>OGYB01000652.1_pt1 | contig 20450 bp, 16 predicted proteins | sample 1576421 | NCBI WGS metagenome assembly OGYB01 (sample SAMEA3541577, study PRJEB24748) | human gut metagenome | biome: human gut; feature: human-associated habitat; material: faeces | place: China | collected 2012
GCCGCGCCAGCGGCGGCTTTGAGGTTATTATACCATGTTTCCGAACCCGCGCATACACATGCCTTTCTCCGGAAATAATAGCGGCAGACGAAGCCGCGCTTTTCCGCGCGAAAAAGAAAGGACTGACCGTATGAATCCCTTCCTGGAAAAACCGTCTCCCGTGGACGCGGGCCTGATGGACTGGAGCACCGTATACGCCCGCTCTTACGACAAAAACGAGGTGGACCCCTACACCAAGGTGCGTATCATCCTGATGAACGGCACCGAATATGAGGCCGTGTGGTTCAGCCACCAGTTCCACCGCCACTGCCCGAACAACGACCTGCGGCGCGAGCTGGCGCTGGCGCGCCGGGTAGAGCAGCAGCAGCAAAAGCGCATCTCCTGCCTCAAGCCCATCGACGAAACACCGCTGGAAACGACCATCGGCTACGAACAGCTCGCGGTGGACCTGACGGCAATCCTGGCCCAGCGGGAGCCGGACCCATACGTTGTAAAGGTGATGCAGTTCGCGCTGTTGGAGGACTTCGACCATCTGTACCGCTACGCGGACCTGCTGGACATGGAGGACGGCGTCCACGCCGAGCGCCTTGTGGGCAGCTATACCGAGATCATGCCCGGCCGCCCCACCATATCGGAGCACCGCCATCCCTTTGACAGCGTGCGCCGCGCCTGCAGCTTCAAAAAGGCCGCGCCCATCACGAAACTGAACACCTCCATCATCACCGCCGCCGAGCAGCAGACCATGAACTATTATATGAACATCGCCGCATTTTACAAAAGCGACCGCGGCCGGAAGCTCTACCAGGAGATCGGCATGATCGAAGAGCAGCACGTGACGCAGTACGGCGCGCTGCTGGATACGAAGTGCACCTGGCTGGAAAGCCTGCTGATGCACGAATATACCGAATGCTACCTGTACTGGTCGTGCTTCAACGACGAGACGGACCGTCCTGTGAAAAAAATCTGGGAACAGCATTTCCATCAGGAGCTTTCCCACCTGCACGCCGCCGCGCGCCTGCTGCAGACCTATGAAAAGAAAGAGTGGCGGCAGGTCATTCCGGACGGCGAATTCCCCGAGCTGCTGAAATTCGGCCCGCAGAAGGAATATATCCGCGATGTTCTGGCCGGCACAGTGGAATGGACGGCGGACGGCGAGGAATTCACCGACGTGCGCACGCTGCCCGCAGACTTCCGCTTCTTCAATTACCAGCGCACTGTAAACGCACGCACCGCGCAGGTTCCCAGCCACGCTGTCATAGAGGATTATCTGGCCGAATACGGCCGCGATTACCGCTATGAGGACGCGCCGCATCCTGTGAAGGCGCTGCAGGACCGCGAGAAGGATAACACCCGCGTGGGCCGTACCCGCAGCTGCACGAAATAACGCTCCGCCCGCAAAAAAGCGCTTCTCAGCCTGAATCAAACGGACCGCACCAATAAAAAAACGGACAACAGACAAAAAGCCCCCTGATGCAGAAAACCAAAACATCAGGGGGCTTTCTATGGACAAAAGGAATTGCATGCATAGGCAGGAATTATTGCCAAAAATTAAAGACAGGAATAAATTGCGGAAATTCCGGAAGAAAACAGCTAAATGTACAGGACTCTGGAAATGCATATGCGGTAAAGGCCCGCGCAGGCCGTCAACGATACAAACGAAAGAAAACCATCACGCCCACGCGTCTACACAATGGCAGAAAGCCTTCCCTGTTTTGAGAGCAAAGCGCATTTTCGTACAAAGCCTCCACTGCCTTCATATGACCGGCCTATGTTTATTTTTACAACCGGGAATGTCTTTAATACAAAACAGGAGCGGCGCCGCCGCGCCGTTCCTGCCAAAACCTGGGAGTTTTTTCACAGGGGATCCTTTTAATACTGTCTGCACAATCGGGGACGGTTCACCCGCGGGAGGGAACTTGTGTGTTACCGAAAAAGTAAAATTACAGCCGGGCGTCGAACAGGCCGCAGAAGCTGTCGATTGGGTCCCGCCCCTTGAACGCGTCCGGCCCCGCCATAAGGTCGTCCACCAGCGCGTCGAAAGTGGCCGGCTTTGCATCGTAGGTGTTGATGTAGGTGCGGGCCTGGGGCACGTCCGCCAGCATGGTGGGCTGCCCGCAGCCGATGACGACCACCGGCAGCTCGAATACATACCAGGGGATCTCTCCGCCGCCCTTGGACAGGCCAAAGCTGGGCCGCCCGCTGGAAACGTCGCACAGCGTGATGACAAGGTCCATGCCGGAAACGAAGTCGTCGATGGCGTTCTTGCCCGCGAAATACAGGTTGATGTTGGGCTTTTCGCCCGCTGCGATCTGTTTTTTCATCGCGTCCAGCGGGCTTTCGTAGATAAACGCGTCAAAGCCTTTTTCACACAGGCGCTCCTTAAGCATCTCGGCCGGGTTTTTACCGCCGCCCATGCCCATGGCTTTCATCAGCATGCCCATGCCGCTTTCGGCGCCCTTGACATGCACGATCATAATACGTTTATAACGCTCCGGTGTGATGGGCAGCACATCCCTGTCCTTGTATTTTACCAGTGTGATGCAGTCCCGGCTGATGGCCTTGTGCATCTCCTTGTATTCCTCTTTGCCCAGCGCCCCGGCCAGCACTTCGGGCGCAGGCACAAGCGCTTCCTTCGCTTTTTTGTTCAGGCCCAGATGCGCTTTCAGGCCCAGGATACGCGTGAGCGCTTCCGTCATGCGGGCCTCGCTGATGACGCCGCTTTTGTATGCATCCAGCATGGTATTGAAGTCCTCGTCCGGGTCGTTGAAGAACAGGAACATATCGCATCCGGCATTGATGGATGCCGGCAGCATCTCGCGGCGGGTCATGCGGTCCGTCATGCCCACCATATGGGAGGCATCCGTTACTACCATGCCGTTGAAGCCCAGCTTGCCGCGCAGCAGCGTGGTCATGATCTCCGGGCTCAGCGTGGCGGGCATCATGTCCTCGTCCTTCAGCGCGAGATTGATGGCCCGCGCGTACTCCGGCAGCATGATATGCCCGCCCATGATGGCATCCAGACCGCCGTCAATAAGCGTTTTATACACCATCCCGTAGGTCTTGTCCCACTCTTCCACGCTGAAGGTGTTGACATTGTTGGACAGATGCGCGTCGCGGAAATCCAGGCCGTTGCCCGGGAAATGCTTCGCCGTACAGGCAAAGCCCGGAATGGTGTGCAGGCCGTCCATATACGCCTTGCTCATCTGCGCCACGCGGACGGGGTCGTTGCCGAAAGCGCGGGTCACGATCTCGGTATTCTCCCAGTTGTAGTGGATGTCGCACACCGGCGCGAAAGCCATGTTGCAGCCGATGGCCGCAGCCTCCTCGTTGGCCATTTTGCCAAGCGCATAGGCGTAATCGTTGTTGCGGGTAGCGCCGATCTTGATGCCGGAGCCGATGTTGGTGCCGTCCGCGCAGGCGCCGTCGCCTCCGGCCTCGGTGTTGCAGGCAATGAACACCGGTACCTTGGCGTATTTCTGCAGCGTGCGGTTTTGCTGCTGCACGGCCGCGCCGGGCATGGGGTTATAGCGGCAGCCGCCCAGATGGTATTTTTCCATCAGCTCGCGCAGATAATTTTCATCCTGGGAGGCCGTCAGCTGAAAAAACAGCTGGCCTACCTTTTCCTCCGGCGTCATCCCGGCGATGGTTTCCTCCACCCAGCGCACATCCTCGTCCGGCAGGCAATAAGGTTTCGCTTTCAGATCGACCATGGCAATCTTCCTTTCTTTCAGGCAAAACAACTTTTATCCGAAGCCCGTCCGCCCCCGGAACACTCCGCCCGGAGCACCATACCGCGGCTTCTCTTGTGGATATCAATTTTATTGTATCATCTCATTGCCGCAAAGCGTTAGTATATTTTTTATGTATTTCGTAATTTTTTTATTCCAATATCCAAACAAGCCAAAAAAATAGCGAGTGCTACCCCTCTGCAAGTTTTCGCAACACATCCTCCACCCGGGCACACTGCATCGGGTACCGCTCCAGCAGCGCGGGTACGGCCCCTTGCATGATATAGGGGCTGCCCACAAGGTCCAACATGGGAACATCATTGAAATTGTCACCGAACGCTATGACCTCCTGCGGGCGCACACCCAACTCCCCGCACAGGGCAGCAAGGCCCGTGCCCTTGTCTGCGCGCGTGAAATCCAGCCATTTTTCCCCCGCCACAGCCACGCTGTACGCCGCTTTCCACGGCGCGCCCAGCGTCTGTGTATGGCTCGCCGCGCCATCCCGGCAGTAAGCCGACACCTTGAGGATATCCTCCGGGATGTCCTGCGCCCGCTTCACCCGCGTAATGTGATTGCCCACAAAATAGCGGATATGGTCCACATAATCCGGATGCTTGGGGAGCAGATAGCTGGTGTCCGCGCCGGAGATGAGCACCTCGCATTGCTCCTGCGCCTGAATTTGGCCAATGAGCGCCAGCGCATCGGCGCGCTCCATGGCCAGCTTAGACACCACGCTCCCGCCCCGGTACACAATGGCCCCGTTTTCGCAAAGGTAAGCGATATCATCCTCCGCCTGTGCAAACAGCGCCCGCATGCTGCGGTACTGCCGCCCGCTGGCCGCGCAGAACAGAATCCCGCGCTTCTTCAACACCCGGATAAGGCCGAACAGCTCGTCCGAAAGCGCTCGCGCGCCGCCCTGCAGCAGCGTGCCGTCGATGTCGCTCGCCACCAAACGTATCATATAAAAATTCCCTTTCTTGATACCGGACGCGCAGAAGCACATCGCTGTGTTATGCACTGCGGATGAGCAGGACGCCCATACAATTGGGGCCGCAGTGGCAGGAGAGCGTACAGACCCGCGCCATCCGTTATTTCTCTATCGCCTGGTCTCACACGGCGCGTTCGCGCTCTGTGCTTTCTTTGATTTTACACCGGACAGCATTGGTGCACAAGGGGGTCCCAGCCTGCCGCCGCCTCTTTTTACACAAAAACAGGCCGCCCCGCAGGGCGGCCCGGCCGCTTTTTTGTTCTGCTCTGCCTCACGGCTCGGACTCGTCCTGGATGCGGCCCTCGGCCTCGATGGCGGCTGCTTCGTAACGGGCTTCGTCATAAATCGCCTCCAGGCCACGCTTCGCCTTTTTTACCCAGTAGGTCAGACACAGCACGCTGACAAGATCCGCACAGCCGTCCAGCACCAACACCGCACCGATGAAGCGCACCATGGCCAGCGCCGCGAACGGTTCGAAAAACAGCAGCACGCCGAACGCGCCGGTAACGCCCGCCAGCAGCAGAATCAGCCACCAGCGGGAAAAACCCAGGCGGCGCAGGTCAATGGCGTTCTGGAGTGTCATGACGCTGTCAAACACGATGGCGCAGCCGAACACAAACGGCAGTACCGCCAGCACCATGTCCGCACGCAGGATAACAAACAGGCCAAACGCACAGCAGAGAATGCCTGTGACAAGTTCATAGCGGAAAATGGAAACGGCAGCGTTGCAGCAATAGCGGATGATCTGCACCGCCCCATACAGCAGCGATATGCCGCCGAACACATAGCATATGACAAGGCCGGATTGCGCGGGCCAGACCAGCAGCGAAATGCCGCACGCCAGATACAGCGCCGCAATCAATAAAAACGTGCGCCGGAATGATTTGATGCCCTTCATGATAAACGTCCCTTCCTTTTTTGCAGGATCTGCCGTTATTGTATCATGCCCTGTACAACAACGGGATATGCAATCCCGGACGGTTGTCGCATTTTTTTACATCCAGGCAATTTTGTCTAAGCAGAGGGCACCTCCCCCTGCGTGAAGCAGCGCTCCGGCAGCACGTCCAGCAGCGCGCAGGCGGCAAGCTGCGCTTCCTCCCGCGTCAGCGCAAGCTCTGCCGCCAGCATGCGCTCAACCTTCTCCAGCCGCCGGGCATAACACCGCGCCAGCAAACAACCGGTGTCCGTCAGATACACCTTCCCATATCGCTCCCGGGCGATAAGACATCTTTGCGAAAAGAAGGAAAGCATCTTTACCACCGAGGGACGCGTTACATCCAGCATCCGCGCGATATCTGCGCAGCGCACGCCGCGCGCACCCAGCCCCAGGTGGTAGACGGCCAGAAGATACCGTGCCTGCCCACTCGTCAATTCCACCGCAGCTTCCTTTCCCGGCGGCGCGCCGCTCATTTTTCCAGATGACACGTTCCCGCACAGCCGGAACAACCGCAGCCGCCGGAACAGCCTCCGCCCTTTTTCCTTCTGCGCACGCCGGAAACGACGATCGAAATAAATACTACCGCAACTGCGGCGGCAAGCAATGCTGTTGGAAAATTCATGGCTGACCCTCCCTCTTTCTGTCTTATTCTGCGAACGGCCTCACCGTTATAGTTAGTCGAGGCTAACCTATCGCAATTGAAAGTTTATCACTGCTAACCCCAAATGTCAAGAGCTTCACCTGAAAAGCCAAGGTACATTCAACCAGGCTGCCCGCTTACCGTAACGGCTGCAGACACTCTGTACAGCAAAAGCCCGCCGCACCCAAAGGCACGGCAGGCTTTTGCTCATCGTTCCACGAATGTCTTTTCCTGAACCGCAATGAAAAGCTTGTCTCAATGGCCGCGGCCAGAGCAAAGCGGCCGGGTAGCAGCCCGCTCTTTTATTGCGCCATCTTCGCGTTCAGATCTGCGATCATCCGTTCCAGCGCCCCCTCCGGGAACGCGCCGAAGCTGCGCAGGCCGCGCAAGGGCATATTGTCCATCATCTGGCGGGCCATCTCGTCGGAAACCGCCTCTTTTGCGGCATCTGCGCTATCTTCCGCCGCGGGCGCGATCGTGTCCATAAACTGACGCGCCATCTGCCGTACCGAAGATGCGGTGCGCGGATCAGCCAAAAGCTCTCCGACAGTGGTATTTTCATCCACATGGAAAGGCAGCAGCTTTTCTGTGCGGAACTCTACCGCTGCCGCACCCCGGATATCACGGGACGAATGCCCCACCAGCAGCTCGTAGCGTCCCGGTGCCGCATACCAGCCGCCCAACGCCTCGCTGTACCAGGAAAGACTGCGCGCGTCCACGCTCAGCTCAACTGTTTTTGTCTCGCCCGGTTCCAGCGCTACCTTTGCAAAGCCCTTCAGCTCTTTTTCCGGCCGTCCCGCCGTGCCGGTGCGGTCCGCCACATAAAGCTGCACCACTTCCCTGCCCGCGCGGTCACCCGTGTTCTTTATGTCCGCATACACCGTCACCGTGCCGCCGTCATTCAACACATCCGCCGAAACGCGCACGTTTGAATACTCGAACGTGGTGTAGGAAAGCCCGTGGCCGAAGGGCCAGCGCACGGCCATCTTTTTCTTGTCGTAGTAGCGGTAGCCCACAAATACGCCCTCGGCATACTCCACATTTTTACCGTCGCCCGGGAAATTCAGATGGCTGGGGTTATCCTCCAGCTGATACGGGAACGTCTCCGGCAGTCGGCCGCTGGGGTTTGCATCTCCGTACAGCAGTGCGTCCGCGGCCGCTCCCACGCCCTGGCCGCCCAAATACATTTCCAGCACCGCGTTCACGCTCTCCGCCCACGGGCATTCCACCGGGCTTCCGTTGTGCAGCACCACCACTGTATTGGGCTGCACCGCCGCCACGCGCGAGATCAGCCTGTCCTGGCATTCCGGCAAACGCATATGGCTGCGGTCGTAGCCCTCGCTTTCGAAGCTGTCGGGCAGGCCTGCAAAAATAATGGCCGCGTCCGCAGCCCGCGCCGCTTCCACCGCCGCGGCAAACTTCGCTTCGTCCGTCTCGTCCCGGTCCGCCGGGAATCCCTCGGCGTATACAACGTCCGTGCCGTTCACACGTGCCGCATCCAGCGCGCTGGTCACGGCGCTGGCATTGATGTGCGACGAGCCGCCGCCCTGATACCGGGGCTTTTCCGCGAAGCCGCCAATATACGCAATCTTCGCGGCCCGTGCAAGCGGCAGCGCGCCCTTGTTCTGCAGCAGCACCGCGCATTCTTTTTCCAGCTCTGCCGCCAGCGCATGGTGTGCCGCGCGGTCAAACTTCGCCTCCGGATGCTGTACATCCGCATAGCGGAACACGATGTTCAGAATGCGTGCCACCGCCTTGTCCAGCACCGCTTCATCCAGCGTACCGCCGCGCACTGCCGCAACGATCTGCGCGTCCCGCACGCCGTTGGACGATGGCATTTCCAGCTCCAGCCCTGCGGCCAGGCCCTTTACGCGGTCGTTCACCGCTCCCCAGTCGCTCATCACATATCCGTCAAACCCCCACTCATCCCGCAGGATCTCTGTGAGCGTGTGCGGATTTTCACTGGCAAACACCCCGTTGATCTTGTTGTAGCTGCACATCAGCGTCCAGGGCCGCGCCTCTTTCACGATCGTCTCAAACGGCGCAAGGTAAATTTCCCGCAGCGTCCGCTCGCTCATGTCGGACGAGCACGTCATGCGCCGGTATTCCTGGTTGTTGGCAGCATAATGCTTCACGCTCGTGCCCACATCCCAGCTCTGCACACCGCGCACCTGCGCCGCCGCCAGCTTTCCCGCCAGATACGGGTCCTCGCTGAAATACTCAAAGTTCCGCCCGCACAGCGGGCTGCGCTTGATGTTCACCGCCGGCCCCAAAAGCACAGACACATCCTCCGCGCGGCACTCCTCGCCCAGCGCCCGCCCCATCCGTTCCAGCAGCGCCTCATCGAAGCTGGCCGCCGTCGCGCATGCCGCCGGGAAGCACACCGCCTTGATGCTGTCGTTGATGCCCAGATGGTCCGCCTCCTGGTCCTGCTTGCGCAGCCCGTGCGGGCCGTCCGACACCATCACGCCCGGGATGCCCAGCCGTTCCACGCCCTTCAAATGCCAGAAATCCGCGCCCGAACACAGCCCGGCCTTTTCCTCCAGCGTCATCTGCGCCACAAGCTCGTTTATATTGCGTTCCAAAAAAAACACATCCTCTCATTTTTCGGTGCGGCCGCAGCCCGGACGCACCGCTTTGCTGTATTCAGCATAACGCGGCGGCAGGCAGGCCGTCAAGAGCGGCCGTCTGTTTTTGAGGCGTTCATTGCCGTTTTTCCCGTCATTCGGCGTTCAGGCGGTCTCCTTACGTCCTCATCTCCCGGAACGTCTCCGCCATGCCTGCGGTAAAACTCCATTGACGCCGCATGTAAGCCCGCAGGGCGTTCGTCCGTTCCCGGTAGCGCGCCAGGGCGCGCTCCGGCTCATTCCAATGCTCCATAAGCGCACCGGCTGCATGATGTCCGCTCTCCAGCGCAGCCGAGACACCCTCGCCCATCGGGTTCAGAAACCCCGCCGCTTCGCCCGCGCACAAAACGCGTCCCTGTCCATAATAGATGGGACAGCCGGGCGGAATACGGGGCATCAGCCATTTCTCGCGTCTTTCCTCCCGGCCGGTGCACAGGCCGTGCCGCTCCTCCATGTAGGAAAGGAAACGCCGATAAAAATATTCCGCCCGCTTCGCATCCCGCACCGACACGCCCAGCACCAGAAAACCGTCCTTCACATTGAACCATGCGTCGTACTCCGAAAGCTCCGGCTGAAGATAGGCGTAAAAATAATGCGGGTCCAGCACGATGCGGCCCTCGTTAAAGGTTTGAAACGTTGTGATATACTGCGCCGGGCCCGGCGCCAGCTTCCGTTTCAGCGCGCCCGTCACGCCCTCGCAGTCCAGCAGATACCTTGCCCGCACTTTACAGCGTTCCCTGTTCTGCAGCGTGACCCAAACAGCGCCGTTCTCTTCTTCACAGGCAATCGCGGCGGTACCGTCCAGCAGCTCCGCTCCGCTTTCCGCCGCCTTCGCCACGAGCCAGCCGTCAAAAGCGCCGCGCCACACATTGCGCCCTTCCTGCCTGAAAGCATATTCCCTGCCCTTGTCATCGGTAAAGATCATCCCCCGGTTTTCCACCGGAGCACAGCAGACAGCCGACGGTACTTCCTCGCCAAAATACTGCTTCACCAGCCCCAACGACTTTTTGATCAATATGCCGGAGCAGGATTTGTATCGCGGCAGCCGAAATCGCTCCACCAGCAGCACACGGCGGCCCGCTTCACAGAGCGCCTTAGCCGCTGCCGCTCCCGCGGGGCCCGCTCCTGCGACGACGGCGTCATACATACCGTGCACCTCGCTCTCCCGTCATTCGCCCACGTTTGGCTTGGTGAGCATGGTGTGCGTCAGCCTGGCAACAGAGACGCCGCCCATGGTGATATCCCTGTCTCCAAACCGCAGCACCTGCGTCTGGCCCTTTTTCACAGGCAGCCATTCCGCCAATCCCGGCCCATTGGGGTCGCTCGTTTTTGCAAAATTCGTCAGGTACGACACCATCGCTTCGGACAAAGCCCGGTCCCATTCCGTGAAAGGCCGCCAACAGCTGTCCAGCGTGCCGAACGCATACCACAGGTCTGCCGAATGCCACGCACCTTTTTCATCTCCGGGCAGCTGACGGCTGAAGAAATAGGCATAGCTGGGCTGTTTGCCCTGGTCCGCCTGCAACCGCGCCCAGCCCTTTGCCATTTTATGCACGATGGGCGGCACAACGTCCTCGCTGGTGGAGCCCATCAGGTACGGGATGTTCTTTTGCCGCCCTGCTTTTGCAGCTTCCGCCGCGCTTTCCGTAAGGAATACGCCGTCCACCACCGGGCCGCACCCGGCCATGGGGTTCTTCTGTTCTTTCCTTGCCTCGGCGAACGCCGCGAACAGCGCCTGCGGTTCTGCGCCGCACAGCGCCGCAAAATCTGCCGCGCCCAGCTTCTGCCGCACCGCCTGCCAGAACGGATACGCTTCTTCCGCTTTCTGCGCCGCGCCCAGCAGTCTGGAAACGCCGCCTCCGCTCATCATCACCGCGCCGCGGAACAGCCCGTTCGTCATGGGCGAAACACAAAGCTGCTGTACGCTCATCGCGCCCGCGGACTGGCCCATAAGAGTAACTTGGCCCGGGTCGCCGCCAAAAGCGGCGATATTGTCCCGCACCCAGCACAGCGCGGCCATCTGGTCAAACATTGCGTAGTTGCCCGTATGCCCGTCCCGGGCGGCAAGCTCCGGCAGGCACAAAAAGCCCATAGGGCCCAGACGGTAATTGATGGTGACGGCAACAATGCCCTTTTTGCACCAGGCCGTGCCGTCAAAATGCTTTTCATGGCCGCACCCACCCAAAAATCCGCCTCCGTGAATATAAAACAGCACGGGCGCGTTTTTTGCGTCGTCGGGAGCCCAAATGTTTAAAAACAGGCAGTCTTCACTGTAATCGTAGTGTTCGCCCCGACGGAATTCGTTGTAATAAAACGCCTTTTCCGGCACGTCTTCTTCGTTGTAGAACGCGCGCGGCTGAAACGAACACGCGCCGAAATTGGCGGCGTCATACACGCCGTCCCAATGCGTCACCTGCCGGGGATATTCCCAGCGCCCTGCCGTGGCGTACCGTATGCCGCGGAATACGGACACGCCGTCCGCTCCGCCCGCCGCGCCCTGTACGGGCCCGCACGGCGTATGTACAAAATGGTTTTTCATACCGGCTTTCCTCCCTGCTTTCTTTCCTGACGGTGCGGCTCCGGCAGGGCGCTTTCCGCCCGGCCTTTTCCAGCAATTCCATTACAATAAAGAATACCCTCTTACGCGCATCAAGTACATTGTATTTCTTGCACATCAAAAGCCCCGCCGTTTTTCATGCCATCCGGCGAGCCGTTTGGGCAGTCTTTTCACCGCTCTGCAATTAAAAAGCCGTCCGCGGTATGCGCCGCGGACGGCCTTTCGTTCCAATATGTGTCAGCGTGTGCCGCTTTTTTTCTTCCAGAGCAGGAAACCGGCCATCAGAGCCAACCCGAACGGCAGCGCCAGCAGACCCGGCAGCTCGAAATGCACCAGCAGACCCGCCGCCACATAAGAGATGCAGGAAACGGCTGCCGCCGTTATTGCATAGGGCAGTTGTGTGGAGACATGCTGGACATGGTCGCACTGGGCGCCCGCAGAGGCCATGATCGTTGTGTCGGAGATCGGCGAACAATGGTCGCCGCACACGGCGCCCGCCATACATGCGGCAATGCACACGATGCCCATGGGGTCGTCCAGAGGGAAGATCGCCATGGTAATGGGGATGAGCACGCCGAACGTTCCCCAGCTTGTCCCTGTCGCAAAAGCCAGCAGGCAGCCGATCAGGAACACGATGGCCGGCAGGAACATCTGCATGCCTTCCGCGCCGCTTTTCACAAGGTCCCGCACAAAGTATTTCGCGCCCAGAGAATCCGTCATGGCTTTCAGCGACCATGCGAATGTGAGGATCATAATGGCAGGCACCATCGCCTTAAAGCCGTCCGGGATGCAGCCCATCATCTCGCGGAAGGACATTGCCCGGCGCAGCATATAATAAACGAAGCTGAACACCAGAGCGAATGCGGACCCAAGCATCAGCCCTACCGACGCGTCGGAGTTTGAGAACGCGGTGCTGAAACGCGCCAGCACGCCGCCTTCCCCGCCTGCGAAGAAGCCGCCGGAATACACCATGCCCACCACGCAGCAGAAAATAAGCACTGCAATGGGTGCAATAAGGTCAACCACACGCCCTTTGTCCGCCGGGGCCTCCCCTGCGCCCGCATAGGGGTCCGGCCCGCCGCCGAACAGGTCTCCCTCGCCGGCCAGCGCCTCGCTTTTCGCCATGGGGCCGTAATCCACCCGCAGCACAACAAGCATCACCATCATGGCGATGGTGAACAGTGCATAGAAATTATAGGGAATGGCCCGGATGAAGAGGGACAGGCCCTTTCCATCCTCCACAAAACCGGACACAGCCGCCGCCCAGGACGAAATAGGCGCAATGATGCACACCGGTGCCGCCGTAGCGTCGATGATATACGCCAATTTGGCGCGCGATACCCGATGCTTGTCGGTGACGGGCCGCATCACGGAGCCCACCGTCAGACAGTTGAAATAATCGTCGATGAAAATAAGGCAGCCCAGCGCTACCGTAGCCAGCTGCGCGCCCACGCGGGATTTGATATGTGTCTGTGCCCATCGTCCGAAGGCCGCAGAACCGCCGGCCTTGTTCATCATGCAGACCATCGTGCCCAAAACGACAAGAAACACCAGGATGCCGACGTTGTATGCATCCGACAGCACCGAGACGATGCCTCCCTGAAATACGTGCAGCACCGTGCCCTCAAAGCTGAAATTCGCATACAGCAGGCCGCCCGCAGCAATGCCTATAAACAGTGAAGAATACACCTCTTTTGTGATGAGCGCCAGCGTGATGGCAATGAGCGGCGGCAGCAGGGACCATGCCGTATTGTAAAACCGGCTTTCCGCCTCTGTCCTGCCGGAGCCGCCGCAGGCCCCGCAGATGTTTTTCCCGCCGCACGCCCCGCATGCCGCGTCCTTGCCCAGGCATTCCATGCAAGCGCCCGAGCCGCCGCATTCCGCGCATTCCACCATGCGCGAACCCGGTTCGTCCTGCGCGCCGCTTTCCGCAAAAGCCGGCGCCGCGCACAAAACCGCCAGCACCAGCACCGCCGCCAGCATGGGCAGCAGCCGAATCCTTTTTTTCATACTGTTCCTCCTCCTGTGTTCTGCCGCAGGCCCTCCGCTCCGACACACGGACACAGGCTGGAAAAAACAAAAAGCCCTGTGCGCAAAGAGCGCACAGGGCAACCGGACGCAGCCTCCGCTGGAAGATGCGTCTGGATAGCGCTCCACAAATTTTGTGACAGTCCGCAGGATATTCTCCCACGGCCCAGGATACGCCGCCCAGGCAGGCGGCTGCTCCTTCGGCGGTTCCCCCTCTCCCCGAAACGGCTGCCTGGCCATTGTTCCGGGTACGCATGAGTCCCGCGCCTCTATCCGCGTATTCAGTTGAAAAGACCTTTCCGGCCTTCCCGAAGCACACAACGCGCCCGGGAACATTCGAATGATACTTATAAATTAGCACGGCTGCTCCAAAATAGCAAGCGGATCCGCCATTTTTTACACAAAAAATTTTTCCGGATGCACACGGCTTTTCCGCTTCTTCAAAAAACGCCCCGGCATCCGCCGGGGCAATGCGTTTCGTTTTTTTCAGGGGTCTCAATCGTGAAGGCTGGGTTTCGCCCGCAGAGAGATGGTGTGCTCAAAACAGCTGTAATCCGTCAAATACACAGTATAGCAGCCCTCGGTGCGCTTCATGCTTCCAAACTTACCCGCTGTGAAGCCGTGCGCGCCGAAGCACGGGCCCGCCTCGATGGCGTACCTTCCCCTGGAGGCCGTCAGCGTTCCGGATTTGGCGACGATACCGCCGCCCTCCGCGCCGTCCGCGGCAAAATGCTCCGTCTCCACGCGGCAGCCCGCGTCGAACGCAAGCTCCACACGCAGAGGCGCACGGTCGATCCCGGTGTTGACGATGTGCACGTCAATGCCGTTCTCCGCCTCGGTGACCTCCACATCGAATATCATATCCGGCCCGTGAAGCTGCGCGCGCTTCGTGTGGTCCATTTTCCACCAGTCGCTGGTCTCCGGCTTTTCTTCAAACGGCAGATAATACCAGCCCGTCATGGTCTGGTGCAGCGCATAGGCGTTTTCGCCCGTGGAGGCCAGCGCCTCGGGGATGAAGCTGCGGTGCTCACAGAAACTGGCGCCGATGTGCATACTCACAGTAAAATCGCCGTTCTGGAAATACAAAAAGCCCGCGCTGTGGTTGATGATGGTGTAGGAATACCCCTTCCGGCGGCAGCGTACGATCTCGCTGCCCTTGTAAAATTTGTGATAATCCGCCGGGAAACCGCTGCCCGCGTGCTCCAGCGCGGCCAGGCGGGGCTGCAGCATGAACTGGATCAGGCAATCCATGGCCTTCAGGCCGTGGCGGTCCACTGCCGCCATGATCTCATTCGCCGCGTCCAGAAATTCCGGCTTCTGCAGCACGTCGCCCATATACAGATACTCAAAGTAATAGTCTTTGGGATAGATCTTGCGCCCCCGGTCCTGCCGGGTGGAGTTGTTCGTAAAGATGCTGTCGTCCGGCTCGATATAGGTGAGCATCATGGTCAGGTTCCGCACCACAGGTTCGTAATAAGCGTCGTCGCCCGTGGCCACGGCCAGCATGATCATCGCGTCGTTGTTGATCCGGTTGTAATTGCCCGCCGAGCGCTCCGCATATTCGCCGTCTGCGTTGCAGTCGCTGCCTTCCAGCAAAATAGCGTCCGCGGCCTTTTTGTACGCCTCGCCGCCCAGCAGCCTGTGGCACATCATCAGTACCGATGCGATGGCCCAGCGGTGGTTCGGCGTATGAAAACCGCAGTGTGTCAGTGCTTCGGCGGCATCTTTCACAATGGCTTCATACAGCGGCAGCAGCTGCGCGCACACATCTTTTTCCGCCGCGTCCGCCGCCTGCGCACCCTCCGCGATCCGGCGCAGATATACGTACACGGGCAGCAGCCGCTTCGTGCAGAAAGCCGTGTCCGGGCCGGAAAAAAAGTTGCAGTTGACGAGGTCGAAATAGCCGCCCGGCCGCTGGGAGCGGCGCACATAATCCAGCGCCAGCAAAATGCGCCGGAGCACCTCTGCGTCCAGATGCCATTTGCTGTCCGCGTTCAGGCAGCAGGCCGTCATGGTCGTCAGATGATAGATGGCCACCTTCGGCTCCGCAATGCTGTCCGCCGAGGGGAATCCGCCAAAAAACGGGTCGTTCCGGTCCAGGATCTGAATCTCCATAAAGCGTGCGACACGGGCGTCGCTGTCCCGCAGGACCTTGTTGTAATGCTCTTTCATATGGGGGCTCCCTTTCCAAATAAAAGTGACGGCAAAAGCCGGTGCTTGTGCGCCGCGCGGCGTGCCGCCGCGGCTTGTGCTTTGTTATTATCATAGTTTTTTTATCTATAAAAAACAACACAGGTTTTGTCCGCTTCCAAAAGAAGCATTGCATATTTTGCTTAAAATTCCAAAATCCGCACCACCGCGGCTGCACATTGCACTTCGGCCGCTTATGGCAGGCCGCTGCTGCCGCGGCGGACGGTTCACATTTTACTGTACGCCGGCCTTTCTCTCCGCTTTGTCCGCATAAACCGCCCGAAGCCGCCATATATATGCAACAAACACAAATAGGGAGTTGTTGCGGCATGAAGGGCAATCCGGAGGAGCGGGCGGTGCAATTGGGCGAATACATCACGGAGACCGGCGCCACCGTGCGCAGCGCGGCCAAAGCGTTCGGCATCAGCAAATCTACAGTGCACAAGGATATTACATACCGTTTGGAAAAGCAGAATCACACTCTGTACGACGAGGTGCAGAAGGTGCTGCGCGTGAATAAAGAGGAGCGTCATCTGCGCGGCGGCGCAGCCACACGGCAGAAATACCATCCGGAAATAGAATAACCGGCAATACAGCGGCAGGCCGTCGGCAGGGAACGGGCTGCCGCTCTGTTTTGCCTTTTCCACCGCATGCAAGCCTTCAAGCAACGCCCCCACGGCAGACAGGGCCGACCTGTGTTTTGTAAAAAGCGATAAAATTCTCAAATTTATTTCCCTATTTTGCCGTTTTAATTTCAACAAATACTAATATATACTGGAAATAACAACAAATACAGGCGATTCTGTTCAGCCACATGTTTTGTTCACCCATCCCTGCGGCCCACCGCAAGGCGCTCGTGCCGGGCTGCCAAGAAAGGAGCGGCTATGGAAAATAAATTTCTTGCACACATCGCGGAGGACGGACGGGAACAAACGGTTTTCGAGCATCTGGCGGCGGAGTTTTCCCGCCCTTTCGGCGGCGAGGCACAGGGGCTGCTGGCCGGGACGGCCCATGACATTGGAAAATACTCTGCTGCGTTTCAGCGGCGGCTGACGGGCGATTCCAGGCGGGTGGATCACGCCACTGCCGGCGCTTTTGAATGTATGGGGCGCGGCCAGCCCTTCGCCGCCTTCGCCGTGGCAGGCCATCACGGCGGCCTTCCGGATGGCGGCGGGCGCGGAGACGGCCCGGAAGCCGCCACCTTTTGGGGACGGATCAAACGGGCGGGCCGCGGCGGGCTGGAGCCTTACGGCGCCTGGGCCCGGGAAGTATCCCTGCCCGGCGGACAACCTCCCCCCTTCGCAAAGCAGAACCCGGGAGCGGGCATGTTCTTTATCCGCATGCTTTATTCCTGCCTGGTGGCCGCGGATTTTCTGGATACCGAGGACTTCATGTCCGGGAAGCCGCGCGGGAGTTGTTCAGGCTGCTGGAAAAAGAAGGCGCCTTCCATCCGGCCACTCTGATGTACCCCGCCCACCGTCAAAGCCGACGGAAAGGGATTCGCCGCATGCTGAAAGCTGCCGCTCCCTTCCCGGGGAGCGTGGATTGAAACCGCGCTGCTGGCAATCAAGGAGGCTGCGCCGGCGGTCGCTCCCCCTCACGGAGGGAATTCGAGTTTAAAGGCCGGAGCTCCGATTGCATTTTCAATCAGAACTCCGGCCTTTTTCTTTTATCACCGGCTGCAGCAGCCTGTAAAGCGGCTACGCGCCGAACGCCTTAGCCACGCCCTTCAGCTTTTCACGGATGGGCAGCTCGTAAGGGCAGCGCTCCTCGCACTTACCGCAGCCGATGCAGTCCCCCGCCCTTGCCGTCTGAGACTCGTAGCGCGATCTGGCCCAGTCCGCCAGATCGTAATGCTTGAGATAGTTTTCCAGCGTGAAGATACCCGGGATATCGATGCCCACCGTACACGGCGCACAGTATCCGCACCTGCGGCAGAAATTGCCCGAAAGCCCGGCGCGGATGGCTTCGCATGCGGCCAGCTCCTCCGGTGTAAGCGGGCCGTCCTGCTCCGCCGCAGCTGTGTTCTGCTCTATCTCTTCCAACGTGGCCATTCCGGGGATGGCCAGCGTACAGGTCTTGTTTTGCAGGATGTACCGCATGGCCAGCGTACCGTCGGTGATGTTGCCGCCCGCCAGCGGCTTCATCGCAATGACCCCCACGTTCTGCGCGGCCGCACGCTCCATCAACGCTTCACCCTGGCTTTCAACGATATTATATGGGAACATGATGGTCTCGATCTCCGGATAGGAGAGCAGCCGCTCGAAGCTGTCCACCGAGTGAGCTGTTGCGCCGAGATGTCCGACCTTGCCCGCCCGGATGGCGTCCTGAATGGCAGCCACGGCGCCCTCAGCAGAAAACGCCAGCTCAAAATCAGCATCAGACTTTATATTGTGTAGCTGATACAGGTCGATATAATCCGTCCTCAGGTTGCTCAGGCTGATGCCGATGTCCCGCGCCATGTCCGCGTAACCGCGGGACATGGATTTCGTTGCAAGAATGAACTTCTCCCGCAGACCGCCGGACAATGCCTCGCCCAGATAGCTCTCCGACACAGTGTAGCCGCGCGCGGTGTCGATGTAGTTCACACCCTTTTCCACAAGGCGTTCCATCAGTGCACGGGTTCCCCGTGCGTCGATGCGTTGGATGGGAATGCCCCCAAACCCCACAGCAGATACCTTCAAACCTGTCTTTCCCAAAATTCTGTATTGCATAACGCAGTTTCCTCCTTTTGCCGCTTGCCACAGGCGCGGCGTTGCCTGTCAACCCCGATTATACACCCGCGCCGGTTTGTTGCAAAGTTCTTTTTGTGATATGATAGAGCAGAACGTTGAGAATGAGGCGCGGCCGGAAGCGGCCCGCCGGAGGGGAGCATGCCATGCTGAAAGAAAAAACGAACCGCTGGTTCCTGGCATTGGGCGCCGCGCTGCTGTGTGCGGGGCTGGGCGCCGCGGCACTCTGGGATCTGGAGATCGACCTCGCGCTGTATTCACCCGGGTTCCTGCCCGCCGTATTGATGGAGGCCTTCGGCTGGTTTCCTCAGTATTTGCCCGCCGTCGTGCTGTGCGTCTGTATTGCCCTGGACGGTGCGCGAAGCATGCCGCTGCGCGCCGCGGGCGGCCTGCTGGCGGTTGCCGGCAGCGGCATCCTGCTGTATATGGGCGCGCACCATCTTGTAAAGCGCGGGGTGTCCGGCCCTTCCATCACACTGTGGACCGTCCTGCTGGGCGGCCTTTCGCTGGGTATATGCGCACTGGCGCTGTACCGCTCCCGCAGCGGGGGGCGCAAAAAGCTGGAATTCGTATGCCTTTGGGGCACGGTGTATCTGCTGGCCGGGCTTGCCGCCATCAACATTATCAAGGCTGTCTGGCAGCGCACGCGCTTTGACGACATGCTCACCGCCGCGGGCGGCGGCTTCGAGGGCGCGTTCGCACAGTTTACAAGCTGGATGCAGCCGTTCGGCAACGGCGGTTCCAGCTTTCCGTCCGGCCACACGGCTGCCGCGTGCAGTGTGTTCATCCTGACACTGGCCTGTGACGTCTGCCTCAAGTGGAACCGCCGCCGCACGCTGGTATGGGCGCTTTGCTGGGCCTATGTGGCCTTTATGGCCTTGTGCAGGCTCGTCATCGGGCGGCATTACCTCAGCGACACGCTGGCCGCGGCCTTTGTGATGCTGCTGCTCTACCTGGGCATGCGCAAAACAAAATGGTACCGCGCAGGCGCACGTGAGCTGACGGCTCCCGGCACATAAGTATGGCATGCCACTCCGCAAAAGCCGTGAAAAGGCCGTTCCCACGGGAACGGGCTTTTCATATATTTGCAGCTCACGCACCTGCAAAGCAAAATAATATTGGATAAAGCCCCGGCCGGACCATTCCGCCCGTACTTTATAAAAATAGAGGCCCGGCGTGGTGGGTGTGCTGAAACGGCCGCCGCCCGCATCCGAAAGCTCCAGATATTCCGTCGGCTTATCGCTGACGGCACGCATCACCCGCAGCTCCGAAGGTTCCTTGGTGAACAGAATGCGCATCTGTGCGCCCGGCATCACGTCCACAGGCTGCAGCGGCACGTCCTCCGGCGAGAGCAGCGGCGTTTTTTCCTGTGTCAGGAAAAAATTCCATTCCCAGCCCGCCCGGCGCACCTCCTTGTCCGGAACAAGCTCCTCATCCCCATACAGAACTGTAATGATGGGCAGCGCGGATTCCGGGTCCTGCGTATCGAGAGATTCCTTAATAAACGCCGTCATGCCGGTGGCGATGGCCAACAGCACAGCGCCGATGATGAGCTTGCGGAAAAAAATCTTTGGCAGTTTCATACGTTTCCTCCCGGCGGGGCAAGCCTGTCGTTTTTCTTATTGTAGCATGCCGGCGTGTAAAAATCCACCCGCATAAAACAAAAGCGGCACGCATATGGGTTATAGCACCGGGTTGCGCCCGCTTGCCCGCGGCAGTTTTCCGTCCCGGCGCTCCCGCGCAGCACGGCGAGCGCCACAAAAGGGCCTGCCGTCATTTTCAACTGGGAGGAATCATTTTATGGAGCATTCACTGTATCCTGTGCCGCCGCGCTTCACTGTGCGGCGGCTGGTATTGATGGACCTTGCGGCTATTTGCACGCTGTATGGCGCTTGCGGGCGCGACACCGCCTGGGGCACACGCGAAACGCTTGCCGCGCTGTTTGGCGAAGGCGAATGGTGGGGCGGTTTTCTGGGCGGAGAGTTGGTTGTCTGCTGCGCCTGTGTACCCGCCCGTTCCGCCA
>OGYB01000668.1_pt1 | contig 19963 bp, 20 predicted proteins | sample 1576421 | NCBI WGS metagenome assembly OGYB01 (sample SAMEA3541577, study PRJEB24748) | human gut metagenome | biome: human gut; feature: human-associated habitat; material: faeces | place: China | collected 2012
CCCAACGGGTCAACATCGCCTGTAAGGAGGCCATTGAGGCGGCCATTTCAGAAAACTACCGGGATAACCGGCTGGATACAGCGGCAGTCGATCAGGTGGTGCAGCAGTTTGGCTATGACCGCGCATTTCATATCCTTGCCATCACCGTCTGTCAAGCGGACTGGGACAGACGCTATTCTCCCGACAACAGGGCTTGGGCAAACGCCATGTCCATCCCCGCCAATCCCGACGCATGGGGTACTGACCGCAACTGCTATCTGGCCGTCAGCAGCCATCCCGGTTTGGTCGATCTGTTTCTCAGCCAGACCCGCAAAGCCTACGCGCAGGAGCAGCAGAAAACCTCTGTCCGGGATATGCTGAAAAAGCTGCCTGAAACAACTTCGCCGAAAATTTCGGCGAAGTCCAAATCTCCGGAGCGTTGAGCGATGGCAAAGCGCAAACGGGACATTCAGCTTAAATTCCGCGTTACACCGCAGGAACGGGAAATGATTGAAACGAAGATGGCGCAGTTCGGCACCACCAACATGGCGGCGTATCTCCGCAAGATGGCGATTGACGGATATGTGGTAAAGCTCGATCTTCCGGAGCTGCGGGAGCTGGTGACCCTGCTTCGGTATTCCAGCAACAACCTCCCGCCGCGCCCACGAAACAGGCCGCATCTATGAGGCCGATTTGGAGGACATTCGGCAAAGTCAGGAACGGATATGGACGGCGGCAGAGAAAATCGTTTCCTCGCTGGCGGCGCTGAAATAAGTCGCAGGGGCGGCGGCCACTCCGCCGCCCCTTGCCCACATAAAAGCAAAAGCCCCGACGCAAAACAGCATCGGAGCTTCTACGGTTCCAGATTATTTTCATCGAATAACGGCGAGGCAAAAAAGCTGCTCAGATCGATCTCCAATCCCTGACAAAGCTCGTGTATGATCCGCAGCTTCATGGATGGGTATGCGCAGTTCACAAGATTGCCGATGGTGGACTTCGGTACGCCGCTTTTCATATAAAGCTGATACTGCGTCATGCCGCGCTCCTGCATCAGCTCGACCAAACGCCTGCTGACGGCTTCATTCAACTGCAAGTACCACACCTCCCGTCCCTGTAACTGTACCAACATTATATTTCCCATCTGGAGCAAATTAGTTCAGGTAGCTGTACTAAAGAAGGATTATGTGATATGGTTAGATGTCGGGCAAAAGGCGAAAACTATTCGTATGACTTTGCCGCATCCTTGCAAAACACCGATGAGCAAAGTAATCTAATATCAGAAAGAGATTTGACCGCTTGGAAAGGAGCTGCGGAACGTATGCTGACAAACGAAATTGTGCTGAAGGTATTTTCTGACTACCTCAACCGCGATACGGATTTTGAAGTTGTCCTGACCAGCAAAGGCTACACGGTCATGGGTTTTGACAACCACCGTCAGGACTGGAACACCGTGGACTTTTGCCCTACGCCCGAAGATTTGTTGGATTCTCTGCTGGATGCCTATGAGAATTTCCGCATGATGGAGATTACGGGTGGAGATCGTGATCTGACCGAAAAGGAAGAAGCAAAGCTCGCCAAAGAGCGTGACGCGCTGACCGCACTTTGTGAAAAGGAGGCCGCAAAATGTTCATCCTGAAAATTCTCTTTGCGCCGCTGTCGCTTATCCTGTCCCTGTTCGTTTGGCTGTGCGCGGGGCTGCTGTCCTGTTCCGGCTTCGTGTTCAAGCTGGCAAGCGGACTGCTCTCCCTGCTGGCTTTCGCCGTGCTGATTACCTACTCCGTAAAGAACGGCATCATCCTCCTTGTGCTGGCGTTTCTGATCAGCCCGATGGGACTTCCGATGCTGGCTGTGCAGGGACTTGGCAAGCTGCAAGACGTGAACTCTGCCATGAAAAACTTCATTCATAGTTAAAGTGCAAGCCGGGGCGAACGCCTCGGCTTGCTTTTCTAAAATCGTTGTTTACTTTCTTGCTAATATCGGATATAATATTAGCAAGAAGGAAGTGATAACATGACCGCCTACGACCGGCTTGATCTGCTTTTTCAGCAAAACAATGGGATCGTCAAAACCGCGCAGGTTTTGGAAATCGGTATTGCCAAGTCCACGTTTTACGCCTACGCTAAGCAGCGCGGCGTGGAGCAGGCAGCGCACGGCGTTTATGTTTCGCCCGACGCATGGACGGACGCCATGTACCTGCTGCACCTTCGCTGTGCGCAGGCCGTATTCTCCCATGAAAGCGCATTGTTTTTCCATGACCTGACCGACCGGGAGCCGAATCCGTATTCCATCACGGTCAAGACTGGCTACAATCCCGCCAGTCTGCAAGCGGATGGCATCAAGGTCTACACCATCAAGAAAGAATTGCATGACGTGGGGATCGTCACGATGAACACGCCGTTCGGGAATCCCGTTCCCGTCTATGATATGGAGCGTACCATCTGCGACCTGATCCGCAGCCGCAGCGGGATCGAGATGCAGACCTTTCAGGACGCGCTCAAGCAATACGCAAAACGAAAAGACAAGGACTTGCGGAAGCTGATGCGCTATGCGCAGATGTTCCGTGTTGAAAAACTGCTTCGGCAGTATTTGGAGGTACTCTTATGATTAAGACTGCACGGCAGCTCAAAGACCTGATCCGCAATCTCTCCAAGGACAAAGCCGCAGATGCACAGATTCTGATGCGCAATTACATGATGGAGCGCTTTCTGGAGCGCATTTCTCTTTCGGAGTACCGGGACAAGTTCATTCTCAAGGGCGGGATGCTGGTGGCTGCCATGGTCGGCCTTGACGCCCGCTCCACAATGGACATTGACGCAACCGTAAAAGGCGCAACGGTCGGCATCGAGGAAGTAGAGAATATGATCGCCTCCATCATCTCCGTACCGGTGGACGATGGCGTGGAGTTCCGGTTGAAGCGCATTTCCGAGATCATGGACGAGGCTGAGTATCCGGGCATCCGCGTCAGCATGGAAACGGAGTTTGACGGCGTGATAACGCCGCTCAAGATCGACATTTCCACCGGCGACGCCATCACGCCCCGCGAAGTGCGTTACAGCTTCAAGCTGATGCTGGAGGATCGTTCCATTGAAATTTTGGCGTACAATCTGGAAACTGTTCTGGCTGAGAAGCTGGAAACTGTCGTGTCCCGCGCCACCGCCAACACCCGCATGAGAGATTTCTATGATCTGCACATTCTGAGCCAGCTCCACGGCCAGAGCATCGTCCCAGCCGATCTCCGTGCGGCGCTCATTGCAACGGCCAGGAAACGCGGTACAGAGAAGTATCTTGCCGACGCGCCTGCGGCCTTTGATGAAGTCGAGGCCGACTCAAATATGGAAAAGCTGTGGCGGGCTTATCAGAAGAAGTTCTCCTATGCTGCCGACCTGTCGTGGCATACGGTCGTGGAATCCATCCGCAGTCTATATAGATTAGCGCGGGCTGAATAATATGGGAAACGGTAATAAGGTCTGCCCGAACTGCGGCAGAAAGATGAAGCAGCAGTTCATAGGCTTGCAGCATTGCAAATGCGGCATGAGCTGGAAAAAGGACGAAGGCTTTTTCGAACGCACCCCTGATATGATCTTTGCTCTGGAACGACGAACCATTGGAGGAAAGGTAAAACAGGTTCCGATTATCCGCTATCAATCCGATAAATGAAGAATAAAACGGTCTGCTTCGGGTAGCTGTTCATAAAACAGGTTTCACGAAACAAATAATGTGACAGTTGCCAGACAAGGGTTGCTGACAAAGGGGTATGTGCCGTAATGGTACATACCCCTTTAGCTTGGAAGCATTTTTTCATTTACAGACCTGAAAAACAGGGCGCTTGGATAAAGGCAAATGAAATCCGCAAAATATTTTTCGGTCCGGAAAACCAATTACACGAAATCGTGTACCGCGAAACCGTAAACACAGAACACGGTTTCGGAAAGGGTCTTACGGATTAGAACATAATCCCATGGTTTCACAAAACGGCAAGTGTGTCGATTCGAATAGCGCATCATGCTCGGCTCTCAGAATCGCCCAGAACGGGAATCTTGCTTTTCGCATCTGTCTACACGGACGGTAGACAGAACACAGAAAAATATGTCGTGATAAGGGTTGAAAATCAAGGAATTTCTTCGCTGTAAGCAACGCAGGCGGACTGCCGCTTATGATAATACTCCTTGCAAAGATTCGGCTTTAGCGTATAAATAAGTGTCGATTTCGACGCTTATTTTGAAGTCACCGGAGCGGCGAAAAGGGCCTCTGCTGATACCAGATTGAGTATCAACGGAGGCTCTTTTCACCTGTGCGCCGGGGTTATTCCAGCTCAAACGCACCGGTATACAAACGATAATACACGCCCTTTTGTTCAATCAGCTGATCGTGCGTGCCGCGTTCAATAATGCGGCCCTGGTCAAGCACCATGATCGCATCAGAGTTGCGGACAGTGGACAGACGGTGTGCTATTACAAATACAGTGCGCCCCTGCATGAGGTTATCCATACCCTGCTGGACAAGCGCCTCTGTGCGGGTATCGATAGAGGATGTAGCCTCGTCCAAAACCATAACGGGAGGGTCTGCAACGGCGGCGCGGGCAATGGAAATCAACTGCCGTTGCCCCTGACTGAGTGAGGCGCCATTCTGTGTCAGGACCGTCTGGTATCCATCCGGCAAATTCCGGATAAAGGCATCTGCGTTGCTCAGCTTTGCAGCAGCGATACACTCCTCATCTGTTGCATCCAGCCTTCCGTAACGGATGTTGTCCATGATCGTTCCGGTGAACAGGTTCACATCTTGCAGAACGACTCCCAGACTCCGGCGAAGATCCGGTTTTCTGATCTTACTGATGTTGATGCCGTCATAACGGATCTTTCCGTCGGCTATATCATAAAAGCGGTTGATGAGATTGGTAATGGTTGTCTTGCCGGCACCGGTTGCGCCAACAAAGGCAATCTTCTGCCCCGGTTTTGCGTATAGCTCAATATTGTGCAGCACCAGCTTCTTCGCCGTGTAGCCAAAGTCAACGTCATGAAATTCAATATTACCCCGGAGCTGTGTATAGGTCAGCGTGCCGTCATGGTGCAGATACTTCCACGCAGGGATTCCGGTATGACCGTCCGTTTCTATGTATGCGCCATTCTGTTCAACGACGTGCGTAAGCGTTACATATCCATCGTCCTGCTCAACCGGCTCATCGATCAGCTGGAAAATACGCTCCGCACCGGCAAGGGCCATTGAGATCAGACTGATTTGCTGAGACACCTGAGAAACCGGCATGCAGAAGGTTTTGGAAAGATTCAGAAAGGCAATAATCAGTCCTACCGTGATCGTTTTGGAGCCGTTCAGCGCCAGCAGACCGCCAATCAGCGCGATCAGAACATATTGCAGATTTCCCAGCTGCATGATAAGGGGCATCAGCACATTGCCATATTTGTTTGCATTGGCCGAATCGCTGCAAAGAGCCTCGTTGCGCTGCCGGAATCCCTCTTTGGCATGCTCTTCATGGCAGAAAACCTTAATGACCTTTTGCCCGTTGATCATCTCTTCAATATATCCGGTGATATTTCCGAGGCTTGTCTGCTGATGGACAAAGTAACGGGCACTGCTGCCGCCGACCACCTTGGTGCTATAAACCATCAGAGCCGTAAAAGCCAGCACTACCAGAGTAAGAGGAACGCTGCTTGCCAGCATGGACGCTAGAATGACAACAATCGAAATCACTGCCAGAATCAGCTGCGGCAGTGCCTGACTGATAAACTGCCGGAGCGTGTCCGTATCGTTTGTATAGTAGCTCATGATGTCGCCGTGCGTATGGGTATCAAAATAACGGATCGGCAGCTTCTGCATATGTGCAAACATTTCATCCCGGATGCTTTTCAAGGTTCCCTGAGACACCTTGACCATCAGCTGGTTATACAGCAGCGTGCCGAGTACGCCGCACAGATAAATCACCCCGACTGTCAGGATCGAACGCAGCAGCCCCGAAAAGTCCGTGCTGCCCGTAGTAAGCAGGGGTGTGATATAGCCGTCCACCAGTGTCTTCAAGAACAAAGAGCTTGCCACAGTTGCACCCGCACTGACGAAAATGCAGAACAACACGGCGGCGAAGGTGGCCTTGTACCGGCTGATGATATAGGAAAGCAACCGCTTTGCCATTTTTGCAGTATTCGCAGTATTCGCCTTAGGCTTCATCATGGCCGTTATCTCCTTTCGTCTGTGAAATATAGATATCATGATAAATCTCGTTGGACGCTAAAAGCTGTTCATGCGTCCCGTAACCGGAAATACGTCCGTCATCCAATACCAGAATCGCATCTGCATCCTGAACCGACGAAATGCGCTGTGCGATAATGATTTTTGTCGTATCCGGAATTTCTTCCCGGAACGCTTTGCGAATCAGGGCATCGGTTTTTGTATCGACGGCGCTCGTTGAATCGTCCAACACCAGAATAGCGGGCTTTTTCAGCAGGGCGCGGGCGATGCACAGCCGCTGCTTCTGTCCGCCTGAAACATTGGTGCCGCCCTGTTCAATATAAGTATCATACCTGTCAGGAAAGGCTTCAATGAAGGAATCCGCCTGTGCCAGCTGGCAGGCATGGACGATCTCTGCATCAGAAGCATTTTCGTTTCCCCAACGCAGATTTTCCTTGATTGTTCCGCTGAACAGCTCGTTCTTTTGCAGAACCATTGCGACCTGATCTCTCAGCGCATGGATATCATAGGCCCGGACATCGGTTCCGCCTACGCTGACGGAACCCTCCGTTGCATCGTATAGCCGCGGGATCAGCGACACCAGCGTAGATTTGCAGCAGCCGGTGGAACCGATGATGCCAAGGGTAGACCCTGCGGGGATGCACAGAGAAATATCATGCAGACATTCCTTCGTGCGATCTCCCTGATAGCTGAATCCCACATGATCAAAGATGACCTCCCCGCTTTTAACCGTCATAACAGGGGCATCCGGATTTTTCAGCGTTGGTTCTTCGTCCAGCAGTTCCATAATACGTTCGGAGGAGGCCCGGGCCATATTGATCATAACCAGCACCATGGAAAGCATCATTAAGCTGTTCAGTGCGCTCATGGCATAGGCGATCATGCTGGACAACTCGCCTGTGGTCAGCTCCGTCGCTCCGCTCAGCACGATCATACGTGCGCCGAACCAGCTGATCAAAAGCATGCAGGCGTAAATTGCAAACTGCATCAACGGCATATTCCATGCAACAATACTTTCTGCTTTTCGGAAGACCTTATAGATTTTTTCGGATATCTTTCCGAATTTTTTGCCTTCATAATCCTCCCGCACGAAGCTTTTGACCACACGGATTCCGGAAAGGTTTTCCTGTACGTCGCCGTTCAGTTCATCATAAATCCGGAACACACGCTCAAAGCAGGGGTGCGAAAAATGAACGATCAGGTAAAGCCCCACGCCCAGAATCGGGATAGCAACCAGATAGTACAGCGACAGCTTTGCGCTGACCAGGAACGCAGCCACCAGCGAAAACAGCAGCGTAAACGGCGCACGGACCGCAATGCGAATGATCATCATAAAGGCGTTCTGAACATTGGTCACATCAGTGGTCAGCCTTGTGACGATGCCGGACGTGGAAAACTTATCAATATTGGCAAATGAATAGGTCTGAATCTTATCAAAGAGGTCCTGCCGGAGATTTTTGGCAAAGCCTGCGGATGCCGTGGCGCAGAAGGCACCTGCCAGCACGCCGCTCAGCAATCCGATGAGAACACATACGATCAACGCTGTGCCGGTGCTGCGCATCACGGCCATATCACCGCTGGAAATACCCTCGTCGATCAGCTTTGCCATGAGGAACGGAATCAGAACCTCCATGATTACCTCTACCACGACAAAGACCGGCGTCAGGATGCAGTCTCTTTTATATTCCCGAATTGATCGGGCCAACTTTTTTATCATCGTCTCTCCTCCTTGTTTTCTTCTTCACTCTGAGCTGGTGTAAAATGGGAGCACAGGCCCTGAAGCGCGTGGTTGATGCGGTGCAGCTCGTCTTTCGAAAACCTCTTCTCAAAGTCCTGCTTCAGGAGCGCATTCATGCGTTCCAGCTCTGCTCTTCCGCGCTGCGTCACGGCTACCATTTTGCAGCGTTGATTGCCCGGTATATGATATTGCAGGGCGTAACCGCTTTCGCACAAAGCTTTCAGATGCTGACTTACGGTTGGCTTTTGCAGATTGCAAAGCTCGGCGATCCGGCGCTGCGGCATTTGTCCGTTTTTTGAGAGCAGATACAAAATCATGTACTGCCCGCGTGAAACTCCGATGCCATGATGACTGACGTTTGCATCAAAGCTGCGCCCCAGCAGGATATACAGTGTATGCACGGAAGCATAAAATCTGTAGCTGTCATCATCCAATCCCGTGTCCTCCTTCTGCAAGAATCATTCGCTTGCGAACGGTTCATAGTATAACACTTTGTTTTGCATAAGTGAATTTGAAAAAGGTCAATATCATTAGATGATATCTAATATTCTATTGAAAAGTTCGCAGCAAAACAGTATACTGTTAACGGAAAGCGATCCATGTGAGGAGGTTCTGCCATGAATACACAACAGCTTCGCTGCTTTGTCTGCGTCGCCGAATATCTGAATTTTACAAAGGCGGCAAACGAGCTGTATCTTACCGTACCGACCGTCACACACCACGTCCAGAGTCTGGAAGAAGAACTCGGCACAAAGCTGTTTGAGCGAACGTCCCGCATGGTCCGGCTGACCGAATCAGGGAAAGCCTTTTATGTCGATGCAGCCGAGATCCTGACGCGTATGGAACTCTCCTTCAAGCACGTCCAGAAGGCAGAGGAGAGCCGTGTCACGTTCTTTCGGATTGGCTGCGTCAGTCGTGCTGAATTGCCGCGCCTCGCTGCACCGCTTGCCGCTCTGCGCATGAAGTATCCGACGATTTGTCCGCGCATTGTCATAGATGGCTACTTTGGCCTGAAAAAGCTGTTTGAGGACGGTCAGCTTGATTTGCTGCTGGTGTCCCGTGAAATTGCAGATCAAATTCGTGGAGGCACCTTCCACAAAGTACGCTGCCACACAAGCTATGCCCTGATGTCTCCGGAGCATCCGCTGGCAGGCGGCAATTCTTTTTCCATTGATCAAAGCCGTACAGATTGTCTGATTACCCTTCATCCCAAATTCATACCATTTCAGGTGAGCAATGCGCTGCAAAAGGAAATACTCGTATATCTCCAGTCAAATCCCGGCATCCGCTGCGAGGACGATCAGGAGGCGATTACGTTGGCGCAGGCCGGGTATGGTATTGCAATTTTGCCGGGATTCTGTTTGCCGCCTGACGGCCTGCCCGGACTGACCGTTATGCCGGTACAAGCGGGGAAGGAAATAGACTATGGCTTTGTCTATGCAAAGCGAACCCCGCATATAAAGCTTTTCGAGGCAGAATATACCGCACATCAAGCGCCCTAACTCGCAAGCCTGCTTGCCCTGAGTGATAGACGCTGCGTTGCTGCGCAATTCTCCAGATTTTTAAGGGCTTGGGACTATCCCAAAATGAAAAAACGCGCGTCTCGGCAGGCCGTTTTGCTTTTCAAGGAGGTGAACACCCATGGCAACCACGCGCCTGATGCCCCTGCACACCGGCAAAGGCCGCACGGTGGGACAGGCCATCAGCGACATCATCGACTACACCGAAAATCCGCAAAAGACGGACGGCGGCAGGCTGATTACGAGCTGGCAATGCGACAGCAGGATCGCCGACGCCGAGTTTCTTTTCACCAAGAATCAGTACATTCAAAAGACCGGCAGAGTGCGCGGCGAGGATAATGTGATTGCCTACCATCTGCGGCAATCCTTTGTCCCCGGCGAGATCACACCGGAGGACGCGAACCGTTTGGGCTGTGAGCTGGCCAAGCGCTTCACCAAAGGCAATCACGCCTACATTGTCTGCACCCATATTGACAAAGCCCATATTCACAATCATGTGATTTGGAACTCCACCGCGCTCAGCCAGACCCGAAAATTCCGAAACTTTTGGGGTAGCAGCCGCGCCGTGCGGCGGCTCAACGATACCATCTGCATCGAGAACGGCTGCTCCATCGTGGAGAATCCGAAGCGCCACGGCAAGAGCTACAACAAGTGGCTGGGCGACAAAAAGAAGCCCTCCCACCGGGAGCGAATCTGCACAGCCATTGACGATGCGCTGACACAAAAGCCCGATAGCTTTGAAACGCTGCTGGAGCTGCTGCGGCAGGCCGGGTATGAGGTCAAGGGCAAAAAAGTCCCATCCCTGCTGGGCGGCGAACAGAAAAAGTTCATTCGCATGGATACCCTCGGTGACGGTTATACTCCCGCAGATCTCCGCGCGGTGATTGCAGGTGAAAAGGCGCATACGCCGCAAAAGAACGCCGCCGCGCCGGTCAAACCGGAAAAGCGCAGCGGGAATCTGCTGGTGGACATTCAGGCAAAATTACGCGCTGACAAGGGTGCCGGTTATGCGCGTTGGGCGACGTTATTTAACCTGAAACAGATGGCACAGACGGTGGCCTATCTGCAAGACCATGAGCTGTTAGATTACGCCATTCTCTCGGAGAAAGCGGCGGCAGCGTCCGCTCACTTCAACGAGCTTTCCGCAAGGATCAAATCTGCGGAAACACGCATGGCCGAGATTGCCGTGCTGCGGGAGCATATCGTGGGTTATGCCAAGACCCGCGATACCTACGTTGCCTATCGCAAGGCCGGGTACTCCAAGAAATTTCTTGCAGAGCATGAAAGCGAGATCACGATCCACAAGGCCGCAAAGAACTATTTTGATGGACTGGGCTTCAAGAAGCTGCCCACCATCAAGGCGCTGAATACCGAGTACGCCGAGCTGCTGGCGGAGAAGAAAGCGGCCTACGCCGACTACCGAAAAGCCCGTGAAGAAATGAAAGAGCTGCTGACGGCCAAGGCCAATATCGACCGTATTCTGGAGTTGGATAAGGAGCTGGAGGAAGCGAATGAACGACGGGAAAAAGAGGCGGAGCAGCGCTGAGCTGCCCGCCCACAAGCGATTTGCAAAATCGCGCAGCCGATGGATTTATCCATCGTTCCAGAACACAAAACTTGTGTTCTGCGGGGATTGGGGCAGCGCCCCAACAAGCATGAAACAGGCGGGTTCCGTGTGAACGGAATCTGCCTGTTTTCGCAAAGTGGGTACCGCTTTGCATTGCTTGCCGGTTTCTATCTCCCGTTCGTAGCTCCAACTGAAATCACGGTGCATCACTTCAGCTTATCTGCGCTCATGCACAGATCTATGTACCGCTGCGATTCTTCTTCACTCTTTCCTGCAAAGTAATCGGCAACGCATTTGGCAACGGTCTGCGGCGCTCTGTCGTGGAACACGATCCCATCCAGACTGATGTCCATTTCTTCCGAGATCAGTGCAACTGTTTCAAATTTCGGATTGCTCTTACACTTTTCGATCTCAATGACGGTTCGGGTACACATATTAAGCCGTTCCGCTAATTCGCGCTGCGTGATCTTTTTCTGCTCCCGCTTTTCACGGAGTTTTTGGGCAAACAGGTCAAGAAAGTTCATTGAAAATCACCTCTACTACATTGTAGGGTGAGCCTCAATTCACTTAAATACACATGAAACTCACATCGCATGAGTTATAAATCACATTTGGCGAGTTGGAGGTAATTTTATGATGCCACGGATGAACAGGAGATACTGCTAAGACCGCTCGCGGTCATGCAAAAAAGCATAGGCACCGAGTAGCCGCCCACTTCAAAAAGCGCGCGGCGTTCCCACAGACGAGCTGCACTCACGAAGATGAGTTGCAGCTCTCTTTTTACGCAGTTTGGTTCATCCGTGATTTAGCCCCTCCCGGTACAGTCTCAGTTACTCGCGTTTTCGCGCGCACACAAGGCGCTCGTTCAGGCCATCATGCCTGTTCGAGCGCCTTGTGTTTTTCTGTCGGCTGTCGTTCTCCACCGGTGTTGGTCTGGTTCACCACCCACCCAACACCGAAACGGAGGACATATTATGTTTAACAGAAAGAGCAGCTATGCGCTGAACAAGAAAGACCCCAACGCTATCGTTTACATAGACGCCAATGACGTCATCATCCGCCTGACCCGCGAGGATTTTGCCAGCGAGGAAGAATTTCTGAAATGGAAAATGTGGTCAGATGAAAGCTATCATGTCGAAGATAAGCGCGATGTAGTGGATGGAAAACGGCTTATATCCATTGATGATCTGTCCGAAGCTGCGCTTGCCGTTCCCGGCATTGATGCAGTTATGGAGCATCAGCGCAAAAGGCTGGAAGATCGCAGTCGTGCTGTGGCGATGGTCGCTCAAGTTCGGGAAAAGCTGACGGATACGCAGTTCCGCAGACTTTGGATGTACTATGTTGATGGTATGACCATTGATGAGATTGGAGCGGCAGAGGGAGTATCACATCAGGCCGTTTCTCTCAACATTGCCGCAGCAATCAGAAAAATCAAAAAATATTTCTGAGTTTTTTCAAAAACACCTTGCAAAAATGCCCTAAAAAAGATGATAGGTGAAGGGACATTCTCCACGAAGCCTTTCGTTGAACGTTGAAAACTGAATAGACCATGATGCAGGCACAAAACCCGCGTGATAGCGGCATAAGGTGCGCCGCCACGACGATGGCTTCAAGGAGGTGATTCCGGAAAAGCCATCCGAGCGATCTACGCAGCCTTAGACCCGATTCGGCAAATCGGGCGCGATGACAGCGCGGCGGATAATGAAACTTGCTCACGCCCTCCCACAGACTTGAGGGGGAACCCTGCGGTATGCGCCAGCTCTTTGAGGCAGCGGTATCGTGGAGTTATGACAGCCCTGCCAAGGGCGGCCTGCATCATGCCCACTATCCGGGGCGCGTGGCAAATAGGATGGATCTTCTCAAATGGACAAGCAGAGCGGCTGCGCCGGTATTCGCCATTATGTTATGTGGCTCCAATTCTGCCCGCGCAGCCGCCTCTCAAAGTCAGATACCATGCGCTGACGGGCTTTCCCGTCAGCGCATTCATGTGACCTTGAGGAAACCCACCAAACCGAGAAAGGAGATCGCCATGATGCAGCCGACACCAAACGAAACCCAAATCCACACGGATGAACTGGTGGACATCCGGGAAATATCCGTAGACAAAAATCTTCCCAAGGAAGAACGCATTGCCGCCTTTATTCGCCAGATCAAAAATCCTTACCGCTTCCGCTGCGGCGATTTCGTGGTAAATGCCTGCTTTGCCGGGAACGGTGTTACGTTAGAGGAATGTCTGCAAGGCATTTTGCGCTGAGCGACATCCTCGCTTTTTTCCGCAGAGAGTGCTATGATCGGTGTGGAAAAGGATGAAAACCTAATAGCCAGATAACCACTCTTTTCATGCGGGAGCAGTCCGGGAGAAAGGAGTGCTTTTTCATGCCTAAATTCAAAGCCACCGCTTATATCCGCCTGTCCTACACCGACGATCATTCCAGCGAGAGTGACAGCGTTTCCAATCAGCGCAAGCTCATTGAAAACTTTGTGGAGCACAACCCGGATATTGAGGTCGTTTCCGAAAAGATCGACGATGGATACAGCGGCATCATCTTCGACCGTCCCGCATTCAAGGAAATGATGCAGGATGTCACCGATGGAAATATCAACTGCGTCATTGTAAAAGACCTCTCCCGGCTGGGGCGCGAGTACATTGAAACCGGCCGGTATCTGCGCCGGGTATTCCCGGCCTATGGGGTGCGCTTCATCGCCATCACCGACAGCATCGACACCGCCCACGACAGCGGCGATGATCTGGCCGTATCGGTCAAGAACATTATGAACGAAGCCTACTGCCGGGACATTTCCATCAAGACCCGTTCTTCTCTGGACGTGAAGCGGCGCAACGGCGATTTCGTCGGCGCGTTCCCGGTGTACGGCTACATGAAAGCCGAGGACAACAAGAATTTGCTCGTCCCTGACCCCTACGCCGCCCGCGTTGTCTGCGACATCTTCCGTATGCGGCTGGAGGGCGCAAGCGCCTCTAAGATCGCATCAGAGCTGAACCAGCTGGGCATTCTCTCTCCGCTGGCATACAAGAAGAACAACGGCCTGCCCTACGCGAAAAAGGGATACGCAGACAAGGCTGACTGCAAATGGTCGGCAACCACCATCATCCGCATCTTGCAGGACGAAACCTATACCGGAACGCTGGTGCAGGGCAAACAGGGTACGCCGCATTACAAGATCAAGCAGATGGAGCAGCGCCCCGCCTCCGAGTGGGTGCGCGTCCCGGATGCCCATAAAGCGCTGATTGCCCGTCAGGATTTTGAGCTGGTGCAGCGCATCAAGGGGCTGGATACCCGCACTTCTCCCAACGAGGACACGGTGTACCTGTTCTCCGGTATTCTGATCTGCGGGTGCTGCGGAAGCCGCATGACCCGCAAGACCAACCGTGCAAACGGCAAGGAGTACCACTACTATTATTGTCCCACCGGCAAGAAAAAGGGCTGCACCCATCCGGTCATGCTGAAAGAAAGCAGCCTGATTGACTGTGTGCGGGACAGCCTGAAAGCCTATATCGGCAATATTGCTTCTCTGGAGGCGCTGCTGACCGGCATTGACCAGACCAGCATCAATCAGGCGCTTGCCAAGGAATACAGCGACCACATCACCGACAACGAGCGCCGGTTGGAGCAGGTGCTGGAGTTCAAGGCACGGCTTTATGAGAGTCTTGTGGGGGGTATGCTTACCAAGGAAGAATATGCCTCCTACAAAGCCAAGTACACCAAGCAGACCGAGGACATCCGCGAGAGCGTCCGCGTTCTCAAGGAAAAACTCACGGAGGTTTTGGAAAACCGGAGTGAGCGCAACCGCTGGATTTCGCAGTTTACGCAATTCTCCACGCTGGAAACCTTAGACCGCAGGGCGCTCATTCACATGGTACAGAGCATCCGTGTCCGTGGGAAGAAGGAGCTGGATATTACCTTTACCCATGAGGACGAATACAAAAAGGCGTTGCAGCTTCTGTCGCTGGCAGCGCAGCAGAAAGATTACGAACAGAGGAAGGTGGGCTGAGCATGGCAAGAAAGAGCAGGAAAGAAACGGCTGCGGTAGTCGTGCAGGAGGCCGACGCCGCTTGCCGCGCCGCGATCTACGTCCGCCTTTCGGTGGAGGATACCCACACGCACAGCGTATCCATTGAAACCCAGCAGATGATTATTGCCCGCTATCTGGAGCAGTACCCGGAGATCAGCGTGTACGATACCTACATCGACAACGGCGCGACGGGGACAAACTTCCACCGTCCGGGCTTTCAGCAGATGCTCTCGGATATTGAGGCCGGTCACGTCAACTGCGTCATTGTGAAAGACCTCTCCCGTTTGGGGCGGAACACCATCGATACCGGCTACTACATCGAACAGTATTTCCGCATCCGTAATATCCGCTTTATTGCGGTCAATGAAAACTTCGACACCGCCGCCCCGGAGGATGCCCATTCCGGTATCATCATTCCGCTGCGGAACATGATAAACGAAGCCTACGCTTTGGACATCGGGCGCAAGATCAGGGCGCAGCAGCGGCAGGCCATGAAGGACGGCAAGTTCATCGGTGCGCGTACTCCCTACGGCTACCTGAAAGCGGAGGACGATTGCCACCAGTTTGTCATCGACCCCATTGCCGCCGTCGTGGTGCAGCGGATGTTCCGCTGGGCTTCCGAGGGCGCTGGCCTGAATACCATCGCCGTGCGGCTGAACGAGGCTGGCATCCTCACCCCCAGCCACTACAAGAAGATGCAGGGAAAGATCACCCACGAAAATTTGCTCGGCAGCGGCAAGTGGCAGACCCGAACGGTCGGCGTCATTCTCCGCTCCGAGGTCTACACCGGAGATCTCGTTCAGGGGCAGACCAAAACCGTGGATCACCGGCAGGTCAAGGCTGATGCCGAGGAATGGACGGTGGTGCGGGACACCCATGAGGCCATCATCAGCCGGGAACAGTTCGCGGCGGTGCAGGAAATTCTCAATCAGACCGCCAGCCGCGCCAAGGCACGGGAGGTCAAAGCCTACACGCCGAATTTGCTCAAAGGCAAGGTGTTCTGCGCCCATTGCGGCGGCAGCCTGCACCGGCAGAGAAACATCCGTAAGAAGTCCGACGATGTGTACTTCTACCATTGTCTGAGCAGGAGCCGAATCAGCAAGGATGCCTGCCCCGGCGTGACCATCCGCGAGGATGCGTTGCTGGATATGTTGGCAGATATGCTTCAGGATGCGCTTGATACGGCGCTGGGGCAATACACCCTCTCCCTTGCAGAACTGCCCCGGCAGGCCGCTGACCGCGCTGAGCTGCGGGAGAAGATCACCAGCCGCAAACAGGAAATCCAGCGGCTTCGCGGTATCGTGCGGAGCCTGTATGAAAACCTTGTTCAAGGCGTTCTCACCAAGGATGAATATTTCGACTACAAGGAAAAGTACGAAAGCCGCATTGCCGATCTTGCCGTGGAAATGGAACAGTTGGAGGACGGTCTGCGGACAATGGATGCCCAAACCAAGCAGCACCGGGCGCTGAAACAGGATGCTGCACAGATCAAGACCGACCGTGCGCTGACCGGTGCGCTCATTGAGCGGCTGATCGACCGCATTGAGGTATCCCACAATAAGCAGATCACGGTGCGCTATCGCTTCCAGAGCGAGTTTGAAACCTATGCGGAGGTGCTGGAACAATGCAGAAATATGTGATTGCCCTCTACATACGCCTCTCCATTGAGGACTACAAGTACGACAGTCTGAGTATTGAAAATCAGAGCCTTGTCCTCCATGAGTATGCAGCTTCCATGCCGGAAGCTCTGAACGCGGAGATCATGGAGTTCATCGACAACGGATATAGCGGTACAAATTTTGAGCGTCCGCAGGTGCAGAAGCTCATTGAGCTGGTGCGGGCCAATCAGATCGACTGCATCATTGTCAAGGATTTTTCCCGTTTCGGGCGCAACAGCATTGAAACTGGATACTTCATCGAGCGTGTGTTCCCACTGTTCCATACCCGCTTCATTTCCATCAGCGACGATTTTGACAGCAGCAAATTCAAGGGTGACACCGGCGGCATGGACGTAGCATTCAAGTATCTCATCAGCGAGTATTACAGCCGCGATATGTCCATCAAGACCAAGAGCGCAAAGTACGCCAAGATGCAGCGCGGCGAGTATCAGAGCAAGATTTGTCCCTACGGCTACCGCAAAAGCACTGATGGCAGAATGGAGCCTGACCAGGAGGCCGCTGCCGTTGTGCAGCTCATCTTCCAGCTTGCCGCCGAGGGCATCAACGCCACCGCCATCACGCGAGAGCTGTTCCGCAGAAACATCCCCACCCCCGGCCAGTACAAAGCGGCGCACGGCAATCACACCCACGATATTTCCCGCTGTCACGGGATTTGGAGTACATCCACTATTCTCCGCATTTTGGAGGATGAACGCTACACCGGCGTGTATGTGATCGGCAAGCGGGCGGTTCTCGAAGTAGGCGGCACCAGAAGCCGCCTGAAGGAGAGAGAATCGTGGTACATCATCCCCGACCATCATCCGGCCATCGTTGAGAAAGCCGTGTTTGATACCGTGCAGGCCAGCCAGCTCCGCTTTTCCCAGCCCAACAAAAAGAAGCGGGACTACCCGCTGAAAGGCAAAGCCTTCTGTGGCTGCTGCGGTCATGCGCTGTCCCGCACCATGCAGAAAACCTCGTATTATTACTGCCGCCATTCCGAGGCGGACGTAGAAAGCCGCTGCCACAAGATGCGTCTGAACGCCGCAGAGCTGGAACAAGCGGTATTCCTGACGCTGAAAAAGCAGATGGAAGCCGCCGCACCGTTTGCCCCGGACGGTTCGCTCCGGGTGGATGCCTCCGTACCGGAACGCGCCGAATATGAGCAGCAGATCGAGACGCTGCAAGACGGCAAGCGCACACTTTACGAACACTATCTTATGGGCGAGATTGACCTGAACACCTACAAGGCGGAAAAGGCCGCGTGTAACGAGCTGCTGCTGAAAACAAAAAACGCCTATGCCGCAGTATTGGCACAGGCGAAACATAAGCAGGACGAACAGGCACGGCAGGACAGCCGCAAGGAAGCGTCCAAGGCGATTTTCGATGCGGACACGCTGACCACCGAGCTGGCCGAGCTGTTGATCGACCGGGTGCTGGTATATCCCGATAAGCGCATCGAGATCGCATACAAAATCCAGGACATTTTTGATTGAGGTGGCAGTCATGAAAATCGCTTTCTATTGCAGAGTGGACGGACAGGGCTTTGGCTTTGTCCTCCCCGATGAAGCTGACAAGCTCCGCGAGTTTTTCGCCGAGCATCAGGATAAGCCTGCGCTTGAAAAGCCATCGAGCGCAAGCTAAAAATTTTTGTCGTGTGCTTGACATACGGGTGCCGAAGGCCATGAAAAGTAATCTTTTTCAGGCCACGTTTCTTCACAAGCTGTGAAAATTTGCATGTAACGTAGTCGGGTCTTAACAGGTGCCCGGTCTCATCAAGACAAATGTAATCCTGATCGCCCATATAATAGCAATTGCCCATCCGTTCACGCTGCTGCTCCTGCTGCTGAAGTTCCCAATCCAGAAATGCTTCCACCTGCGGGATAAGGGGGTACGTTCGGAAGCTTTTTTTATTTTTGGTGCGATCCTTGCGAATGATTTTGTGTTCCCCCTGTACACTCACCTCAATGACCGTGTGGCATACTGTTATGGTTTTCTTTTTCCGGTCGATGACGGCTTTGCGAATCCCCAATGCCTCGCTGCGGCGCATCCCATAAAAAGCGGCGAACATGACCGGCACCCGGATGGGAGAATGCATCAGGTCGTTCACCAGCTCCCGCAGCTCATCTGTGTCTGCATATGGAGCAACATAATTGTCCACCTTTGGTGCAACAACGTAGTCCGCAACATTGTACTGCAGGATACGCAGCACTACCACTGCATCCTGCAATGCCTTATGTATTACCGCATGATAATGCCGAATGGTGTTGCCCTTGATTGGCTTTCCCCGGTATGTCCGCGTCTTGCAATACTTGTAAAACAGCGTCAGATCTACCGCCGAAAGTTCCTCCAGCGTTGCATTGTGCTCGCTAAAATATGGGAGTAATGGATTGTGAACGGTTCGCCAATACCCTGCAAATGTATCCTCTTCCACATCTGCTTGAATGATTTCAAGCCATCGTAAGAGGTAATCCGTAAAATACATATCCTTGCGAATCGGAATCGACTTCAGCGACATAGCACCATCCGTGCCCTTGGAGCGTTTTTTTGCTTCAATCATCGCAAGCGTCAGTTTACCGCTGGTAAAATCCTCTCTCCACTCCTTCAGCATTCGTTTGGCATCACGCTCCGTTTGTCGTTTTCCATCATAGGGAATTCCTGTTGGGAACCATTTCGGCAGCTTTCGGTTTCCCTTTTCAGGGTTCGGCAGACTTAAAACCATATAATAGTAGCCGTGCTTGTGGTCCAAATGGCCTGCTATAATTTTTTGTTTGGCCATAATATCCTCCTTCTTCCTTGCAGACCGCTTTCGGTTGACGGCCTTAATTTATCACTCAGAAGCCGTAATAACAAGTGTGCCGATTTGATTGGAAAACGAAATCACATACTTGACAGCCCCATAAAATAGTTCACCAAATGAACCTTTGGAATTCTGTACTCGCGTCCGACACGAAAGTAGAAAATCCCTTTTCCCTGTAACCATCGAACCGCCGTTTTTTTCGTTCTAACATCCAAAATAGACCGTACATCCTCCAATGAAAGAATATCCGGGTAATTTTCCAAACGCTTTATATTTTTCGATTTCATTTTTATGCCTCCTTCACTTATAGCTCGGGCTGAATATATGGGAATCAAATATACAAAAAACACAGCGGCAATCTGCCGTCATCACTTGCTCTCATAGGAGAGCTTCACGAGAATTGCCGCCGTGTCTGTTTCATCAAAATGCGCCTATTTGACACCACTTCCCGACGCAAGGGCAATATTTGACTGT
>OGYB01000680.1_pt1 | contig 19622 bp, 16 predicted proteins | sample 1576421 | NCBI WGS metagenome assembly OGYB01 (sample SAMEA3541577, study PRJEB24748) | human gut metagenome | biome: human gut; feature: human-associated habitat; material: faeces | place: China | collected 2012
CCTGAATCCTACCCCGCCGCAGAGCAATTGCTTCAGCTTTTGGGCCTCCGGAAGGGAGAATCTCTTGCAGGTCTTTGCCAAAAGGTGGATGCCTTGGGCTGGGAGCAGGCGGCTTCCGCCTGCGGCGTGGGCGTTCCCACCCTGCGGGACATGGCCCGGGAGCTGGAAAAGCCTGGCCGGGACCCCCGGCAGGAGCTGCCCGCTCCCCTTCTCCGCTGGGATGTGATGGCAATCCGGGATCTGAAGCCTGGGATGGTTCTCACAGGGACGGTGCGCAATGTGATTGACTTTGGCGCCTTTGTAGACATCGGCGTCCACCAGGACGGTTTGGTCCACATCTCTCAGGTGACAAACCGGTTCATCCGCCACCCATCGGAAGTAGTACATGTAGGAGACGTAGTCCAGGTGGCGGTGCTGGAGGAAGACGAAAAGCGGGGCCGCATCAGCCTCACCATGAAAAACTTGCCAAAGGAGGCGAGGTCATGAAAGATCGAATTTTAGAGCTCCTGCGTCAGGAGTCAGGCTATCTCTCCGGTCAGGAGATGAGCACCCTTTTGGGCGTCTCCCGTGCAGCAGTGTGGAAAGCGGTGGAGGCTCTGCGGAAAGAGGGGTACACCATTGACTCCCCCCGGCCATCAGCAGATCGATGATGGCGGCGTCAGAGGTGCCGGAGGCCACCTCCATCAGGGCGGCGGCCTGATCCTCCAGCGTGGTGATCTTCCAACCCTTCTCCAGAGCGATCTCCTCGCCGGCGGAGCCGCCCTCCACAGCGTAGGTCAGAACCTTTTCGTCGGAATCCTTGCTTCCGCCGTTGTCCTTTTGGCCGCAGGCGGCCAGCAGGGAGGCGCTGATGGTCAGTGCCAGCGCCAGACACAGAAGCTGCTTGAACTTTTTCATGGGAATATCCTCCTTGATATGGTACACGGATGTGTTGTAACAGATGTATTGTGTTTGTTTTGTGTCAGATGGTGATGCACTACGTTTGGTCACGTTGGCCTGCATGGTCCGGATCGAGCTGCGATAGGCTGCAATGCACTGTGCCGGGCAGCACAAGCCCTACGCTGAGTGGCATAAGCCCTGCCGCTATTATCGCTTACTTTTCCGGAACTTGCAAGCCCCGCTGCCGATTTCCACCGCCGTTTTCTGCGACTTTCCGCCTGTCCTTACCACAACCCTACCGGCCCTTCTGCCGATGGCCTATGCCGCGGATTTCCGTGGGCGGTTTTCGACAGCCCTCATCGCAGCGCCGTTTCTGTTGCTGGCTTCCGTTGTTGTTTCCGTCGGCAGATTCCAGCCGCCTTCGCCGTCGCCCGATTGGGATTTTCGCAGGTTTCCTCTCTGCGGGCCTTTATCAAGAACCGCCGCCGAGATTTTCACCGGTTTCCTTGGGGCATCGAGGGTGCTATGGAAGTTGCCCCGCCGGAGGCTGCCCCACTTTTGGGGCGCCTGTGCTTTCTATCTGTTATCGATGGTGTCGCTCCATACCAAAACCTCATTTCTGACGAAACCGCATGGATCAAAGCTGTCTCTCTCGTCTTTCTACGGTCTATCGCATGGCACCGGGCAGCCGCTCCCGTAGTTTGCGGTTCCGATTGACCATATGCTCCCGGTCGCTTATTCACAGCGACTGGTTGTCCCGCTGACGTTGGATATATTTTAACACTTTAGCGAAGTAGCGTAAAGATGCCCATACGTAAAAATAGATTGATAGATGCAGACGAATTTTATGCAGAATATACATATCCTGCCCGTGCGTCCCAAGAAGAGATGTCTGTTCCCAAAGGGAGATGGCACCCCGGAAGCAACCGGGGCGTCCAGAGGAGAAAAACGGACGGAAAACGGCTCCCTTGCAGGTCCATACGATGTCCACAGACTGTCAGGAAAATGGGGGAAGTGTCCAATTTTTGCGTATTTTCTCTAAAAGTTCAGAGTTTGTCCATTGATAATCCGGAATCGGAATTGTATAATAAAAGAAACATTCTGGAGAAGCGAGGAAATCACTATGGCTTTTGTGGAATTTGAAAAGGTCAGCAAGATCTACCACACCGGAGCGGTGGAGATCCCGGCGCTGCGGGACGCCACCTTTCAGGTGGAGAAGGGGGAGATCTGCGTCATTGTAGGGGCCTCCGGTGCCGGAAAGACCACGCTGCTGAATATTTTGGGGGGTATGGATACCCTCACCGGCGGCACGGTGAAGTTGGATGGCCGGGATATCTCCCGCTACGACCGGCGGCAGCTGACGGAGTACCGACGCCGCGACGTGGGCTTTGTGTTCCAGTTTTATAACCTCATTCAGAACCTCACGGCGCTGGAGAACGTGGAGATCGCCGCCCAGCTCTGCCCCCATCCGCTGGATGCGGCAGAGGTGCTGCGGGAGGTGGGACTGGGGGAGCGGATGAAAAACTTCCCGGCCCAGCTCTCCGGCGGCGAGCAGCAGCGGGTGGCCATTGCACGGGCGCTGGCCAAGAACCCCAAGCTGCTGCTGTGCGACGAGCCAACCGGTGCGCTGGACTATGTTACCGGCAAGAACATTCTGAAGCTGCTGCAGGATACCTGCCGCCGGACGGGAATGACGGTGGTCATCATCACCCACAACTCCGCTCTGACGGCCATGGCGGATCGGGTCATCTCCATCAAGAGCGGCACCATCCAGTCCGTGCGGAAGAATGAACACGTCACCCCTGTGGAAGAGATCGAGTGGTGAGGATATGCTGCTGAAAACTGCTTTTCGGGAGATCAAAACCAGCTTGGGCCGGTATCTGGCCATTCTGGCCATTATTGCGCTGGGTGTGGGCTTTTTTGCCGGACTGCGGGTGACCCGCACCGCTATGATCTCCACCGCCAATCACTATTTGAAGGATCTGGCCATGTTCGATGACCGGATCCTCTCCACTCTGGGCTGGACGGAGGAGGATGTGGATGCTTTCCGGAAGCTGGATGGCGTATCCGCCGCCGAGGGCGCCCGTTCCGCCGACGTGCTGTGCGTGGGGGAGGACGGCTCCGACATGGTGCTGAAGGCCCACTCCCTGACGCAGCAGGTGAACCGCCTGAGCTTACAGGCGGGACGGCTGCCGGAGAAGGCTGACGAGTGCGTGGTGGACGCATGGCGCTACGATGAGAGCGCACTGGGCAGCGTCATCCGGCTGTCGGACAACAACTCCGCCGATACGATGGATACCTTCGCCAGCCGGGAATATACGGTGGTGGGCGTGGCTGCCAGTCCTATGTACATCAACTATGAGCGGGGCGGCACGGCGCTGGGAAACGGCACCGTGGCGGCGTTTGTCTATCTACTGCCGGAGGGCTTTGCGATGGACTACTACACGGAGATCGACGTGACCCTCACCGGGGCAGATGGCCGCATCTATACGGCGGCCTATGACGATGTCGTGGAGGCCATGGAGCAGCCCCTGAAGGAGTTGGCGGCCCAGCGGGCGCAGCTGCGGTACGACTCTCTCCGCAGCGAGGCACAGGAGAAGCTGGCGGATGCCCAGCAGCAGCTGGACGATGCCCGGAAGCAGCTGGAAACGGGCTGGACGGAATACTACGACGGCCTTGCCCAGTACAAGGACGGACATGCATCCTATATAGAGGGCGCCAGCCAGTACCGGGATGGGCTGGCAGAATACGACAGTGGCCGGGCGGCCTATGAGGCGGCCCGGAAGGACTATGAAAACGGCGTGAGCCAATATAATCAGGGGCAGGCGGCCTATGAGGAGGGCCAGAGGCAGTATCAGGAGGCACAGGCGCAGTATCAGGAGGCGCTGGCGCAGTATCAGCTGCTGGAGCAGCAGGCGGCGGCCCTGCCGGAGGATAGCCCGGAGCTGCCGGTCCTGCAGGCCAAGCTGGCGGCCATGAAGGAGCAGCTGGACGCCACAGCGGCGCAGCTTTCTCAGAATCAGGCGCAGCTGGAGGCAACGGCGGCGCAGCTGGCCCAGAGCAAGGCCCAGCTGGATGCGGCGGGTGCGGCGCTGGATACCACGGAGCGGCAGCTGACACAGGCGCAGGAGAAGCTGGAGGAGTCGGCCCGGCAGCTGGCGGCGGCCAAGGCCCAGCTGGAGGAGACAGGTCCCAAGCTGGAGAGCGCCCGGCAGGAGCTGGAGGACGGCGAAAGGGAATTGTCCGACCATGAGGGGGAACTGGACGATGCCCGGCAGAAGCTGGAGGATCTGAAAGAGCCGGACACCTATGTGCTGGGCCGGGACACCAACGTGGGCTATGTATGCTTCGAGAGCGACACCAACATTGTGGCGGGAGTTTCCCGTGTGTTCCCGCTGTTCTTCTTCCTGCTGGCGGCGCTGGTGTGCATCACCACCATGACCCGCATGGTGGAGGAGCAGCGCACCCAACTGGGCGTACTGATGGCCATGGGCTATGGCCGGGGGGCCATCCTGTTCAAGTACTTCTTTTACTCCGGCAGCGCTTCGCTGCTGGGGTGCGCCATCGGCTTTGTGGGAGGCTCCTACATCTTTCCCAAGATCCTCTGGCACGCCTATAACATCATGTACGGCTTCGGGATCCCCATTGAATTTGTGCTGGATGGGAAGCTGGCGGCCATCTCCGTAGCCACCTATCTGCTGTGCGCTCTGGGGGCCACCTATCTGGTGTGCCGTGGCTTCTTGCGGGAGGTGCCGGCGGAACTGATCCGGCCCAAGGCCCCCAAGGAGGGCAAGCGGGTGCTGCTGGAGCGCATCACCTTCCTGTGGAAGCGGCTGGGCTTTTTGACCAAGGTATCCCTGCGGAACGTGCTGCGGTACAAGCAGCGGTTCTTCATGATGGTGCTGGGCATCGGCGGCTGCACGGCGCTGCTGCTGACGGGCTTCGGCATCAAGGACTCCATCGCCAATGTGGTGGACTATCAGTTCGAGGAAATTACCCTGTACGATGCGGCGGTGTCCTTCACAGAGGAGATGGATGCGGAGACGCAGCAGGCGTTTTCCCGGCAGGCCGCCGATGTGTCGGCGGTGGTGTTTCTCCACGACGGCTCCGTGACGGTGGAGGCAGGCGGCGGGGCCAAGACGGTGAATCTGCTGGTGCCTCAGAGCAGTCTGGAGGGCATGATGGACCTCCACCGGGGCGGCGAGAAGCTGTCCATGCCCGGAACGGGGGAGACGCTGCTCAACGACGCTCTGGCGGAGGCGCTGGGAGTGTCCGTGGGGGACACCGTGACCCTGCGGGATAGCGACATGAACACCCTGACGGTGACGGTCAGCGGCATCTTTGACAACTACGTGTCCAACTACGCCATCATGTCAGCGGACACCTGCCGGGATCAGTGGGGCAGCGTGCCGCCGGTGAAAACCGCCTTCATCCGGGTGACGGACAACTCCGACGCAGGTGTCCACGCCGCCTCGGCCCGGATTCTGGATCTGGAGAACGTCTCGGCGGTATCGGTGAATCTGGATACCCGCCAGCGGGTGGGAACCATGATGTCGGTGCTGGATTACATCGTGTGGATGGTGACGGTGTGCGCCGGGGCGCTGGCCTTTATTGTGCTGTATAACCTCACCAACATCAATATCAACGAGCGCATCCGGGAGATCGCCACCATCAAGGTGCTTGGCTTCTATCCCGGAGAGACATCGGCCTATGTGTTCCGGGAGAACAACACCCTGACGTTTTTGGGGATGCTGGTGGGTCTGCCGCTGGGCAAGTGGCTCCACGCCTATGTGATGAGCCAGATCCGCATCGACACCATCGCCTTCGACGTGCGGATCGCATGGCAGAGTGTGATGTTCTCCATGCTGCTGACGGCGGTGTTTGCCGCCATCGTGAACGTGGTGATGTACTTCAAGCTGCGGCGCATCAGCATGGCGGAGTCGCTGAAATCCATCGAATAAAGGAAAATGTGCGAAAAGCGCCCCTGCTTCACTGTGAAGCAGGGGCGCTTTACATATCCGGTTATCAGGGGGCTATCAGGGGAGCAGCAGCTGGGCGATCTGCACGGCGTTGGTGGCGGCGCCCTTGCGGACCTGATCGCCGCAGCACCAGATATTCAGGCCGTTGTCACAGGTCAGATCCTCCCGGATGCGGCCCACGAACACGGTGTCCTGATCGCTGGTGTCCAGCGGCATGGGGTACTGTCGGTTGGCCAGATCGTCCACCAGACGGCAGCCGGGGGCGGCGGCGATGAGCTCTCTGGCCCGCTGGACGGAGATCTTCTCACGGGTACGAACCACCAGCGAGACGCTGTGGCTCCGCACCACCGGCACCCGGACGCAGGTGCAGCTGACCCGCAGGTTCGGCAGATGCATGATCTTGCGGCCCTCGTTCTGCATCTTCATCTCCTCAGAGGTGTAGCCCTCATAGGCCTCGCCGCCGATCTGGGGGATGACGTTGTAGGCGATCTGGTACTGGAACACCTGCGGGTGGACGGGCTTGCCCTCCCGCAGCAGCTCCACCTCCTCCATAAGCTCACGGGGACCGCCGGCTCCGGCACCGGACACCGCCTGATAGGAGGAGGCGATGATGCTCTGGATGGGACTGTCCTGATTCAGGGCGTTGATGGCCACCAGCGAGACGATGGTGGTGCAGTTGGGGTTGGCGATGATGCCCTTGTGGCGGCGGACGTCCTCCGGGTTGATCTCCGGGATCACCAGCGGCACATTGGGGTCCATGCGGAAGGCACTGGAATTATCCACGAACACGGCACCTGCCTTAACGATGGCCGGGGCGAAACGCTTGGCGATGTCGTTCTCCGCAGCGCCAAGCACGACGTCCATGCCCTCAAAGGCGCTGTCCTCGGCGGGCTGCACCGTCAGCTCCCGGCCCTGCCAGAGCAGCTTCTGCCCGGCGGAGCGGGGGGAGGCCAGCAACCGCAGTTCCTCCACGGGAAAGCTGCGCTCGGCCAGTATTTTCATCATTTCACGGCCCACCGCACCGGTGGCGCCCAGAATGGCAACGTTCATAGTTTGGTTCCTCCTTATTTTACAAAGCTGTCGTACAGGACACGGATGGCACGCTCAAAGTCGCTTCCGTCCACGCCAACGATGATATTCAGTTCCTCCGGGCCTTGGGTGATCATGCGGATGTTGATGCCGTTTTCACCCAGCTTGGCGAAGATGCGGCCGGAGGTGCCGGGCTTATAGGCCATTTTCCGGCCCACGGCGGCCACGATGGCCATATTGTCTGTCACATGGATGCTGTCGGGCTTCAACTCCTTTTGCAGATCACCCAGCATGGGATACAGGCACGGGGTCACCTTCTGGGCCGACACCACCAGCGATACCGTGTCGATGCCGGAGGGCAGATAGTCCACGTTGATGCCGTAGCGCTCCAGCACCTCCAGGATCTGCCGCAGGACGCCGGCCTGTGAGGACATCCCGTTTTTGGTGATGGTGATGACGGAGAAATCCTTGCGGCCGGCGATGCCGGTAATGAGGTTCTCGTCTGCCAGCTCCGGCTCGTCGAAGCGCTCCCGGATCATGGTGCCGGGGTGGTCGGGCTGGTTGGTATTGCGGATGTTCAGGGGGATGTTCTTCTCACGCACCGGGGAGACGGTCCCCTCGTGGAGCACCTGCGCCCCGATATAGCTGAGCTCCCGCAGCTCGGCGTAGGTGATGCGCTCGATGGGGCGGGGGTCCTGCACGATCTTGGGGTCGGCCATGAGGAAGCCGGAGACGTCGGTCCAGTTCTCGTAGACGTCGGCGTCCAGCGCCGCCGCCGCCAGAGCGCCGGTGATGTCGCTGCCGCCGCGGGTGAAGGTCTTGACGCTGCCGTCGGGCATGGCCCCGTAGAAGCCGGGGATCACCACCCGGCGGCCGGAGGCGGTGCGGCGCAGGGCCTCGTAGCTGGCGGGCTGATCCACGGTACCGTCCAGCCGGAAGCGGAGCCAGCAGATGCTGTCCAGAAAATCGTAGCCCAGATAGTCCGCCATGAGGCGAGCGGCGAAGTACTCGCCCCGGCTCACCAGCTCGTCCTGACTGATGCCACGGTCCATTTTCTCCCGCAGGGCGGCGAACTCCGCCTCCAGCGGTGTGGACAGGTGCAGCTCGTCCCGGATGGAGAGATAGCGGCTGCGGATCATGTCGAACACGGCGTCGCAGCTGACGCCGTATTGCAGGTGGGCGTAGCACAGATACAGCAGGTCCGTCAGTTTGTGGTCGTCCCGACTGCGCTTTCCGGCGGCGCTGACCACCACCACACGGCGGCTGGGGTCAGAGTCCACAATGGCCTTCACCTTGGCAAACTGATGGGCGTCGGCCATAGAGGAGCCGCCGAATTTCAATACCTTTAACATAGGAGAATCGCCTTTCTTTCATGGATGCAGTGCCGTTTGTTCCGCAGCGGACAGAGAATTTATGTCCCCGGAATAAAAACACTTGCTTTTTTGCTGGAGACAGTGTATCATACTGTTTCAGAAAAAGCAAGTGGCAAAAGGAGCGTTTTTATGATCTACCACAGCACGAGGAATGAAAAGCTGACGGCGGCCCCGGCCAGAGCCGTTTTAGAGGGAATTGCACCGGACGGAGGACTGTATGTCTGCGATCCGGGGAAGTTAGAGTTTGACTGGCAGGGGACCTTGCAGAAGGATACCATGTCCATGGCGGCGGACATTCTGGGTGTACTGCTGCCGGACTTTCAGGATATGAACGGACTGGTGCGGGCCAGCTATGCCGGAAAATTCGCCAGCGATGACCTGACGCCGCTGGTGCCGGTGGGGGAGCGGTATGTGCTGGAGCTGTACCACGGGCCCACCAGCGCCTTCAAGGACGTGGCCCTGTCGGTGCTGCCCCGGCTGGTGAGCGCCGCCGCCAAGCAGGAGGGGGCTGGGGATGTGGTGATCCTTACCGCCACCTCCGGCGATACCGGTAAGGCGGCGCTGGAGGGTTTCCACGATGTGTCCGGCACCCGGATCATGGTGTTCTATCCCGCCGGGGGCGTGTCGCCGGTGCAGGAGGCCCAGATGGTGACGCAGGAGGGCGGCAACGTTCGGGTATGCGCCATCCGGGGGAACTTCGACGATGCGCAGACATGCGTGAAGAATGTCTTTGCAGCCTGTAAAGGGAAAGACCTTCACGGTGCGGTGCTATCCTCCGCCAACTCCATCAACATCGGGCGGCTGGCCCCGCAGGTGGTGTACTACTTCCGGGCCTATGCCGATCTGGTGCAGACGGGGCGCATCCGGGTGGGGGAGAAGGTCCACTTCGTGGTGCCTACCGGCAACTTCGGGGACATTCTGGCAGGGTATTTCGCCAAGCGCATGGGTCTGCCGGTGGGGCGGCTGGTGTGCGCCAGCAACGCCAACGATGTGCTGACGGAGTTCATCTCCACCGGTGTATACGACCGGCGGCGGCCCTTCTATAAGACCACGTCGCCCTCCATGGACATTCTGGTGTCCAGCAATCTGGAGCGGCTGCTGTACCTGCTGTCGGAGGGGGACTGCGGCTATGTGGCGGGGCTGATGGAGCAGCTGAGCCGGGAGGGACACTATCAGGTGTCGCCCCGGCTGTTGGAGCGCTTGCAGGCGGAGTTCGACTGTGCCTGCTGCGACGATGCCGGGGCGGCGGAGGTCATCCGTCGGCTGTGGCAGGAGCAGCACTATCTCTGCGACCCCCACACGGCGGTGGCGTGGTCGGCGGCAGAGCAGGTGCGGCTGGAGGACGGGGCTCCGGTGGTGGTGCTCTCCACGGCATCACCCTACAAGTTCCCGGCGGCGGTGCTGGGGGCGCTGGAGGGCGGCTGCGACGGCGACGAGTTCGCCATGATGGAGCGGCTGCACCGGCTCACCGGCACAGAAGTGCCGAGGAATCTCGCCGGTTTGCAGGGCCGGACGGTGCGCCATCGGGACGTCATCGACAAGGAGCAGATGCTGGACTATGTGCTGGCAGAGGTCATGAGGAACTGAAAGGAGCGGACTATGAACATCGTTTGTTTGGATATGGAGGGGGTGCTGGTGCCGGAGATCTGGATCGCCTTCGCAGAGGAGAGCGGTATCCCGGAGCTGCGGCGCACCACCCGTGACGAGCCGGACTATGACAAGCTGATGCGCTGGCGCATCGACATTCTGCGCCAGCATGGACTGGGGCTGACGGACATTCAGAACACCATCCGCCGCATTGACCCGCTGCCGGGGGCCAGAGCGTTTCTGGACCGGCTGCGGACCAGGACGCAGGTGGTGATCCTCAGCGACACCTTCGAGCAGTTCGGTCTGCCGCTGATGGAGAAGCTCAACTGGCCCACCCTGCTGTGCAACACGCTGGAGGTGGGGGAGGACGGTATGATCTCCGGCTTCCGGATGCGGTGCAGTCACTCCAAGCTCACCACCGTCCGGGCCTTCCAGTCCATGGGCTACGGTACCATCGCCTCCGGCGACAGCTACAACGATCTGGAGATGATCCGGGCCAGCAAGGCGGGCTTCCTGTTCCGCACCACGGAGCAGATCAGGGCGGACTATCCCCAGTATCCGGCCTTCGAGGAGTATGACGACCTGCTGGCGGCTATTGAACAGGCACTGTAAAGGGGAAACGCATGACAGAGAGAGCCTCCGCAGGAGGGCGGTTCCGCTGTCGGAATAAGAAAAGGATAGGGCAGGGCCGACATTTTGTCGGCCCTGTCCTTTATGGTGGTTACTGCTCCTGTACTACGGCGATGTCCTCACCGACGGTGCAGATGTGGTATGGGGCATCGGCGGAGACGCCGGTGTCGTGGGTCTCTCCGGTGCGGAGGTTTGTCACCCAGAGGGTTCCGTTCTGCCGGTAGGTGGCATAGGCGGCACCGGTATAGAATTGCAGACCGTCCTCCTGCCGCTGGGGGATGTAGGCGGCGGCACGGGACACGGTCGGCCGGGCCAGTTCTGTGGCGCAGTCGTAGACATAGACATCCGTCAGGCGGGATTCCTGACTTCCGTCATCCGTGGCTATCACGAGGATATCCGCTCCCAGCCAGCGGGCGGTGAGCATGAGGGAGGCATCCTCTGCTATGCCGCAGGCGGAGGCCAGATCCACCACCTGCTGTCCGTCGCAGTAGAAAGCGCCCTGACGATCCGCCTGCTTGGTCAGGAAGATGGCTTGCTGCAAATCCGGGGAGACCTCCAGCTGCCAGATGCCGTAGGGGGTCAGCAGGTCGGGCAGCAGCCACGTCAGTTGGCTGCTCTCCAGCCACGCCAGAGCGTACCGGCCCTGATCCAGCTGCTCCGGGTCACGCAGGCGGCACAGGACGGCGTCCATGGAGCCGGAGATGGGCTCGGCAGACCAGTCCTCCTGCTGGTTCTGGAGGAAGATCTGCCCATCATATTGGCACCAGAGGAAGGTGAGCTGTCCCTCCGGCAGGGTACCGGAGAAGGTCTCGGTGGGCAGGGCCTGACCGTCTGCGTAAAATACGCCGTCGGTGCAGGTGGGCGCTGCCGGGATCACGGCGGCATTGAAGGGGGTCTCGCCGGTCCAATAGGCGATCTCATCGCCGGTGTTCCCGGGTAAGGCACTGCATCCCGTCAGCAGGATGCACAGTGCACTCAAGAGATAGATGATTCGATGTTTCACGGTGGCCCTCCTTTTCACACGATATGTTTTCGGTATATGGTAAGATAATTGTATGGTAAAGAAAATGAATTGTCAATAATTTATAATATTTGGAGGAGGAGAAACGAAAAATATGCACTTCGCACAAAGAGGTGAGGGACGAATCTATTGACTTTGCCGTGGAGGTATGGTAAAAGTAAGGAGAAAGACAGTGGTTGGATGGGCGATAAAGGAGGCTCTATCATGAAAACGGGAAGGATTATAGCGGTGCTTGCGGTATCCTTGCTGGCAGGGCTTGTGCTGGTGCTGCTCTGGATAGGTCGGGGCGGCAGAGAACCGGAGAAGACGGAGGTATCCGTGACGGAAAAGCAGGCCATGACCTTCGCAGAGGGTGAAATCCGCCGCATCGCCGGGGAGGGCGGGCCGGACTGCACATGGGACGATACCACGGCGATCCTCCAAGGCAGGCCCCTTTACGGCCCCGACGACCGGTGCAACGGATATGTGTGCAGGCTGACCACCGGCGGCATGGAGACAGGGTATCTTCAAGTGGATGCGCTGGGCGGGGAGCTTTGCACCGGCGCTTACTCCTTCACCGGTATCCCGGCCTATGAGGGACTGGCCGAGGAGGGCGGCGGGACGGCTTCGGAGGAACGGCTGTACTTCTTCGGCGGCATCTCCTACGGCGTAAGGCTGGAGGACGGGAGCTTCCGGCTGATGGGCTCTCCGGAAAGGGTGAGCGCCGAGACGGCGGCGGAGCAGTACCGGCGCGCGGTGGAGCAGGTGCAGCGCCAACGGGCGGAGTAAGAGATGATGAGCGGCGTATTCTCCGGCGGGAGGGTGCGCCGCTCTATTGACAGCGGTGGTATAATCTATTATGGCTGAAAATATACGAAAACGAGGACAACACTATGGACATTACACAGGGCGCACCCTTCGAGAGCTTTGGGCTGTCGGAGGCGACCATGCGTGCCATACACAACAAAGGATATGAGGTGAGCACCCCCGTACAGGCCGGGTGCATCCCCCCCATGCTGGCGGGGAAGGACGTGATCGCCAAGGCCCCTACCGGCACCGGTAAGACCATGGCCTTCGGCATCCCCATCATCGAGCGCATCGACCCGGAGAGCGAGACGGTGCAGGCGGTGATCCTGGCCCCCACCCGTGAGCTGGCCATGCAGATCACCGAGGAGATGCGGGAGGTGGCGGTGTGCCACGAGGGGGTGCGGCTGGTGTGCCTGTACGGAGGTCAGCCTATCGGCAAGCAGATCAACGCCCTGAAGCGGCGGCCCCAGATCGTGGTGGCCACGCCGGGGCGGCTCTCCGACCACATGAAGCGGCGGACGGTGGTGCTGAACGAGGTGTCCACCGTGGTGCTGGATGAGGCGGACCGGATGCTGGATATGGGCTTTATCCACGATGTGCGGCGGATATTGGACAAGATCCCCAACCGGAAGAATCTGGGGATGTTCTCCGCCACCATCTCCCGTGAGGTGATGGACATCTCGTGGATCTATCAGCGGGATCCGGAGGAGATCACGGTGCAGGCCACGCAGGAGAATAAGCCTGATATCTTGCAGTACCGCCTCGATGTGGACTCCGACGCCAAGGTGGACGCCATTGCCGCCATCATCAAGAAGCAGGGGCTGGAGCGGGTCATCTGCTTCTGCAACACCAAGGGCTCCACGGAGCGGCTGACGAAGTTTTTGCAGATGCGTGGGCTGGACGCCCAGTGCATCCACGGAGATATCCCCCAAAAGAAGCGGGAGGAGGTCATGGCCCAGTTCCGGGAGGGCAAGCTCCATGTGTTCGTGGCCACGGACGTGGCCAGCCGGGGCATCGACGTGGACGATGTGGACGCCGTCTTCAACTTCGACGTGCCGGAGGAGAATGAGTACTACGTACACCGCATCGGCCGGACGGGGCGGGCCAAGCGCCACGGCGTGGCCTATACGCTGCTGTCGGATTTCCCCAGCCGGATGCGGCTGGACGATATCGCCCGCAACACCCGCAGCCAGATCGTCTCCGCCAAGCTGGAGGAGGACGGCACGGTGGTTCCGCTGGAGAAGTAAGAGGTGGGGCTATGAATATTTGGAAACGGGGCGTTTGCCTGCTGCTGACGCTGGTGATGGCGGCGGCGCTGGCGGGCTGCGGCACCCGGCGGGAGCCGCAGACGCTGCGGGTATGCCTGCCGGAGCTGCCGGGGACGCTGGACCCGGCTATGGTCACCACAGACTCCGAGCGTATCGTGGTGAGCCATCTGTATGAGAATCTCATGAAGCTGGCCTCTGACGGGCAGGGCGGCAGCCGTGTGGAGGCCGGGGCTGCCCGGAAATATACCTGCACAGACAACAACGACGGAACCCAGACCTATACCTTTACCCTGCGGGACATGAAGTGGTCCGACGGGCAGAAGGTGACGGCGGCGGATTTTGTCTACGCCTGGCAGCGGCTGGCGGACCCGGCCACGGCCTCCCCCAATGCGGCGCTGCTGGAGATGGTGGCGGGGTATCGGCAGGTCCGCAGCAGCGGCGATGTCAGCAAGCTGCAGGTGTCGGCCCCGGAAGAGAACACCTTTGTGGTGACCCTCAGCAATCGGTGCGCCTACTTTTTAAGCGCCGTGTGTACGGCGGCGGCCACCATGCCGGTACGCAGCGAGCAGCCGAAGAACTGGCAGGCGGATCCCACGGCCCTGTGTACCAACGGAGCCTACCGCATCAGCGAATGGAAGAACGGTCTGCTGACCGCCACGGTACCGGAGAGCTACTACGACCGACGACGGCTGCAAATGAGCACGCTGGTGTTCCGGTTCGAGACGGATGCGGCGATGAGGACGGAGCTGCTGAAAAAGAACGAGGTGGATTTCGTACTGGGCCTGTCCCAAGAGGAGCTGGCGGATGAGCCGGAGACATGGACACCGGACAGCTATCCTCAGGTGATGACGCTGCTGGTGAACCAGATGGCACAGAGCCTGGCCAGCGAGGAGCTGCGGCAGGCCATGTCGCTGGTCATCGACCGGAACGCCTTGGCGGCACTGACAGAGAGCCGTCTGGTGACTCTGGCGACCGGACTGATTCCCGGAGGGATACGGAACACCATGGGCGGAGACTTCCGCACGGAGAGCGGCGATCTCATTAACAACGACCCAGAGGCGCTGACGGCTGCCCGTGAGAAGGCGGCGGAGCTGATGCGGCAGGCCGGTCTGACGGACCCCAGCAGTCTGGCGGGATTGGGGCAGGTGACGCTGCTGTACGAGGAGAGTGACGTCAACGCCAAGCTCGCCCAGCTGCTGCGGGATACGTGGCGGGATCAGCTGGGCCTTGTGGTGACGCTGAAGGGCGTTACCGGCGAGGAGGTACAGCGGGATGTGGCCAGCGGCGAGTTTACCATCGCTATGGTGACGCTGAAAAGCGACCGCAACGACGCCATGGGCCTGCTGCGGCAGTGGGCCAGCGGCAGCAAGGAGGGGGAGTTCTTCTACTCCCACGCCTACGATATGCTGATGGGTGTGGCGGCGGACTGCGGCGAGGTAGAGGTACGGGACGCCTATTTGGAGGATGCCGAGCGTCTGCTGCTGGAGACGGGGTATGTATGCCCCTTGTATTTTACCGGCCAGAGCAGCCGGCTCAGCAGCGCCTACACGGGACTGCTGACGGATGGTATCGGCGGATATTACTTCACCCATGTGGGTCAGCAGAGCAACGGATAACAGAATTGAAAAGAGCATCCTGTGAAGGAAATACCCCTCACAGGATGCTCTTTTTCTTGGGAAAGTGCCATGGGATGGGGCGTCCCCACCGGGAGGAAAGCCCCGTGGTGGGAGGCGGCAATTACCGGATGCCGGTAACGTGGTAGCCGGCGTCCTCCACGGCCTGACGCAGGGTATCGTCGGACACATCGGGGGTGCAGGTGACGGCGGCGGACTTGGAGTCCAGATCCACGGTGGCCTCTACGCCGGGCAGGTCATTGAGGGCCTTTTCTACACGGCCGGTGCAGTGGGTACACATCATGCCGTCAATATGGATGGTCTTGTTCACGGTATTCTCCTCCTTTCCTTGAGACTGGAACACGGCGCTCTCCGGCAGGGGAGCGGTGGGTACAGGCTGATCGGAAAAGACCGGGGGCTTCCAACCCCGCAGGCGCAGGGCGTTGGACACCACGCACACGGAGCTGAGGCTCATGGCGGCGGCGGCCAGCATGGGATTCAGGGTCAGGTGCAGGGCCGGATACAGGACACCGGCGGCCACGGGGATGCCGATGGAGTTATAGAAGAAGGCCCAGAACAGGTTCTGCTTAATGTTCCGCAGCACGGCACGGGAGAGGTCCATGGCGGCGGGGATGTCCAGCAGGCTGCTCTTCATCAGTACCACATCCGCCGACTCGATGGCGATGTCCGTACCGGCGCCGATGGCAAGGCCCACATCGGCCTGCGCCAGCGCCGGGGCATCGTTGACGCCGTCGCCCACCATGGCCACCCGCTGACCCTGCTGCTGGAGCTGGGCCACGCACTTGGCCTTATCCTGCGGCAACACCTGTGCGATGACCTGATCCACGCCGATCTGACGGGCGATGGCGTTGGCGGTGCGCTGGTTGTCGCCGGTCAGCAGCACCACTCGGCGGCCCATGCGCCGCAGGGCTGCGATGGCCTTGGCGCTGTCGGGCTTCACCACGTCCGCCACGGCTATACAGCCCAGCAGATGGCCGCTCTCAGCGAAGAACAGAGGTGTTTTGCCGTCCTCGGCCAGCCGGTGAGCGTCGGCCTCCATGGCTGCCAGCGAGACACCATTCTGCGCCAGATAACCGGCATTGCCGGCCAGCACCGCTTCGCCGGAGAGGGTGGCTTGGATCCCGCCGCCGGGGACGGAGCGGAAGCCGGACACGGGGCAGAGGGGGATGTGGCGGGCTTGAGACTCCTCCACGATGGCGTGGGCCAGTGGGTGCTCCGAGGGCTTTTCTGCCGAGGCGGCCACGCAGAGGAGCTCTTCCTCCGTGACGCCGGGGGCGCAGAGGATATCCGTGACACGGGGCTGGCCCATGGTGACGGTGCCGGTTTTATCCAGCACCACCGTCTGCACCTTGTGCAGCAGCTCCAGACTTTCGGCGGACTTGATGAGGATGCCCTGCTGGGCGGCCTGTCCCGTGCCCACCATGATGGCCACGGGGGTAGCAAGACCCAAAGCGCAGGGGCAGGAGATCACCAGCACGGCGATGGCGATGGAGAGGCAGAAGCGGACGTCCATGCCCCCCACGAAGGCCCACAGCAGGGCCGCCGTCAGGGAGATGGCCATGACCGCCGGCACGAAGATGCCGCTGATGCGGTCTGCCAGCCGGGAGATAGGGGCCTTAGAGGAGGCGGCCTCCTCCATGAGCCGGATGATCTGGGAGAGGGTGGTGTCGCCGCCCACACGGGTGGCCCGCAGCTCCAGATAACCGGAGCTGGTGACAGTGGCAGAGGTGACGGCGTCGCCGGGGACCTTCTCCACCGGCAGGCTCTCACCGGTGATGGCGGACTCGTCTACGGCGGCGTGGCCGTCGGTGATGACGCCGTCCACGGGGATACGGCCGCCCTGACGGACGATGACGGTGTCACCGGCCACGATCTCCTCCGTGGGGATGGTGAGCTCCTGTCCCTGACGGCGCACCATGGCGCTCTCCGGGGCCAGAGCCAGCAGGGCGGAGATGGCGCCGGTGGTCTTGCCACGGGAGCGCTCCTCCAGATACTTGCCCACCGTCACCAGCGTCAGGATCATGCCGGCGGACTCGAAGTACAGGTCCGGCATACCGGATACCTGTCCGGCGGCCAGCAGGCCCATTTCAATGAGGCTGTATACAAGGCCAGCCGCAGCGCCGACGGCCACCAGCGAGTCCATATTGGGGCTGAGCTTCACCAGACGGGAGAAGCCTACGGTAAAGTAATTGCGGTTGAGAATGAGAATGGGGATCACCAGCGCCAGCTGCAGGCAGGCCAGCAGCAGAGGGTGCATATGCAGCACCTGCGGCAGGGGCAGGCCCATCATGTGGCCCATGCTCAGGTAGAACAGCGGCACCAGAAATACCACCGACCAGATGAGGTGCTTCTTCCGGCGGCGGAGGGCGGCGTCCTGATCCCGGCGCAGCTGGCCCTGATCCGTCTGAGAGGCGGGAGAGGCTCCGTAGCCCGCCGCCTTTACGGCGGCGATGATGTCACTTTCGGTGACCGTCGTCTCGTCGTAGGTGACGGTCATGCTGCCCAGCATCAGGTTCACCGGGGCGCTCTGCACGCCGCTGAGCCTGGAGACCGCCTTTTCCACATGAGCCGAGCAGGCGGCGCAGGTCATGCCGGTCACGGCGAATTGCTCTGTCATCATCGGCACCCCCTTACTTCATGAGCTTTTGCAGGGTGGTGACCAGCTCGTCAATGACGGCGTCATCCCCCTGACGGATGCCATCGGCCACGCAGGTACGGATGTGGGTGGCCAGCAGCTCCTTGCTGAAGCTGTTGAGGGCGGCGCTGACGGCGGAGACCTGGATCAGGATATCCGGGCAGTAGGCGTCCTTTTGCAGCATCTCCCGCAGGCCACGGACCTGTCCCTCGATGCGGTTGAGGCGATGGGTGAGTTTCTTTTGCTCCTCGTCGGAGCGGTGCTTTGTCTTATGGCAGCAGCAGTCCATGCAAATACCTCCCTGGGGTATAATTTCATGGTGGCATTATATACCCCCTGTGGGTATTTGTCAACGTTTTTCCTTGGGCTTGAAGAAAATGGCTGCCAGCACGGAAAAGACCACCGCTGCGGCGATGCCGCCGGAGGTGGCGGTAAGGCCACCGGTGAGGATGCCCAGCGGCCCCTTTTCCGCCACGGCCTTGGCCACGCCCTTGGCGAGACTGTATCCGAAGCCGGTGAGGGGGACAGTGGCGCCGGCGCCGCCCCAGTCCACCAGATACTGGTAGACGCCCACCGCCTGCAAAAGTACCCCGGCCACCACATAGCCGGTGAGGATGCGGGCAGGGGTCAGTTGGGTGCGGTCGATGAGAAACTGGCCGATGGCACAGAGGACGCCGCCGCAGAGAAATGCGTTCAGGTAATCCAAGGCTTACACTCCTTCCTTTGCGGCGGAAAGCGCCACCGCATGACAGATGCCGGGGATGGACTCCCCCTGAAAGGAGGAGGTGGGGCTCAGCAGCGCCCCGGTGGGGGCGAAGAGCAGGCGCTTCCAGCGTCCCTCCCGCAGGCCACGGAGCAGGTAGCCGTTGAACACGGCGGCGGAGCAGCCGCAGCCGGAGCCTCCGGCGTGCATATCCTGCTTCTCCAGATGGTACAGCAGCAGCCCGCAGTCGGTGTAGTTTTTCGTCATGTCCACGCCGTCCTGCCGGAAGAGGTCAGTGACGATCTGGTGGCCCAGCAACCCCAGATCGCCGGTGACGATGAGGTCATAATCCTCCGGGCCGGTGGCGGTAGCAGTGAAGTGCGCCCGCAGGGTGTCGTAGGCGGCGGGGGCCATGGCGGCCCCCATGTTGTTGGCATCGGTGATGCCCCAGTCCACGATGCGGCCGCAGGTGACGTGGGTGATATAGGGGCCGTCCCCCTGAGCACCCAGAATACAGCAGCCGGAGGCGGTGGCCGTCCACTGGGCGGTGGGGGTGCGCTGGCTGCCGTAGGGAACCGGCATCCGGTACTGGCGCTCGGCGGTGCAGTAGTGGGAGGAGGTCATGGCAGCGGCCAGCCGGGCGAAGCCCCCGTCAATGAGCAGCGCCGCCAGGGACAGGCTCTCTCCCATGGTGGAGCAGGCGCCGTACAGCCCGTAGAAGGGGATATGGAAGCTCCGCAGGCCGAAGGAGGTGCCGATGCACTGGTTCAGCAGGTCCCCAGCCAGCACGTAGTCCAGTTCACCGGCGGTGAGGCCACCCTTTTCCAGCGCCCGGCGCAGGACCCGCTCCTGCATGGCGGATTCTCCCTGTTCCCATGTCTTTTTCCCAAAGAAGGCATCGGGGGATAGCTCGTCGAAATAGTCGGAGAGGGGGCCTTGCCCCTCCATGCGGCCGCCGATGTTGGCGAAGGACACCACGCTGGGAGGATGGGAGAGCTGCACCGTCTGGCGGCCCGCTCGTTTGGTCTGCATAGACTTCACCTCGTGTTTCGTATTTGAGGTAGTTTGCCCCGGTGAGGGAAAAATAAACAAGGAAGG
>OGYB01000684.1_pt1 | contig 19508 bp, 15 predicted proteins | sample 1576421 | NCBI WGS metagenome assembly OGYB01 (sample SAMEA3541577, study PRJEB24748) | human gut metagenome | biome: human gut; feature: human-associated habitat; material: faeces | place: China | collected 2012
GAGGACGCCAGAGCCCTAAGTTATGACGCAAATCGCGCTTATAAACGCCGATTTATCTTGTCATGCAGGCACCCGGGCTTGACCAGGTGGCCGGCAACCGTACCGCTTATTTTACAAACCGTGAGCCGCCGGCCCGGCGGCATTTTTACCTCGGACGTCAGGAGCTTGGCGCGACGACGCCTGACTGCGGCTGGTCATAACTGCAATTGGCCTGGTACCGAGATATATAGGAGATATAAAACGCCCAGCCGGCGAGTATCAGCACCCCCGCTATTATTTTTTTCATACCCCGCAACTCCCTTCGTCGATATATTTTTTATTTATTGAGACTAAATGTAATTATAAAAATTGCAGTTAATATGTCAAGCGGAAATATTGCAATTCCAGCGTGAAGTACCTCTTGAGAGAAAAGCAAACAGCCCGGCCCCCTATTGGGAACCGGGCCTCGGTCGCCGGTAAAAAACGCTGATCTTTTATTTACATCAAAGCCGTGTCATATCTTGTCCTTAGCGGCAGTTAGGGAACCGCTGATTTCGGCTCTCCGGCCGTGATCAGCGGACGATGCGTTAGGCTTTATATGGCAAAGTGAATTGATCAGCGGTTCCTTAGAACTCCACTTTCTGCCCAAGTCCCTTCTGCGCCGCCTTTTCGCAGAGATAGTCCGCCGCCGCGATGTCGAAGAGCGCCATGCCGACCGATTTGAAAAAGGTGGTATCGCTCTCCTTTTTACGTTTGCCGCCGATCAGCTCCGCGAGCGTGTGGATGTTTTCGCGCCTGAGAGCGCCGTTTTCCAGCGGCGTTATGAGGTCGCCAGTTTCATCGAGCGCGTGGGGCGTGTCTACGTAGACGTCGCCGCCCGTGAGCCGGAAGAGGGCGTCGGGGTATTCCCTCATCTCCGGCAGATAGGAGCCGATGCCGGTGAAGGCGTGTCCCGCGAGCAGCTTTTCGTCGTCGGGGAAGAGCGGGCTTCTGGAGGGCGTCGCCGTCATCACCGCCTCCGTCTTTTCAAGCAGCTCGGCGGCGCTTGCCGCGATCTTCACCGTCACGCCGGGCAGCGCCGCCCGCAGCTTTTCCGCGAAGGGTGCAAGCTTTTCCGTCAGCGCGTCGTATATCCATACCTCTTTGACGCCCTTGCGCGCGGCGCAGCCGAACTGTGCCTGCCAGAAACCCTGCACGCCCGTGCCGACAAGCCCGAGAGAGCCGATATCGGCGCGCGCCGTGTTTTTGATTCCCGCGCCGCCGACGGCCCCGGTGCGGAGCGCCGTCACCATCTTGCCCTCGAGCAGAGCCTTCGGGTCTCCGGTATTCGCGTCAAAGAGCATCACCGCGCCGTTGATGAAGGGCAGTCCCTTTTGCGGGTTTCCCGGACGCAGGGTGAGCAGTTTGCAGCCCCAGGCATCGGGCGTCACGCAGGGCATGAGCATGAGAGAGTCGCCGCCGTTAAGCGAAACGCTGGAGCGCAGCGGCATCGCAAAGTTCCCCTCATCCGCGAAGAGCATCGTCTGTTCCATCCTACCGATCAATTCTTCAAGGTCTACGGTCTCAACGAGCGTTTTTTCATTAAGTACCAGCAATATCAACCACTCCTCTTTTAAGGATATTTATTCTTTGGAATGCACCGATCTCAGATAGGCATAGAGCGTGAATTTGCTCTTTTTCATCTCTTCCGAGAGACGTTCCATCGCCCCTTTGACGAGAAAGAAGCCCATCCCGTCGAGGCGAGCCACCACCTTCACCTTGTCGGAGCGCGGCAGCGCGGATAGGTCGCCGCCCCACTCTTTTTTGATCGCCGCGATCGAGCCGGAGACGACGTCGTCGACATCCTTTGAAAAATGCTCGCGGTACTCGGGCACGCCGGCGTTGGCGGGGTCTATACGGAAAAATTCGTCAAGCGCCTCGCGCGCGGCGCTGATTTTCGTGATATCCATGTTGATGCAGAGAAAGCCGATCACTTCCCCCAAAGAGTCTCTGATAAAGCAGACGCCGCATTTGAGCAGCCTGCCGTCGTCGGTCCTCGCCCGATAGTTATAGACGCCAGTCAGTTTGCGGTATTCGGGATCTTTCAGCATCCGCAGCCCAAAATCGGTCATCGGCGAACCGACGCCGCGGCCGCTCACATGGGCGTTGGCGCAGGCGATGATCGAGTGTTCCGGATTTGAGACGTCGTGCAGCAATATCTCGCAGTCTTTTCCGAGTATCTCTCCCAGTCCCGCCACCAGGCCCTTATATGACAGCAGTTCCGCGGGCGTTTTATGTTTGTTCATCATCCGTCGCCCCCATTTTAGTCTATTCTATCATAAAAAAATTGTTAATGACAATATTTTTTCTCTTTTCGCAAAAAAATGTTAATGCCGATGATCCCTTGAATTATCTGCATTATTCAGCCCGTGTTCCAAGACGAAAAATCCTCTTAATTTCCCGTGTCATGATATAATTGACAAAATATTGTTAATAACGTATAAAATTATCAAGAGGCAGAAAAGGGGGGCAACACCTTCATGATGAATTTTACGAGAACTATCGACGCCATCGACGCCCACACCGCTGGCGAGCCGATACGCGTCGTCACCTCCGGCATCCCGAAGGTCGAGGGACGGACGATGCTGGAAAAGATGGAATATTTCGCGAGCCATTATGACAATATCCGCTGTATGCTGCTCAAGGAGCCGCGCGGCCATAAGGACATGTTCGGCGCGGTGCTGGTGCCGCCTGTGACCGACGACGCCGACCTCGGCATCCTCTTCATGCACAACGAGGGGATGAGCACCATGTGCGGCCACGGAACGATCGGCACGGTGAAGGCCGCCGCCGAGACAGGGCTGCTCGACCTGCGCGAGGGAGAAAACACGATCAGGATAGACGCTCCGGCCGGACGCATCACCGCGGAGGCGACCGTAAGAGACGGACACGTCGAGCACGTCGCCTTCACCAACGTCCCGGCCTTCGTATATAAAGAGAGCGTGACGATACCGGTGGAAGGGACCGGCGCGGTGGAGGCGGCGGTCGTCTACGGCGGCGCTTTTTACATCTTCATCGAGGAGGAAAAGCTCGGGCTGCGCGTGCTGCCGGAGCAGACGGCGGCGCTCGTCGCACGCGCGATGGAGATGAAGCGCTGGGCAAACGCCAACCTCGAGATCCGCCACCCGGAGAAGCAGGAGATCAACGGCATCTACGGCGTGCTCATCACCTCGCCTGTCGAAAGGACGGAATATGGCTGCCGGAGCCGGCACATCTGCGTCTTCGCCGACGGTTCGGTGGACCGCTCCCCCTGCGGCACCGGGACCTCGGCGCGGATGGCGCTGCTGGTCTCGCGCAAAGAACTTGATATCGGAGAAAAATTCCAAGCCGCAAGCATCATCGACACAAAGTTCGAGGGCACGCCGCTGGCCGCCGTCACCGAGAGCGGTTACGAGGCGATAATCCCGAAGGTCGCGGGCCCCGCCTGGATAACGGGCTTCAACAAGTTCGTCCTCGACCCGGCCGACCCCGTGCCGGAGGGCTTCCTGCTCTGAGGATCGGTCAAATTTTATATGAATTTATAGAAGGGATTGAGCACAAATGACATACCGCTCCAAGGAACTGAGACTTTTTTCCGGCAGGGGCTCCTCGTCGCGCCGCGCGATCTACAAGGGCTGCGGCTATGACGACGGAGACCTGGCCAAGCCGCTGATCGGCATCGTGAACACCGCGAACGACGCTGGGCTCGGCCACGTGCACCTCGACCGCCTCGCGGCGCGCGTGCGCGCGGGGATTTTACAGGCGGGCGGCACGCCCTTTGAATTCGGCACGATCGCCACCTGCGGCGCTGTGCCGATCGGGATGCCGCACTTCCGCTACGAGCTCGTCATCCGCGACGTCATCGCCTCCTCGGTGGAGATCATGACCGGCGTACAGCTGCTCGACGGCCTCGTGCTGCTCGCCTCGTGCGACAGCATCATCCCGGGGGTCCTCATCGGCGGCATTCGCGCCGGCGTCCCCTGCATCATGCTGACGGGCGGCCCGCAGGAGGTATGTAAGAGCGGAGGCCGCAGCGTCGTCATGAGCGAACTCGACCAGCTCGTCTTCGGCGCCGACTACGCGAGCGGCGAGGCGCGCGAAAAGATACGCTACCTCGAAGACCACGTCTGTCCCGGCCCCGGAGCCTGCTCGCTGATGGGCACCGCCAACACGATGCAGATACTGGCCGAGGGGCTAGGCATGGCGCTGCCAGGATCGTCGACCGTCCCCGCCGTCTACGCGGAGAAGGAGCGCTTCGCGACACAGACGGGCCGCCGCATCGTGGAACTCGTCAAAGAGGGAGTGAAGCCGAAGGACATCCTCACGCGCGAGGCGCTCTTGAACGGCGTCATCCTCACGATGGCGCTCGCCGGCTCGACCAACGCCGTGCTGCACCTGCTCTCATTCGCGCGCGAGGTCGGCGTCGAGCTGACTCTCGACGATTTTGACAAATTATCGGAGACGATCCCCGTCATCAGCCGCGTCATCCCGACGGGAAAAGCAACGGTCATCGACCTTTATAACGCGGGCGGCGTCCCCGCCGTCCTTGGTGAGATGAGGGACTACTTGCATAAGGAATGCCTCACCGTGTCGGGGCACACCATCGGCGAGATCGCCTCTCTGCGCCGCTCCTCCGACCATGAGACGCTGACAGCGGCTGAAAGCCCCGTCTTCAAAAGCGGCGGCATCGCCGTCATGAGGGGGAACATCACCCCGAACGGCGCGATCTGCCGCACGACGACGATTTCCGAAAAGATACGAAAATTCGCGGGACCGGCGCGCGTCTTCAACTCCGACGAGGAGGCGCACCGCGCCGTCGTGACGGGAGAGATCAAAAAGGGCGACGTCGTCGTCATCCGCTACGAGGGGCCGCGCGGCGCGCCCGGAATGCGTGAGATGATGATGACCACGGACGCGTTGGTAGGAATAGGCATGGGACAGGAGGTCTTTGTGCTGACGGACGGACGCTTCTCCGGCTTCACCGAGGGGGCGGCGATCGGCCACATCTCCCCCGAAGCCGCCGTCGGCGGTGTCATCGCGATCGTCGAAGATGGAGACGTCATCAGGATCGATATCCCCGGACGCACGGTAAACCTCGACCTGCCCGATGATGTGATCAGAGAACGCCTTGCGAAATGGAAGCTGCCGCTCAAAAAAGAGCGCGGCATCCTCGGCATCTACGCGAAGAGCGCGCTCCAGGCCCACGAAGGCGCGATGATCGACGACCGCGTGGAGGACGAGGGGCAGGTGCGCCGGGAGTTTTAGGCGGCCGGCGGTTGATAGGCCGAGGGGCGGCGATTCTATTTAAACCAACAAATATTCAGTCAATTATTGATAATATTTGATATTAAATTTATAATATATTTTAGTTTCAACACTATTTACCAAATATATCTAACGCCGCTGAAAACAGCGCGAAAAAACGGAGAGGTGGAAACAATGAAAGACAAAACTCTTTTGGGGCTTAACCTCTCCGCTTTTTTGATGATGATCGGCGTCGGGATGATCGTCGCCCTGCTGCCGCAGAGAATCATAGAATTAGACGGGAACGGCAATAATGTAGGCTACCTGGCCTCTATGTTCGCCGTCGCATATATCGTGCTGCAGATACCGGTCGGCGCGATGGCGGACAGATTCGGCTTCAAGCGTTTTTTGGCGTCCGGGTATTTCCTCTGTTTCCTGACCGGGCTCTGTTACTATTTTTCCACCGGCTCGGCCATGATATTTCTCTCGCGCCTGCTGCAGGGCGCTGGAGAGGCTCCCGTCTGGGCGCTCGCGCCCGCGCTGCTCTCAATAAAGTACGCCTCTTCCAAAGGCTCCGTTATGGGGTCATATAACGCGATAATACACATCGGGCTTACCATGGGGCCGCTCCTCGGAGTGTTCCTCATTAAATTCCTGGCGGCGAAAAACCTCTTTCTCATCTACGCTTTCGCCTGCCTCGCGGGGGCGCTTTTGATCGCCTGGCTGGTCGACGACATCCGCCCGGGGAAAAATGCGGAGAATATCTTCAATCTGGCGAATATTATGGCGATGATCAAAGACTCGTCCATCTTTGCCGCCCTGCTCGGCATTACTTTGTATGGGACCGGATACGGGATATTTCTAAGGATAAACGGCGCAGACCTTTCTTTAGCCTGCTACGCCGGACTGTATTTGGCGCTCTCCGCCGCCATGGTGATACTTTTCAGCCGCAGGCAGGAGAAGTGATATTTTTCCCGTCCCCGCCATGCCGAGGTAAGATAAAAGGCGTTCCGTCAATAAAAAAACGGAACGCCTTTTACTTCATTTGCCCCAGACAGCGTCCAGGGGGATTCCTTATTCCATTTACAGCCTCATCAATTCCAGCGCAAGGCGTGCGGTATCTTCGAGGTTTTTCACCGTTATGCGCTCGGAGGTGGTGTGCACCTTGTCCATGCCGGTGCCGAGGACTACCGCCTTTATGCCGTTGGCGTTCATGATGTTCGCGTCGCTGCCGCCGCCGGTGGAGCCGATGACGGGCTTCAGGCCGAGTCTTTTGCAGGCTTCCACTACGGTAATGACGAGCGGCTCGTCGTCAGACTGGGTATAGCCGGTGTAGCTGGTGGCCGCCTGGCAGTCGAGCTTCGCGCCGAAGTCGCGGCAGGCCTTTTCCAGGCATTCCACCATGTGCTTCGTCTGCGCTTCGAGCTTCGCGTTGTCGCGGCTTCTCACTTCGGCCTCAATGCAGGCGCAGGGGCTGACGATGTTCGTCGCGCCGACGGCCTTGAAGGTGCCGATGTTGGCCGTCGTCTCCTCGTCAATGCGCAGCAGCTTCATCGCGGAAACGGCGGCGGCCCCGACCTGTATGGCGCTGACGCCCTTTTCGGGGGCGAGCCCCGCGTGCGCCGCAACGCCCTTTATCTCGGCACGGATCTTCGTCTGCCCCGGCGCGGCGGTGATTATCTTGCCCGCGTCGCCGCTGGAGTCAAAGACGACCGCCTCTTTCGCGGAGAGTTTAGAATAGTCGAGGGACTTGGAGCCGATCATGCCGACCTCTTCGCCGACGGTGAGGACCACCTCGACGGCGCGGTGGGCGATCCCCTGCTCGCGCGCCGCCGTGATCGCCTCGATGATCGCCGCGACTCCGGATTTGTCGTCTCCGCCGAGTATGGTGCTGCCGTCGGTGTGTATCACGCCGTCGGTGATGATGGGGCGGATACCTTTGCCCGGCGTAACGGTGTCGATGTGGGCGCTCATGAGAAGCGCCGGCGCCTCTCCCGCGAATACCGCTACGACGCTGCCTGCCTCGTCTATGCGGACGCGGCAGCCAAGCGCTTTAAGGTCGGCCGCGGCGCGGCCGGCCATCGCCGCCTCGTTTCCGCTTTCGCTGTCGATCGCGAGGTATTCAAGAAAGTTTTTTAAGAGACGTTCTTTGTTTATCAAAAATTTCATCTTCTTTCACAGGTTTTTATCATTATACTTCCGCCATGGGTTATTTTCAGGCTATTATCGGCAAAATTATCCCGAGATGAACGATGCGGGGGGGCCGCAAGGGATCGCCTGACCCCTTATTTACATAAATAACCCCGCGCCGGGCCCCAGCGGCAGGCCGAAGAACATCCAGACGACGAGCAGCAGCGACCAGCCGATGAGGAAGAATATCGAGTACGGCAGCATCGTCGAGATCAGCGTGCCGATGCCGGAGTTTTCGTCGTATTCCTTCGCAAAGACGATGATCATCGCGAAGTAGGACATCAGCGGCGTGATGATGTTCGTCGTCGAGTCGCCTATTCTGTAGGCGACCTGTGTCAGCTCCGGCGAGTAGCCGAGGAGCATGAACATCGGGATGAATACCGGCGCGAGGATGGTCCACTTCGCGGAGGCCGAACCCATGAAGAGGTTGATGAAGGCGCTGAAGAGGATGAAGAGGATCATCAGCGGGATGCCTCCGATGCCCGTCGATTCGATGACGTGCGCGCCTTTTAGGGCGATGATGGTGCCGAGGTGCGTGTAGCTGAAGTAGTTGATGAACTGCGCCGCCACGAATGAGAGGGCGATGTAGGCTCCCATCGAGGACATCGCCTTGCCCATCGCGCCGCAGACGTCTTTGTTGTCTTTGAATTTGCCGGAGACATAGCCGAAGACCACCGAGGGAATGAGGAAGAAGAACATGATGAGCACGATGATGCTCTGCATGAGCGGCGCGCCGGCTATAAGGCTTCCGGTCTTGGGGTTGCGCATGAATGAGTCGGCGGGCAGGCATACGGCCACGACGATCAGGGTCATTACGAGCAGCGCGGCGTTCGCCATTCTAAGGGCTTTCCGCTCTTTTTCCGTGATCTGGTTCGATTCAAAGGCTCCCTCAAGAAATTTGCCGTTGTATTTGCCAAGGCGCGGCTCGACTATGTAGTCTGTGACGATCGTGCCGATGATCGTGATGAGGAATGTCGAGACGATCATGAAGTACCAGTTGGAGGTCGGCTCGACGGAACGCGCCGCGTCAAGGATGTGTACGGCCTCCGTCGAGATGCCGGAGAGCAGCGGGTCGGTGGTGCCGATGACGAGGTTGGCGGAGAAGCCGCCCGAGACGCCGGCGAAGGCGGCGGCCAGGCCGGCCATTGGATGACGCCCGTAGGCCATGAACATCAGCGCCCCGATCGGGATGAGAACGACGTATCCGGCGTCGGAGGCTATGTTGGACATGATGCCGAGGAAGACGACGACGGGCGTGATGAGGCTGCGCGGCGTGACCGCCACCGTGCGCTTGAGGATCGTCGGGATGTAGCCGCTCGTCTCGGCGACGCCGACGCCGAGCATGGCGACGAGGACGACGCCCAGCGGGGCGAAGTTCGTAAAGTTCTTTACCGCCGAGGTGAGCATATAGACGACGCCCTCCTTGTTGAGCAGGCTTATCGCCTGGATCGTCTGCATCTCCACGGTATTTGTCGCGCGGTTGATAAGTTCGCCGGTCGCGGAGACGCCCATCGCCGCGAAGATCGCGGAGAGCGCCGCCGTCACGGCGGCAAAGATCGCAAAGAGCGCTATCGGATGCGGCAGTTTGTTGCCCACGCGCTCAACTCCATTGAGAAAACGGTCGAACAGAGAAACCCTCTTCTTTGTTTCGGCTGTCATTACAAAAATTCCTCCTGATAAAGATATTTATGAATAACTGCAAAGAACCCAGTTGATTCCGCCGTTGTTGGCGCTGCTCGTGTATATTTATTTGTAATAGCGCCAGTTGCTCGCCAAATAAAATAATTAAATATAACATACTTGAATATTTAAAAATTGTCAATGATTTTTTAAAACAAGCCAATATTATAAGGAGAAATGCTTCTAGTACAGTTATTAATAAATATCGTAAAAATAAACTTTACAACGCCTGCGAAACTGTTTAGAATACGTGACGAAAGCGGGAACGATTCCCGCGTGATTTATGGGGAGCCTGGATATTTCGGCTGAGAGGAGGCGCGGCCTCGACCCGATGAACCTGATGTGGGTAATGCCACCGTAGGGAGAATAGCTCGAATTCAGTGACGGCTGTCCTTCTTGGAGAGGCCGTCATTATTTTTAAGGAGTGTTTTTGATGAATGAGGAAAAGAGAACGACAACGGCAAACGCGCTGATTTGGTTCGGCGCGGCGGTCTCCATCGCGGAGATATACACGGGGACGCTGATGGCTCCGCTCGGGATGGCGCGCGGCATGGGCGCGGTGGTCGCCGGACACCTGATCGGCGGCTTTCTCATGTATCTCGCGGCGCTGATCGGCGGGCTTTCCGGGCGCGGCGCGATGGAGAGCGTCAAGCTTTCCTTCGGAGAGCAGGGGGCGAAGTTTTTCGCGGCGCTCAACGTGCTGCAGCTCGTAGGCTGGACCGCGGTGATGATCGCGGGCGGCGCGATCTCGCTCGGCCTTATCCTGAACCCGGTATTCGGCACGAACAACATGCTTTGGTGCGGCGTGATCGGCATCATGATCGCCGTCTGGATATTGCTCGATATGAAGAACTTTGAACGCGTCAACAAGATCGCGATGGGCGCGCTCTTCATCCTCACGCTGGTACTCTCCTTCATCGTCTTTAAGCGCGGTGAGACGGAGGCTGCCCGCGGCGTAATGAGCTTCGCGGACGCGATGGAACTATCGGTGGCGATGCCGCTGTCGTGGCTGCCGCTGATCTCCGACTATATGCGCGACGCGCGCGAACCGAAAAAGAGCGCCGCCGTCAGCACGGCCGTCTATTCGCTGACCAGCTGCTGGATGTATTTCATCGGACTCGGCGTCGCGCTCTACACAGGCGGCTCCGATATCGCGAAGATCATGCTCGACGCCGGGCTCGGCGCCGCGGGCGTGGTGATCGTAGCCTTCTCCACCGTGACGACGACCTTTCTCGACGCCTATTCCGCCGGCATCAGCTTCCACGTCATATTCAAAGGGATCAGGGAAAAGGCCGCCGGCGTCGCCGTCTGCTTTATCGGCACGATGACCGCCATTTTCGCGCGCTCCGACAGTTACGAGAGCCTGCTTTATCTCATCTCCTCCGTCTTCGCGCCGATGGCGGCGGTGATGGTGACCGACTTTTTTATCTTGAAGAGGAACTGCGCCGCGAGGCAGCTCTCGCCGAGGAATTTGATCCTCTGGGGCGCCGGCTTCGCGCTCTACCGGTATCTTATGACCGCCGGCAGTCCCGTGGGCGCGACGCTGCCGGTGATCGCCGCGACCGCCGCGCTGACATGGCTGGCCGGCAAACTGATACCTGAGAAATAATAACAAAGATAAATATTTCACTTTACGATCTTGCGTCATTTCCTTTGCAATATCCATGTATAAGGGCTACAATTAGTCTATAAGCACCTTATTATAAAAATTTCTCAGGGGGAGATTCCAATGGATGTAAAGAGCAAAGCATATCAGGAGCTGCTGAAGAAGCGTCCGCTGAACGTGCAGGCACGTTTCGGCGATACGGAGATGGGGCTTGTCAGCGGGCGTGATATCGCGGCGGCGGCCAGAGAAGTCGATTCCATCGTGCTGGCGGCGAACGCGCGTCATCCGCTCGTGATAAAGGCGGTGCTCCAGGCGGCAAAGAAAAAGAACGCGGCGGTGCTCATCGAGCTTGCAAAGTCGGAGTCGACTTACTGCGGCGCGACCTACGACAACATTTCCGAATACGCCCTGAAGTATTCCGAGGAGATGGGACACGGCGCGGTCTTCGGGCTCCATGTCGACCATTATGCCATTAAAGGTTGGGCCGACGTGCTGAAGGGCGTGGGGCATCTCACAAAGATCCTCAACAACGGCTTCACCTCGGTGGCTATCGACGCTTCACACCTGGACGACTACGACAACTTCGCCGCCACCCGCGCGCTCGCGGACTGGCTGCCCTCGGAGCTCGGACTTGAGGTCGAGGTCGGCGAGATAAAGGGCCCCGGCGAGCTTTCAACGGTCGAAGAGGCCCTCTATTATATCGGCGGACTCAACGCCTGGCAGATATTCCCCGACTACCTCGCGATCTCGAACGGCAGCCTCCACGGCACCTACGACCCGACGGCGGGACAGATGGAGGGCATCGACCTGGCGCGCACGAAGGAGATCGCCGACGCGATCGCGCCCTACGGCGTGACGATCGCGCAGCACGGCATCTCCGGCACCCCGCTCGACAAGGTCTCGACCTTCCGCAAGTACGGCATCCGCAAGGGCAACGTGGCGACGCTCTTCCAGAACGTCTACTTCGGGATCAAGATGGACCCGAACACCGGCAACGCGATCACCGAGGGCGGCACCTATACGAAGGAGGCCGACCGCGGCATCTCCGTCGAGCTCTGGGAGAAGATCGTCGCCGCCGGCGACGAAAAGGGCATGAGCCGCAAGAGCGGAGATTATAAGAAGCTCAATCTGCCCTTCTGCGATATGATACTCGCGGAGCCGAAGCCCATCGTAGACAGGATAGTCGACGAAATGGCCTGGTGGGCCGAACGCTTCATCGTCGCCTTCGGAGCGGAGGGCAGCGCCGAGGCGGTCGCCGAAGTTATGGCGAAGCGCGTAGACCAGAACGCCGCTCCCGACCGCAAGGTCCTCGGCGAGAGAAAGAACTACACCGCGGCCACCGCGCCGGGCAAAGGCGGGAATGACGGCAAGAATTACGACGACTAAACATAAGACGGAAATAATTTATTAAGGGAAAGGCCCGCGCCGGAAATTTCCGCGCGGGCCTCTTTTTTGTCTTTATTGCTTCTCGATCTTCATCTTCCGCAGCTCGCGGCGCAGGATCTTGCCCGTGGGAGAGAGCGGATATTCGGCGACGAAGCCGATCTTGCGCGGCACTTTGTAGTGCGCCAGCCTCTCGCGGCAATAATCCATCAGCTCTTTCGACGATGCCTCGGCCCCCTCGTTGAGGATGATAAAGGCCTTAACAAGTTCTCCGGCGACATTGTTCTTCTCGCCGACCGCGACGGCAGCGTGCACAGCCGGATGGGCGCAGAGGACTGCTTCGACCTCCTGCGGGTATACGTTGAAGCCGCTGACGATTATTATATCCGTCGCGCGGTCTACGATCTTGATGTAGCCGTCGTCATCTATCTGAACGACGTCTCCGGTGTTGAACCAGCCGTCATGGAAGCGTTCCTTCGTATTTTCCTCGTCGCGGAAATAACCGGGAACGACGGACGGGCCCTTTACCCAGAGCACCCCCTCCTGATGGATGTCGAGCAGCCTCCCCTCGCGGTCGCGTATCTCTATCTCGTAATCCGGATAGGGGCGTCCCACCGTGCCAAGCTTCTTTGCCGCCTCCGTGGAGTTTACTGCAACGACCGGCGAACATTCTGTCAGGCCATAGCCCTCAAGGATGCCGACGCCGAGATATTCACGGGAGCGCCCCTCCATCTGCACGTTGAGGCGGTCTCCGCCGGTGATGACGTGAGTGATGCCCTTCAGGTGCTGATCCTTCTTAGCGAGAGCCCCCAGCAGGAAAGCCATTATCGTCGGCACGGCGATGATCCTGTTTACCCCGGACTCCTCGATAGCCTTTATCGTATTGTCGACCGGCACAAAGCTCGGGACCACCGCCTGGCGCAACCCAAAAGCAAGCGGCATCATTCCCGCCAGGTTATAGCCAAATGTGTGGAAGTTCGGCAGCACGTTGAGAAATACCGCGTCGTCATCCAGCAGGCCGGGAACGTGCGCCTCTATCGGCGCGAGATTGCCGAGCATGTTCGAATGGAGGCAGGCGACCGCCTTCGGAAGTCCCGAGGTCCCGGACGTTGAGAAGATCACTGCGGTCTCCGCCGTATCCGGGCTTCCCTTTCTGCCTCGCCACACAGGCAGCGGCCCTTCAAGCGCCGAGGGAACGAGCGGTATGTCCGCGGGAAATCCCTCCGCCTTTTTATGGCCCTCTTCCGTAAGGATGACGGCGTTTACGTCGAGCATCTTTATAGTATCTATCAGGTTTACGGCCCCGGTACGCGCGTTGAGGGGCGCGACGGCTCCGCCGAGCCGCCAGCAGGCGACGGAGAGGGCAAGCGCCATCGGAGAGTTTGGCAGCAGTACGGCAAGGCGCTGTCCGACGCCAAACCCGGAAGCCCTCAGCTTCTCTTCGCAGTCGGCGACAAGCGTTTCAAAACGCCGCCAACTCCACCACCGCCCCTGCCACCAGATGCAGTCCGATTCTTCTTTTCCCTGCCAGGCCGCCCTTATAGCATCATCAAGCCGGTCTTCATTGAACTTCCTTACCATCCTCATGCCACCCCGCTACGCTTTATTAAGGAGGCGCTGATCGTATGCACCATCCGGTATCACTGCCGGCCTCGATGACCGAAAATCAAAGATTTCGGCTCTCATCTAATGATCAACGCCGCCAGAGCCGGCCGTAATCCCCCGCAAGGGAGCTGTCAGCGACCCTCTTAGTATTATCACAGATTTTTCCGATATTATCCACTGCCGAGCATTGCCGCGTAAGATCTTTAGCGGGCGTTCATCATCGCGGATATGAGTCCGCCCTTTCGTCTTTCACAGGTTCGGCCGCCGCCGCTAATCCTTGCTTATCCTGACGCGCCGCTGAAATATCCCTTTGTCGTTCGCGCAGAAGACTATCGCCATGGCTTTATTCAGCGGCAAGTGGCTGCGCGGGTCGATGGTCAGGGTCGCGTGCGTCAAAGCCAGATTTTTCGTGGCAAGCAGCGTGTGCCGTATCGCCTCGCCGCGAAAACCCGGCGTGCTCTGGAGAGCCGCCGCGATCCACATGACGCCGTCATAGGAGAGAATGGCGGGCATAACGTCTTCGGGCGGACAATTTTCGTTGTAAAGGCTCTTGTACTCTTTTAAAACGGAACGTATCGGCGGATCAAGCGCCGATACCTCGTTCACCCACCAACTGCCTTTGAGCGCCGCGCCCGCGTCGGCGTAGGTTTTTTCGGTGTATCCCTCACCCAGAATGGCCTCGCTGAAACCGGCGGCGCGCGCCTCCGAGATGATCTTGGCCGAGTTTTTCCCTCCGCCGGGAATTATCAGCAGGTCGGCCCCGCTCTCGGCTATCGCCCTCATCGCCGCCGAGTGGCCGCCGTCGCGCTTGCCGTTGTATGAGAGTTCCGCGACGACCTTAGAGCCAAAACCCACAGCCCACTTGCGCGCGGAAAGGTAGGTCTCCTCAGGGAGCCTGCCTGACGAGTCATAGTAAAGGGCGATCTGTTTTTTATGCAGCGCCTGCGCGGCAAAATAGGAGAGGACTTTACCGCGCGCCTTAGCGTCGTTCACGAGGCTGAAGGTGTAGAGGTACGGCAGCGTGCCGTCCAGCAGGTCCTCTTCGCTCGGCGGTTCCGGCGACGTAATGACGAGCGGCGCCTCTACGCTTTCGGCAAGCCGCGCCAGGTCCGGGATATTCCCATTGTTGGCGCCAAGCATCATCACGAGGAAGCTCTTGTCCTTCATCGCGTTTCGGACCGCGGCCACGGCCTTCGCCGGGTCCTTTGGCAGGTCGAAGCCGATCACCTTAATCTTATATTCTCCCCGCAGCGGTCCCTGCATGTTTATGCGTTCCACCGCAAGCTGCGCCGCGCGAAGCTGCACATGCGAAAGCCGCGCCTCCGGCCCGGACATGGGGGCAAAAAAGGCGATGCGCAGCTCGTCGCCGACCGGGGTACGCTGGCTGCCGATCTGAAAAAAGAGGACGCCCAGCACCAGAAGCGATGCGATCAGGATGATGCCGTTGTAGAGGGATTTTGTGCGTATTCTCGTAGTTCGCGGCCTGTTTGAGATGCCGCCGGATATCCGCCGCAGATTGCCCGGCGTCGCGACAAAGCTATCCTCCGCGGAGTTTTCTTTAGTGAACCTATCGGCGACCGCGCCGTTTATCAGCGCCGTTACATCCCGCGACTGCGCGGCGGTGAAGCCAAGCTGCTGACATAAACGTTCTTCCTGTTCCTTGTCCAGAACGGCAGTCGCCGACGCGGCGCGCCAGCCGCCTTTGAGAAGGTACCGGAGGGCGAATGTCAGGTGAAAGGCCTCCTCGGCTTCCCGTGCGCAGCGGTCTTCAAGAAATTGAGACAACCTGTCAGGGTCTTCCAGAATATTTATTCCGTAACTGTCTATCAAATCGGACAATACATCCCGAATATTTTCGGACATCGTTCCACTCCTCATCTTAATATTGATAGTATACAGCATAGGAGTTCATAAATGAATCGGGGCAGAACCATCAAGCCCTCAATTAACGAACGGACCTGCCAGCCCTGCCGTCCGGCTGCGCCGGCGCAGCCGGCGAACTTCACGCGCCGCCCTGATATATGAATTTCATAATTTGTAAAAACCCTCTCCAGGTGATAATGTATAGCGGAAACGAGGTGAAACAATATGCATAAACATATCCCGGTCTTTCTGCTCTTTTTTTCTCTGCTCGGCGCCTCTTTTTTCATCGCCGCCCTGGGTTGGCGCGTCGACTCGCTGCTCCTCACCGACGACGAACGCAACGTGCTTTTTTCTGTGCCCGTGGCTTTCGGACACCACCTTACGACGACATATATCCACTCGGTGGAGCTGACCCCTGTCGAAGACGAATATATTGTGATCGGCGGCAAGATATGGACATGGCAGGAGCGCGTAAAATCATCGAACGCGGGGATGCCCTGCCTTAAACCCGACAACGGACGCTATATAAAAACGGCCGAATGGATGATATTCCAGGGCGGCCGTCAGTCATGGGACCGCTATTATCTCCGCGTCGGCAACGATACCTTCGGCCGCAACAAGATGACGCTGCCGCCATTCGGCACGGCATGCCTGTTCAAAGCATTTCCGGGGAAACGACTGACTGTCGCCGTTAAGAACGGCCCGCTGATGCTCGCAAAACTTTACAGGACGGAGGTCCTCTACGAGCGGCTCCCCCAGCAGAGGCTCTTTTCCGCCTACAGGTAGAGGTTTATAAGAAACAGTACGACGCCGCTGTATGAGAGGAAAAGATAAGGGGACGACTTCCAGCCGTGAGGTAGCCGCTTTTTCATATTCAGGTAGGCCGCACGTATGGGTGGAATGACGGCCGTCTGCACGACCAAGACCTTAAACCAAAAAAAGGCGAAGTCCGCGGCGTACATCGGGACGCCGGCAAGCTTCAGCGTCAGGCCGATGTTCATCGGGATGAATATCGCCGTTATTATCGCCGGACACAGAGTCGAACGCACGGCGTCGTATACCTCGAGCAGCGAGGTGTATTCCGTAAGCCCGATATCCCTGACCTTGCGGCAGGGAGAGACGACCGCGAGAGAAAAGAAAAAGAACGCCATACCAAGATGTCCCCATACGTTTGTGACGCTGGACAGCGGCATCGCGGCATAGGTGCTGAGGCTGAAGATGCTCCCAGGCACCCCAATATTTATCACGAACCAGGCAAGCGTGATGAGGACGAGCAGCAGCGCCATCGTGAATTTGAACAGTACGTTTATAAGGTTGCGGTCGATGGAAAGATACATTCTTTTTGAATATTGCTTGAGCCCTCTGATATAGAAATTCTGCGCCAGGACAAGCAGCGCCACAACGATCAGAAAACCGCCCTCCGCCGATATAAACTGCGGCAGCGAGCCCATCGGGATGAAGAAGTAGACGGCGATGAGAAAGAGACATGAAAGATACAGTGAGCGCGGGGGCCTCTTTTTTACGGGGAGCATCTTCCCCCCGATAAAACGTTTGAAGGGGGACAATACAGATTCCCTCTTATCTCCCCGGATATTGAAGATCACATTTTCTATACCCATGAATAAAAGCGCTATGCTGATGATGAGGTAGATAAAGGCCGCCGCGGAAAACGGCATAACGATAAGGTCTATCAAAATACCAACTCGCCCCGTGATTTAGATTTTTATTGATACCTTAGACAAAAATATCATAACTCTGTAATATTATACAATAAAATCGCCGGTAATTTTGCCCGTATCCCCCTGAATTTCCAAATAATCAACAATAAAGAAATTTCATTTATAATGAATCCTCAGCTTTTTTGCCGGTTGTAATTATACTATCGCGTATAAATGATAAAAATCATTGATAATGCGTAAATTCATCAAAAAACATAACAAAAAGGAGCCGCCAGAACGACGGCTCCCGCAGATATTTTTAGAGTCTCAAAACTACTTGATGAGCCCCTTCTCCTTGTAGAACTTCTCCGCACCGGGGTGCAGCGGCGCTGTGAGTCCATCGAGCGCGCCCTTAAGGGTGATCTCTTTGCCCTTCGCGTGAACGGCGGCGATATCCTTAAGGTTATCGAACATACCGGTCAGGAACGCATAGATCTGGTCAGCGGGTACTGAATCGTTGGTGATGAGGATCGCCATAACGGCAGGGGTCTTCGTGTCTGTGTCGATTCCCTTATAGGTCTTCGCGGGGATCGTGCTGGCGACAAAGAAGGGATACGCCTTGTGCAGCTTCGCGAGGAAAGCGTCGTCAAAGCTCATGAGGTCGACATCCTTCGTTGTCGTAAGGTCCATGATCGAGGCTGTCGGGAAGCCGGCAACGACGAATCCGGCGTCGATCTGGTTGTCCTTGAAACGGCTCGTTACCGCGGCGAAGTCGAGGAAGTCGGCTTTCTTAAGGTCCTTGTAGGTAAGTCCGGCCAGCTTGAAGATAGCCTGAACGTCACCCTCAACGCCTGATCCGGGAGCGCCAACGCCTACGCGCTTGCCCTTAAGGTCAGCGATGTTCTTGATTCCAGCACCTTTCGCGACGACGACCTGGACGTGCTCGGGATAGAGCGAAGCTACCGTACGGATGTTCTTAAGGGGCTTGCCCTGGAACATGAGTTCGCCATTGTAGGCCCAGTAGGTGATGTCGTTCTGTACGAACGCGATCTCGATACCCTTTGTCGCGATAAGGTTCGCATTCGCTACGGAGGCGTTGCCGGTCTCAGCCGTGCACTGGATCTTTCCGCCCTTCGTTACCGCGGCCGCGAGAGCTCCGCCCACCGCGTAATAGGTGCCGGACGTGCCGCCTGTCGCTACCGACATGTACGTCGGAGCCGCGGTGGCTACTGTTGTGAGGGAAAGTGCTGCAAGAAGTGCTACAACTGTTACGATGATGCCTTTCTTCATTTTGTTTCCTCCCCGAATTTTGTTTTTGAAACATGGGCTCTTTAACCTCAAGCCCGCTCTACGCCTCTTATAATACTCTTTTTTGCCCAAATACTCAATGCACAATTTCGCTCAAAGCGGCTTATCACTGATATATTACGCAGCGGCATTCGCCGCCAGCTTCTTCGCTTTGGCCACCTGCACCGCATAGATGACTACGAGCACGGCAAGTCCGGCGAGGTCGGAGGCAGTCCCCGGTATGAGCAGCCCCAGGGCTCCGGCGAAGGCAAGTATCCTCATATACCACGCCATTGGCGCTTTAAAGAATCCTATCGTGAACATCGCGAGCAGGAATACGCCGATCAGCGCCGTGCAGATCGCCTGGACCATCTCCAAAGGCACGACGTCGATAAATAGCAGCATCGGGCTATAGACGTAAATATATGGGACGAGGAATCCCGCCAGCGCGAGTTTAAAAGCCGTCATCCCCGTCTTCATCGGATCTGACCCCGCGATGCCGGAACCCGCGTAAGCCGCGAGCGCGACTGGCGGCGTTAGGTCAGCCGCGATGCCGAAGTAGAAGACGAACATATAGGCCGCCTTAGCGGGAACGCCGAGCTGGAAGAGCGCCGGAGCCGCCATCGTACTGGTGACGATGAAGTTTGCCGTCGTCGGCAATCCCGTTCCGAGAAGGATGCTCGCGCACATCGTAAAGACGAGGGTCAGTATCTTGCTGCCGCCCGCGGCTGACACTATCGCGCCGGCGATGCGCAGGGCAAGTCCCGTAAGCGTTCCCATACCGACGACCATACCGACCGTGGCGCAGGCGCAGGCCACGCCGATCGCTCCGCGCGCGCCGCTCTGGAAGGCTTCAAAAATCCGTGCCGGGGTCAGGCGCGTCTCCTTATTGAGCCAGGAGAGCACGAAGCTGACGAGGATGCCGTTGAAAGCCGCCATAAGCGGCGTGTAGCCGGCGAGCAGGAAGTAGATGATCGCGATAAGCGGGATGAGCA
>OGYB01000685.1_pt1 | contig 19452 bp, 18 predicted proteins | sample 1576421 | NCBI WGS metagenome assembly OGYB01 (sample SAMEA3541577, study PRJEB24748) | human gut metagenome | biome: human gut; feature: human-associated habitat; material: faeces | place: China | collected 2012
GGCCGGGTGTACGACCTGGATTCCGACCTGTTCAATATGAGCGCCAATTTCAGCTATGAGGAGGCGCTGAAAGCGCTTCAGCCTATGCTTTACGGCGAGGAATAACCTACAATCTCAAAAGGAGGAATGATATCCATGACAACGACAAAACAGTCGTGGCTCAAACGGAGCCTGGCAGTTCTGCTGGCCGTGATGATGGTCATGAGCATGGGCGTTGCTAACGTTTTTGCAGCAGGAACGGAGTCATCAGAGAAAAGTGTAAAAGAGCAATTACAGGAACTTGTTGATTATGCAGATACATTAGATCCGACTGATTACACCCGGGAATGGACGAGGTAAGCATCCCGGACGCGAATCTGAAAGCAGCTATCAACCAGCAGATTGCCAAACAAACCGGCTCACAGCGTGAGGATACCGCGGCGATCACCGAGGATGAGATGGCAAGCCTGACGGAGCTGGTAGCAGAGGACGCTGGAATTAGCGACTTAAAAGGAATTCAAAATGCTTCTAATCTAAAGAAATCGGATTTGAGCGGCAATAATTTATCCGGGGCGGGAACGTTTTCATATCTATCGCTCATTACGTCATTAGAAGATCTTGACTTGTCTGATAATCAATTTGCCGGTAAAGCATATATCTATGAGATACCGGATTTAAAGACATATGATCTGTCGGGTAACATGATTAATTCGCTATCATTTGCAGCTGACTGTGAACTTGCTCATTTGGAAACTATGGATTTGTCGAACAACTACATTTATCTGAATGAGAGCACTATCGGTTATTCCGAAATGGTGAATATAGGTATTGATAAATTTGATTTGGAGGATCAAAAAAATCTTGCAAGTTTAAAAGGGGCGTATATTAAAGATCCTGACTCTACGAATTTTCAGACACGCAATAGCGAAGTGGTTTTTGTAGATACAAAAACTAATACCATTGATGCCGGGAATTCTTTGGGTGGATTGATTACTTTTGCTCTAATTGGATATGCAGAGGATGCGACAACTAAAGTTACTGTAAACGACGAGAAATATACGGTTGTTTCCGTAGATAAGAGTGGCAGTCTTGATGAGGGGAACATAGCAATAACATTAAGTGGACTGCCAACTGGTGAAAACAATGTATCGCTATCTGTGATGCACGTAGGGGGACAAACACAAGAATATACACTGAAAGTAAACGTACAATCTTTGCCCACTGGTGGTGATGAAGATTCTGCTGGCATTACGGATCCCGCGCTGCAAAGGGCAATATGTCAAAAACTGAAAATTTCGGATTACAGCACCCATGTTGTTACAAAAGAAGAAATGCAGAGTCTCACGGGTTCGCTTACTGTAACCAATGCAGCAAATTTAGAAGGGCTTCAGTATGCAACAAATTTGACTTCACTTGATGTAAGCGGTACTTTTACAAAAATACCGGAACTCAGCACGAAGCTTACATATCTAAAAATTACAAGCAACGAGTGCTCGGAAGTCCCGGAACAATTGGGAGAGTTACAATCTCTTGAATCTCTGGAGTTGGCATTACCATCAATTTCCTCACTTCCGGATCTATCCAAAACAGCCTTGAAAAGCCTGTTATTAAAGTGCTTTGATGAAAACGTGCAAAACGGGACAAAATTGACAAAAATACCTAATGTTCCTTCGTCATTAGAACAATTGATTGTTTGGAGATATGAGAGTTTAACTGCGTTACCGGAAAATTTCGCGATATGTTCAAATCTTAAAAAAATTGAATTGATGAGCTGTGATGCACTACAAGACTTTTCTGCTCTGAGTAATTTGAACGACGGTCAGATTGAACTTTCTATCAGTAATCAGCAGAACGCGACCATTCTTGCCGGAAGTTCTGGTAACGATGGAATGGTTGACAGCTTAAATAGTTTGACGATCCAAAATTGTCCGGGAATCATTTTTTCGGACGATGTCAAAGGATTCAGTAATCTTTCGAAATTAGCCATAACGGATAGCGGCTTAACAGATGTTCCCGAGATATTTTCCGATTGTCCTGAACTTCTTTCTTTGAATTTGGAAAATAATGCCTTTACGGATATTCCGGAAAAAATCACAAAATTAAACGGCTTACAGTCATTGGATATTTCAGGAAATCCGATTGTTTCTTCAGACGTAGAATTGCTCGGACTTACAGGCTTAACTTCTTTAGATATCAGCAACTGCCAACTTGTTGAATTGCCTCAAAAACTGAATAGCTTAACAGCGCTTATGACATTAAATGCCAACTCGAATTATATAAAGGCTGTTGGGAGTGAAATAGAAGGGCTATCTAAAGTGATAACATTCGATTTGTCATCAAATTATCTTTTAGAAGTTTCTTCCTATTTCTCAAGTTTAAAGAGCTTACAAACCTTGTATCTCCAAAATAATCCTTATACTACAGTCCCATTGTCTCCTTTTGAGGGATTAAATGACTTGAAAACTGTTTATTTAGGCGGTGGATTGAAAGAAAGCCAGCTTGATGAGCAGACAACTCAGACTATAGCATCATTAAAAGCGAGTGGTGCAAAGGTTACAACTTATGGGCATACTCAAATTTCTATACTGAAATCCCTTACCGTTGAGGGACAAGGGGAAATTCAGGGCGTAATGGAACCCATCAAAACGAACTCCACATCGCCGGTTAATTTGTCTATTGTTTTACCGGAAGGAACAGATAGCATTACATTTACACCCGTAACTCTGTATGAAGATACGACAATGACTGTCAACGGCAATACAGCTATCAGCGGACAACCGATTACTGTTGATGATCTTAAAAAGGGTTTAAATGAGATAACGATTTATACGCAGAACGATTACAAATTGGTTCCAATGCTCCCGTCCAGTACCTCTACATATGTTCTTTCTGTTCTAGTAGGCGACTATGCCACCGAGGGCTTTCCAGAAGAAGGCAAATACTATGAAATTCCTATCGTTGCACTAAAGGAAAATGAATCCGCCAATTCCATGACAAATGATTTTATTGAAAAATCGGTCGTGGTTTCCTACAAAGATGGTCAGTATAGGATAGACTTTACAACGATCCGGCAGGACTATATGCCAAGCCTGAAATATCGCAATGCGGAAGGAGGCTATGTAGACGCTGACGAACTCTCCCGTGATGTGGGGGCGAATACCGCAACATGGAGAATGTATACGGACACTTTGGAAGAAGACCTGTATATCTCTCCATATGTCGTGCCGATGGGATATTCTCCGGTGTGCCGTCTTCAGTTTGATTTGACAAAAATTGTGGACATCACCGATACTATGCCCACCATCGACAAAGCGGCACTGAATATCGCTATTAACGCCGCAGTTGCTATAACCGAAAAACGAAATGTCTATACGGATGCCAGCTGGAAGAACTTTATGGAGAAGCTGGAAACAGCCCAGACAATCGCGGAAAACGATACTGCAACTCAGGATGCAGTGAATTCCGCTGCAACAGAACTGGAAACCGCCATGACAGTAGGCGGCGAAGGCGGCCTTGTGATTGACGAATCCAAGCTGGCGAACAAGACTGCTTTGGAAACCGCAATCAATGAGGCGAAAGCCCTACAGCAGGGGAACCACACGGCTACGGCCTGGAATGCTCTGCAGGAAGCTATTGCCGATGCCCAGGCGGTGTACGATACTCTGGAAGCCAGCCAGACGGAAGTAGATACCGCTGCCAAATCCCTGAACACGGCAGTCACCCTGTTCCAGAACAGTGGCGAAGCTTCCGAGCTGGACAAAAACAACCTGGAAGACGGGGTGTACTCGGTTTACGGCGAGATGATAAAAACCAACCGTGAAGAAAAATCCATGAGTAACGACGCCATTAACCATTATATCAAGCTGACGGTGGAGGACGGCAAATATTACCTCAATATGGATTTCCACGGTTTGGCCTACCTCAACAAATTCGGCTATCTGGCCGAGCTCTCCTACTATGACGACGGCTACACCTACGGTCAGTACGGCACTGTTGAAGGCACCTTGATTCCTGCTACTGTCCTTTCTACCCAGAAAAACGCCGACGGCAGCGACCTGTACGATGAATTCAATCAGGCGGGCGGCTCCTATGAAGGCAAGCTGTACCCCGATCAGATCAAGTTCCCGCTGGTAGCGGACGCTTTGGCAGATGAAGAGGGTTATGTACCGCTCCATGTGTTCGTGCCTGTCATGGAGGACATTTCCGCCGGTACCGGCGATCAGGATGTGCTGCTGAAACTTGACTGGTCCACGCTGACGAAAACCACGGAAGATGACCCGAACTTTGAGCCGGAAGAGCCGGTGGAGCAGTCCCCAGCTGTGGACTTCACCGATTCCGCTACGGGCGTAAAGGTCCATGCGGACAAGGGCGTATTCGATGAAAGCGTGCAGATTGTGGTTTCGGAAATCACCAAAGGCGCTGACTATGACAACGCGGTTTCTTCCCTGAGCGACGTGGGCAAGAAATTCAAGCTGTATGATGTGAAATTCCTGGATGCGGGCGGCAATGAAGTAACTCCCAACGGTACGGTGAGCATTAGCCTTCCCATTGCCGCAGGTTATGATTCCGCTAATCTGGCAGTATACCGTTTGGCCGATGGCGGCAAGGTGCTGGTAAGAGGCACGGTGGAAAACGGTTATTACACGGTTATCACCAAGACCGCCGGAATTTATACGCTGGTGGAAAAAGGCAGCACCATCACCGATGCGGAGAATACGGAACAAGCAGGTAACGGCAATACCGATATTCCCCGGACCGGCGACAGCTCCAACGTGGCGGTATATGCGCTGCTGGCTCTGGCAGCCGCGGGCATGATGGGCGTTACCCTGGTCACCAGAAAGCGCAAAGCGGAAGAAAAGTAAATAGAAACGCACCTCATATTGCGTGCTGAGAGCGTTGACCGGGCTGCCTGTCGTTGGCGCTCGGTCAAACGCCTATAAAGGAGGAATGTATTCTGTGGTGAGCAGAAAAAAGAAGATACTTTCCTTTGTCATCACCGCTCTGGGACTGCTGGCGCTGTTCCTAGTTGCTGTCAACACCGGCAGCCTGAAGGTGACGCCCCTGGAGCTGTTCAAAGGACTCTTTATTGAATACAACGAAAATGTGGCAACCATTTACGACCTGCGGTTTCCCCGCATCCTCATCGCCATCTTCGGCGGAGCGGCAACCGCCGTTTCCGGCGTGCTTTTGCAGGCCGTGATGAAAAACCCGCTGGCCGATCCCGGCATTATAGGCGTCAGCTCCGGGGCCAGCCTGACTGCGGTGCTGATTACCGCCTTTTTCCCGACCCTCTACTTTTTCACGCCCCTGTTCGCCTTCCTGGGCGGGATGATCGCCTTTTTGCTGGTGTACTCCCTTTCGTGGAAGGGCGGCCTTTCGCCTTTGCGCATTATCCTGGTGGGCGTGGCGGTCAACTCCATGTTTACAGGGCTGATGAGCGCTTTCAACTCCGGCACAGGGAGCAACTATTCCGGCGTGGCCAGCATCGTCAACGCCAACATCACTATGAAAACCTGGGACGATTTCCAGACGCTGTTACTCTATGTAGTCATTGGTTTGATCGCCTCCATCTTCGTGCTGGGACAGTGCAATCTGCTGGCCCTGGAGGACAAAACGGCGAGGAGCCTGGGGGTAAACGTCACCCGCAGCCGGATCATCATTTCGGTGATCGCGGTGCTGCTGGCGAGCATTTCCACCGCCATCATTGGCCCCATCAGTTTCCTGGGGCTGATTGTCCCGCATATCGCGAGGCTGCTGGTGGGGAGCAATCACAAGGTGCTGGTGCCCTATTCCATCCTGCTGGGGGCGTTTACCCTGCTGCTGGCAGATACGGTGGGACGTACCATTGCGGCACCCTATGAGATTAGTGCTTCCATCATCATGTCGGTGGTGGGCGGCCCGTTCTTTATCCTGCTGTTAAGGAGGTCGAGACAAAGCTATGGCCAGTAATATTTTTACCGTCAAAAACCTCTCCTTTGCCTACGGCAAACAGCAGGTGCTGAAGAATCTCGACCTGGAGCTTCACGAGGGAAAAATCACCACCCTGATTGGCGCCAACGGCTGCGGCAAGAGTACCCTTTTCAACCTGATGACGAAAAACCTCCGTCCAGACGAGGGGGAGATCCTCCTGCGGGACGGCGATATTGCCGGGATGCGCCTGAAAGATTTTGCCAAAGAGGTCTCCATCGTCCACCAGTACAACACGGCACCGGTGGATTTGAGCGTGGAAAAGCTGGTGGGCTACGGAAGAACGCCCTATCACACCATGGGGCTTTCACCCGATCCCAAAGAGGACGAGGAAAAAATCCGCCGTGCGCTGGAGATCACCCATACCTGGAAACACAGGGACAAGCCGGTTTCTGAGCTTTCCGGCGGCCAGAAGCAGCGGGTGTGGATCGCCATGGCTCTGGCCCAGGATACGAAGGTGCTGTTCCTGGACGAACCAACCACCTATCTGGATATCCGTTACCAGCTGCAAATCTTAAAACTCATCCGGCAGTTAAACCGGGAATACGGCATCACCATCGTTATGGTGCTCCACGACATCAATCAGTCGCTCTATTACAGCGATGAGATCGTCGCCATGAAGGACGGGAAAATGATCGCCCACGGACTGCCGGAGGAAATCCTCACAGGCGGGCTGGTCCGGGAAGTCTACGACGTGGAGCTGGATATCCGGACTGTGGACGGCAAGCCCTTTGTCATTCCGGTGTAAATATCAGGAAAGGAGATGCCTGTGTGAAACTCAGACGTACCACAGAAGATTATCTGAAGACTATATATATTCTCTCCAAAGCAGGGGAGGTTCACGGCGCCGCGATTGCGGAACGGCTTGGCGTCTCCCGTCCAACCGTATCCATTTCCCTGAAAGCACTGAAGCAGGAAGGATACATCATTCAGGATGACAGCAGTACGGTTTGCCTGACGGAAGCGGGATTGAAAATCGCAAAGGCCACCTACGAACGGCACCAGACCTTCCGGACGTTGCTGGAGGATCTGGGCGTAGACGGGAAAACGGCGGCGGCAGACGCCTGCCTGATGGAGCACGCCGTCAGCCCGGAAAGCTACGAGGCCATTAAGGGGCTGGCAAAAAGAAAGAAGGCGGACGGGGATGAATGACGCGATGCAGTCTTTTCTTTATGGCCTGGCGTCCATTGCATTTGTGGCAGCCATCACAGCCCTGTGCTCCGGCGTCAAAGCAGCGATGAAAAAATTCTTAAAAGGCGGACGAAACCATGATGATCAACAAACGGCTCATCGGCACGGTAGCTGAGAGCAAAAAATACATTGCCGGGAACGTCGTTTTGCAGTGGTGTTCCCTGGCGGCGAACATCGCCATGATGTTCAGCATTACCAACCTGTTTGCCGGTCTTTACTACGGCAATACCAGTTCCCATACCCTGTGGACAACGGCAGTTGTGGTTTTACTGGCGCTTTTTATCCGGTTCCTGTGTACCACCGGGGCCAGCCGGATGAGCTACCTTTCCTCCAAGGCGGTCAAGAAAACCCTGCGGGAGAAGATTTACGGAAAGCTGCTACGGCTGGGCGCCTCCTACAGCGAGCAGGTAAAAACCAGCGAAGTGGTGCAGGTGGCGGTCGAGGGCGTCGATCAGCTGGAAACCTACTTCGGCGCCTACCTGTCCCAGTTTTTCTATGCCATGCTGGCGCCGGTTACCCTGTTTGCAGTGCTCTGCTTTGTGAATGTCCCGGCGGCCATTGTGCTGCTGATCTGCGTGCCGCTGATTCCTGTCGCCATTGCCGCGGTGCAGACCTGGGCGAAAAAGCTGCTCTCCAAATACTGGGGGCAGTACACGGCGCTGGGGGATACCTTCCTTGAAAATTTACAGGGGCTGACAACCCTCAAAATCTATCAGGCGGACGAGTTCAAAAACAAAGAAATGAACGTGGAGGCCGAGAAGTTCCGCAAGATTACCATGAAGGTGCTGACCATGCAGCTCAACTCCATCACCATTATGGATTTGATTGCCTACGGCGGCGCAGCGCTGGGGGTGATTATGGCGGTGACCCAGTACATAGGGAATCACGTATCTCTCGCTGGATGCTTGCTCATTATTCTGCTGGCAGCAGACTTTTTCCTCCCCATGCGGCAGTTGGGCAGCTTTTTCCACATCGCCATGAACGGCATGGCGGCCAGCGACAAGATTTTCCGCCTGCTGGACCTGCCGGAACACAAACAGGAGGTTTCCGAGAGTTTTCCGTTACAGCATGACATCGTCTGCTCCGGCCTGCGGTTTTCCTATGAGCCGGACCGGGAGATTCTGCACGGCGTGGATTTGCAGTTCCCCCAGGGCAGCTTTACCGCGCTGGTCGGCGAGAGCGGCTGCGGAAAATCCACCATTGCCGCCATCTTGATGGGACGGAATAAGGGCTATACCGGATCGGTCACCATCGGCGGCGTGGAGCTGAAGGATGTCAATGAAAATTCCCTCCTGCGCAATATCACCTATGTCAGCCATCAGAGCTACCTGTTCAAGGGCACGGTGCGGGATAACCTGCTCATGGGCAAGCCTTCCGCGTCCGATGACGAGCTGTGGGCGGTGCTGGAACGGGTGAACCTTGCCGGATTCCTGAAAGCGGAGCAGGGCCTGGACACGCCGCTGCTGGAAAAGGCGTCCAACCTTTCCGGCGGCCAATGTCAGCGGCTGGCGCTGGCACGGGCGCTCTTACACGACAGCCCGGTCTACATCTTTGACGAGGCCACCTCCAACATCGATGTGGAGAGCGAAAACGACATCATGGCACAAATCCACCGGCTGGCAAGGAGCAAGACGGTGATCCTCATTTCTCACCGGCTGGCGAATGTGGTCCAGGCGGACAACATCTATGTGCTGGACGGCGGGAATATCGCAGAAAGCGGCAGCCATAAAGAATTACTGCAAAATCATGGGCTGTACGAACGCTTATGGAACGCCCAGCAGGCGCTGGAAAACTACGGAAAGGATGGGGACACACAATGAAAAGGCGAAGCGGCTTCCAAGTGATGTCTCGCTTGATTGGACTGGTAAAGCCGTTAACCGGTTTTATGCTCCTGGCTATCCTTATGGGCCTCATCGGCCATCTCTGCGCTGCTTTTATCACCATCTTCGGCGGGTATGCAGTGCTGGAGGCACTGCACTTTGACACTCCTTTTACCCTCACCGCCTTGTTTGTCTGCGTAGTGGCCTTTGCCATCGTGCGGGGGTTCCTGCGGTATGCGGAACAGGCCTGCAACCACTTCATCGCCTTTAAGCTGCTGGCCCTTTTACGGGACAAGGTGTTCCGTGCGCTGCGGCGGCTCTGCCCCGCCAAGCTGGAGGGCCGGGACAAGGGAGATTTGATTTCGGTCATTACCTCCGACATTGAGCTGTTGGAAGTGTTCTACGCTCACACCATCTCCCCGGCAGCCATCGCCTTTCTGTTTACCATCGTCATGTGTTTATTTCTCGGCTCCTATCACTGGCTGCTGGGTCTCATTGCGCTGGCGGCGTATCTCACCGTGGGGATCGTTATCCCACTTGCCACCTCTAAGCTCAGCGGGGACAATGGGATGAAGTTCCGCACCAAGTCGGGCGATTTATCCGGCTTTGTGCTGGACAGCCTGCGGGGGCTTTCGGAAACCCTGCAGTATGGCCAAGGGAAGAAACGGCTGGAAGAAATGAACCAAAAGACCGATGCACTGGCCAAAGACGAGGAACGGATGAAACGCACCTCCGGCCGCAATTCGGCAGTGACCAACACGGTGGTGCTGGCCTTTGACCTTGTGATGCTGTTTGTCTCCGCTCTGCTCTATCTAAACGGTGCCGTGGGCTTTGATGGGGTGTTGATTCCCACCATTGCCCTGTTCTCCTCCTTTGGCCCGGCCATTGCGCTGGCGGCGCTGGGAAGCACTCTGCAGAACACCTTTGCGGCGGGCAACCGGGTGCTGGATATTCTGGACGAAACCCCGGTCGTGGAGGAAGTGACCGGCCAGCCGGAAATCACTTTCACGGGCGCGGCGGCGGAGCAGGTCACCTTTTCCTACGGGAGCGAAACCATCCTTTCGGATGTGTCGCTGGAAATACCGGAGCACAGCGTGATTGGCATCGTGGGTCGCAGCGGAAGCGGAAAATCCACTCTGCTCAAGCTGCTGATGCGGTTCTGGGATGTACAGAAAGGCAGCGTAACGCTTTCCGGCACAAGGGTCGCGGACATCAATACGAAGAATCTGCGGGAGATGGAAAGCTTCGTCACCCAGGAAACCCACCTGTTTCACGACAGCATCAAAAACAACCTGCGGATCGCCAAACTGGACGCCACCGACGAGGAAATCCAGGCCGCCTGTCAAAAAGCGTCGGTGCATGATTTCATCATGATGCTGCCGCAGGGCTATGATACCCCTGTGGGTGAACTTGGCGACACTTTATCCGGCGGGGAGCGGCAGCGGCTGGGGCTGGCGAGGGCCTTCCTGCACGACGCCCCCTTCCTGCTGCTGGACGAACCCACCAGCAACCTGGACAGCTTGAACGAAGCGGTCATCTTAAAATCCCTCCACGAAGAACGGGAGGGCAAGACGGTGGTGCTGGTTTCCCACCGCCAGTCCACCATGCGGATTGCGGATACCGTCTATTCGGTTGAGCATGGGAGGATGAGCTGAAAACAAAAATACATAGATTACAATAGGGGGATTTTAAATTCCATGAAACTGAAACGGTTGATATTTCTGATTCTGGGCTTCCTCTGCCTGGGGCTTGGGTGCGTAGGAGTGGCGCTGCCTATCCTGCCTACAGTGCCGTTTTTTCTGGCGACGGTATTCTGCTTTGCAAACTCCTCCCAGAAGCTCCACGACTGGTTTGTAAGCACCAAGCTGTATAAGAAGCATCTGGAATCCTTTGTAAAGAAAAAAGGGATGACGGTACAGACCAAGCTGGGCATCATCATCCCGGTGACGCTGGTGATGGGGATCGGATTTTTCATGATGATGCGGGCGAATGTGCTTGTGCCCAGTATCATTCTGGCCATCGTCTGGGTCTGCCACATCATTTACTTTGTATTTGGGGTGAAAACAATCCGTAAAAAGGCATGATGAAGAAAATTTTTAAGATTCGTTTATCAAAAGAAAAATCAGCGGGCCTTTTATGAGAGACAGGAAGCGTATATATGGGTAAAAATCCCATGTATACGCTTTTTCTTTTTGTGTTGCCGATGTAAGGCTGTTAATTTTCTTGCATTTTCATTCCTCCTTCACTATGTTCCCGGTACCATCATTCAATTTAGTAAGGAGGAATTCATTGTGTTACGAAAAAAGGAATACCTTGGGATTTTAAAGAAGGGGTTATCTAAAATTCAGGTGGTACAGCTGTTTAATGAGAAGTATCATCCGAAACCGGCTATCCGCATAGTGGAACGAAATTATCATGCCGGTAGATATAAGGCAGAGATGTTCTGTGACAACTGCGGACACCGATTTGAGAGAGAATATCTGACAGGAGATAAGCCTTCCAAGGAAGATTGCTGCTGTCCTGAATGTGGGTTTGGAATCGCCGATCAGGAGCAATATTACAGAGAAAACGATTGTTACTGCCTGTCGGACACGAACAAAGCCTATTCATTGGTATTTGACGGGGAGAAAGTGATTCAGCCGACTTTGGTGCTTTTTGAAAAAGTCTGTTACGTTGGGAAAGAATTTCATTTGATCAGACGGTTTCATTTTGACTTGGAGAGAGGGCAGATATCTTCGGTCTGCATGTACCGTGGGATGATTATCCCGGAGGAAGCAGAGAACAACTTTGCGCTTCTCTATGAAAAGGACAACGGTGGAATCGCTGTATCCCGTGCGGAATCTCCATATAATTGGTTCATCAAATATAGTTACGATACACCGTCTATGGGTAATTTTCATCGCCTTGGTCAAACGGACGCTGAGGCGGCGGATAAGAGGCCAAACGAGAATCTTATACGGAGTTTCTGTACGCTTTTAAATCACAGCATGAAGTATTACTCCAAAGAGTCGGTAACGATTCGCTCGACCTTTGACCAGTACCCGGTGGAATCCGTTCCCAAAAAGCTGGAAGGCCATAAGGTGTTTGCAGAGGATCATGGGGATTATGTTGTAATGCGTGCTTTCGAAGATAACGGAGACACGATAACGGAACAAAGACGGTGGATTTATTCCTATAAGAACAGAGTGAATATTCTGCTTAGGTTTTCCGGCGGAGGATGGCGGGATTATTCCGACAACATGTCGTACGGATTTTACGATGAGGAATTTTTGGCTGTGAAGCCGGTTCTTGAACATTCTATCGTGGGAAAACTGGGCGTCTATTTATATTTGGAGAAAAAGGATGATATTTTCCATCGGCGGACCCAGGACGCACAGCATTATCTTCAGGGAGTGCTGAAAAAACCTGTTGTGGAATCCCTTTTGAAGGTTGGCATGGAACAGCTAATTGATGAAGTTATAAACGGCGAGCTGTCTGTTCAGCCGGCAGCAAAGACTCTCTGGCAAAAGCTGAAACTCAGTAAAGCCAATTATCAATTTGCTCTTCAGGAGAAGCTAACTCCGACAGAAGTGAAAAGGCTACAGGCAATTAATTCTATAGACCCGGAGGCTGACCGCGAAGCGTTCCGAAAGTGGGTAGAACGTCATTCGGCTGCGGAGCCATATCAGTTTGAAAGGATCCACGATTTGACCGGCTGCCGCCTGAAAGAGATCGTAGATTACTTGGAGTCAGCATACTTTGAACAGGGCTGCGAAAGTGCAGAAGCGGTATCCTTATGGGCGGATTATCTTTCCATGTATCATCAGTACTACGGACGAAATGTGAAAGGCGCAGAGGAATTATACCCGGATAGCCTGAAAAAAGCACATGATGTGCTTGCCATGCGAAACGGGAAATGGCTGATGAGTTATGACCGGGTAGGAAGCAGTTTTAAGGAAATCAATGAAAAATGGCTTTCTCTGGAATGGGAAGACCGTAATTTCAAAATTATCCTCCCGAAAAATTCCAGGGAATTGGTACTGGAAGGAGAAGCCCTGCATCACTGCGTCGGCAGCTATGTCCAGCAGGTCGTTGATGAAAAGTGCCTGATTTTGTTTATCCGCAGAAAAGGGAACGAGGAGAAGCCGTTCTTTACCATGGAATACGATCTGAATGGGAAAGTCCGGCAAATTAAGGGGATGAGCAACTACACCATTGAAAAAATCTCGCCGTCCAACCAACAGCTGAGACAGAATTTAGAAAAATTCCTGATTCGCTGGGGAAAGAGAACCCACATAGATGTGGGGATTGAACCGGAAGGGAGGAAGGCAGCATGAATAGAAGGATAGATGACGCAGGGAAAATGCGGTATGACCAGCTGTTGCGGCTGCTGTATGAAAGATACGGGTTTGTACACGCTGCAACTTGCGAATGTGGAGCGGTGACCTTCGAGGTGGAACATGGAATTGGATATTCCATGCGGAAAGAAAATATCCACCGATTCTTTCCGGATTTACCGGAAGATTTCTCGACCTTGGTAGAACGCTTTGGCGGTACATATTTTATGTGCAACCACTGTGTCAACCATTGGGGACTGGATTTATGCGCCTGTGCAAGCGGCGAACCTCCGGAAACCTGTGACAACAGGTTCCCGGAATGCGGGCGTCCCGGACAGAGAATACGGGAGAAACGGGGGATATGTCATGGAGCTTCATAAACTATTGGTGCAGTACATCGGTATTGCCAACCGCATCCGGAAGCACATTGGGGACGCGATTGATAAGATCCCGGAAAACGAACAGATTCACCGCTTAGGAAGCAACTGTTTCCTGGTCAAGTTCTCAGAAATGGCACAATGGAATGTGTTGAGCACTGAATTTTATGATTTTGCTGTGCAGAAGAGACGGCTGAAGGAAATTCTGGGCACGGCGGTATCGCTGGAGAGACAGGTGGAACGCTTGGCCGATGTGGCGGAGACCGGTAAGCTGAAAATCGCTGGAAAAGCCGGAAATGGCTATACCATGGTGTTTCACCCGAAGGTATGCCAGGCGTTGAAACAGATTTTATCTGACTGCTCTCTGGAATCAACAGCAGAAACTTAATATTTTTCCGCACCATGCGGGGAAAGGACAAGCCCCGCAGATGTAAACCTGCGGGGGAATTTTTATATGGAACGGAGGTTTACAAATGTGCAGGGTCAATATGCAAGGGTATTTGATGGAAATTGATTATGGAATGCATGTGCGCCAGCGTCTTGAAGTCAGATTCGACGGGATAGACTGCAATTATCTGGATTACCGCATTGAAGTATTGTTTGGGGATCCGGAAGTGGCGGATTATCTGCTCAACGAGGTCCGTATCGGCGAAGATGTTGTACTGGTGGATGAGGACAGCGGCATTACGTTTGCGATATCCGTCTATGCGGATTCATTCTACATCAAGACGGTGTACAATGCTTACGACCAGGGGTCTCTCCGGGTAAGAGAGAAGCAGCAGATTCTGCGGTACGCAGAAAAAATGGGGTTCCGGACGGAACGCTTTGAGAAAAAGAGGAGGAGTGCTCATGTGTAAACTCAAAAATGGTGACACGGCCTTAGTGGTCGGAAATGTTGTAATCAGACGGAGCAATGGAAAGTTGGAACGTCTGAATGGAAACACAGCTAAAATTGTTCAGGTCAATGGAAAAAGCTGCCTGTGTGATATCGGAATTGGAAAACTAATAGCGCTTCCTGAGGAAAATTTGCGGGCAGCTTGATTTTCGCATGTGGCAAAAACTTGGAGAAATGGAGAACTGTAATCAATGATGACATTCGATTAAAAGCAATGGAAGTCCTGCGGCAGGAGTTTGGAGAAGAATGGCTGCCGATTGTACAGGCACTTGGTACAGAGGATTTGAGGCAACGGGTCGGTAAAGATTTAACCAGCTTTATGGCGTTCCCCGAGCGCGGGGAAGGCGGGAAAAATACCTGGAGGGGGAATTGTTCCCCCAGGGTGATCGAGGCGGTTGTCAACTATGTGCTGGAATCCAAACGGTACTACGGCAAGGATATTGAGGGATTTACCCTGTTGGATCCGATGTCTGGCGGCGGCACCTCAAAAGCTGTGGCGGATAAGCTGGGAATCCGGTCCGTGCTATATGATTTGAATCCGGACGCCCCGGCTGGCCGGGGCGGGTGGAATGCCCTTCGAGATGAGGTGGATGAATCGGGAGATCTGATTTTTTTCCATCCACCGTATCATACGATGATACAATACAGTGGAAATGTGTGGGGCTCCCCGCACCCGGATGATTTGTCCAGATGCGCCTCATATAAGGAATTTGTCGATAAATTGAACTATGTGCTCAAAAAACTGTATATGGCCCTTCGTCATGACGGCAGACTTGCTGTCCTGGTTGGGGATTTCCGCACCCAGGGGAAGTTTTACTCGATTCAGAATGACATGATGAAAATCGGAAAATATGAGTCGTTTATCGTAAAGGGGCAGTTTAACTGCGTATCCGACAACCGACGGTATTCAAAGCCTTTTATTCCCATCGTTACGGAGTATTTGCTTTTGTTCCACAAAGAGGAGATTTTCATGGTTCCGTTTTCTAAAACGCTGCGCAATGTATTTGACGCTTCTAAAAAGGACGACGCTTCCCTGACGTGGCACCATCTGATTCGTATGACCATGGAAGACATGGGCGGCTCAGCAGATTTCAAAATGCTGTATGAAAGGCTGGCTAACCACCCGAAAGCCATGAAAAACGAGCATTTTAAAGACCGGATACGGGCAACGATTTATGAACACAAAGGGCAGTATATACCCAATGGAAATGGTGGTTACCGGCTGAATTATAACGTGGCATAAAAATCGGCGGCCTCATTGCAGGCCGCCGGAGTATAGAGGGAAGGAGATGATTCGGTGAGCAAAGTTCAGGAGTATATGAAATGTCCGCAGTGCGGTGGAGTTTACAATCATGTAGTGGAACTTGGAAGTGGGGAGCAGACAGACACCTGCGGTGCGGAAGGAGATACAGGAAAAAGCTGATGCTTGACAAGAGTGGTGTACCGCTTCGCAGTGAAAGCGGCGATTTGCTGTATCATACAGAAGAAATGTTTGGATATGGAGTTGTCGGGATAGGGCATATAAGCGGAATCGTTCATATTTATCAGTTAGACGAACCGTATAATAGAACTCTGGAAAGCATATTCCAGAAAATACTACGGCAAGACAGTGTAGATCAAAATTTATCTTATTTAACTCGATGGGATGTGATACAAAACGATGTAGTAGCGGTTTACGGTAATTTGCCGGAAATATTCGAAGATTTTATTAAGAGCAATTAAGTGCCTAAAGCCGCTTAATAGATAGACTTGTTCAATCAGTGTTTGTTCACCTCATTCAGGGAAATGCTACAAGGATTATCGGCAAAATAAATATTGTAGTCAATTTCCCTGTATACATACAAAAATAGCTGCGCATTTTAGTCAAACAGAAACTTGAAATGGTGTAAAATCAAAGCGAGGTGAACAAGCACATGACTGGGAAAGACATCCGAGAGCGAATTACCCAGTTACGGCTCGAAAATAACTTGTCAGAATACGATTTGAGTTTAAGGCTCGGGCAGTCAAAAGGGTATATACAGGGAATTACATCTGGACGGTCTCTACCATCTATGCAGATGCTGTTAAATATTTGTGAGTTTTTTGATATTGAGGTATCAGATTTTTTCGAGTCAACTTTGCCGTCTCCTGCAGCCCGCGAACTTCGAAAAGAATTGAGTGATTTGCCGGATGAAGATTTAAACTGTCTGATACATATAGTAAAGAGAATGAAAGGTACAGATACATAGAAAATACCAATGGGGTGAACTTTATGATATGGCATAAACTGAATAGGAACAGAGGATATCGAACTTTCCCGACAGATTTGAAAAATATTTGCGGAAAGTCCTATATGGTAAGTGTTAGACTCCTCTAATACATGAAGAACAGCGACATCGGTTATACGATGTCGCTGTTGTTGTTTGGATTGGCAAAACCTGATAAGATCTGGTGCTTTAGGTCCCGGAGAAAGCTTGAAGTGCGGGAAAAAGGTTGGTCTTGACAAGGAAAAGAAATCTGATAGCTTTCAAGCAGCTTCTGAATTTCATTGGGTGTGGCATCAAATATATAGTGTATTTCATTGAGTCCAAGATGGTAGTTGTTTATCAGTTTTTGAGCCATATCCTTGGTAAGACAATCCTTGAGGGGGAGGCGGTCGTTTTTAAAAATCTGATGGTCGTAGCGGAATTTCTTCACGAGGTAGACGGAGCAGCCGTATTCCTCCGCGATTTCCTTGTCGGAGCATCGATACACGACATACTGCTGACGGATTTTCTGTTTGTCAAATCTGGCAGTGGCAGTGTTTTTTGGTATCCCATACTCGTCTATGAGCTTTCGGATCCGATGGTAGGACAGCCCGGTTTCGTTGCATATCCCGAGAATGGTTTTGTGTTTCAGAGCATTTTCCAGCCACTCCTTCGACGGACAGGTTTCAGGGAACAAATAGGGATATTGCTTACGGTACTCCGCAAAAACCTGAGTCATATACTGCTTGGACACGCCATAGCGTGCAGCAATTTGGCTGAGGTTTGAGTGTTCCAGCTCGGACTTTAGTTTTTGAGGGGTAAGGATATCCTTCAGCAAATATATCGCCTCCTTTAATTTTGTGGTTACGATTTTCTTGCTTTATCACTTCCTGATGAATAGATTGTCCTCACAATCTTTTAAAAAGTCAGGAGGAATTAAAATGGAAATTAAAGCTGGAAATCGAAACCTATTGTTGCCGTATGATGACGCCTTTAGCTACTGGAGCAGGGAGAAGCATCGAACAGCCGCCTTTTTATTTGTACATGATAAGGGGAACGATTTCGCTGTGTGCTGTCGATGTGGGTATACAAGAAGGATGAAGCGTTATTGCTCCGATAACATCGAATGCCCTAATTGTGGGAATTTCCATCACTGGAATTCAGGGAAAACGTATGTAGAATACAGCCTTCAAAACATCCTGATCTCCAACCCTAAAATTATAACACAAAACGAAGAAAAAAACGTGCTGATTTTCTTGTACCGATTTCGGGGCGAGCGCAACTGCAAACCAAGAAAGTTCTGTGAACTGCTTTATGGCAGAACTGGAGGAGTACGGTTTGAAAATGTGCAGGCCGGAGAAACGGCAGGCATACAGGAAATCAGATGGAATTTCGCGAAGATGGAAGAGCCGATTGTTCAGCGGATTATCCGTGCCTTTGAGACAGTTTATCCATCTTCGGGAATCAGAGAGCTCCTTCGGGAAGAACAGAAAATAGGCTATTCCTTTGATTTTAAGGCGCTGCTTAACTATTTTCATTATCTGCCCCAGTATCCTTATCTGGAGCAGCTGGCAAAGTCCGGATATGGGCGGGTACTGTCGGATATCCTTAGACGTTCTCCGGCGCTAATCAAACGGAAACTCGGGAAACTGTTTACGGCAAGTACAAAAGAGAAAGAAATCACAAAGCTGCCCAGCTATATCAGGGAGTATATCAAAAAAGCGAAAAAAATGGATAGCAAGCGGATGGCGATCTTGTCGGAATTGTGCAGCCTGGAACCCAATATGACCAGGGAAACATTTGAGTTGTTTTGCAGAGCATTTCCTCATTATATCCAGGCCATGTCGCTGATCCGCAGGATGATAAAGGAGGGGGACTACAGTCTGGAGGAGGTCTGCAGGCTCGTGCTGGGAAGCCGTGACACTTCTTACCCGCGCAAGACATTGTGGCTCCAGTTAGATTATATCAATATGTGCCGGCAGATGGAAATCCCTTTTGAACGGTTTCCCAAATATGTGAAAAAGGCTCATGACGATGTATCAGCAAAATTTGAGGTGAAGAAAAATGAGTATCTTATCCGTGCATTTGAGAAGAAAGTTGAAGAACTGCGGGAGGTGCGTATGGAAAACGGGCGATATCAAATCCGATGCCCAAAGTCTCTGGAGGAACTGATTTTAGAAGGGCAGAGAATGCACCATTGTGTGGCATCCTATGCGCAGAGATTTTCCAATGGGAGTTCCCTGATCTTTTTTATGAGGAAAGCAGAAGAGCCGGAGGAATCCTATATCACGATGGAGTTTGACTGTACCGGGAGACTGATTCAGGCCCGGAAAGCGTTCAATAAGGGAATTCAAAACAGCGAAGAGTTGGCGTTTATCCAAAAGTTTCAGAAGGAAATCCTTGCACTGGCGTTAAAGCGCGCCGCATAGCCGTAGAAAAAAAGAGCAGCAAAGGGGTTCTTTGCTGCCCATACATACCGGTCAGTGTTGAATGATGCGTTGTATCTTCTCAGCAATCAGCCAGCATTCATCATTTGATTTTTTAAAATCGACTCCATAAATCTGAAAGGCCCGTTTTACAATGGAATAAATAGATTTCAGCTTATATCCCGGCGCAATGGAGTCGGCAATTTCATCGGCTAAAGGCAGGTACTCATCCGGGGAGAAATCTCGTACACCGACC
>OGYB01000695.1_pt1 | contig 19258 bp, 17 predicted proteins | sample 1576421 | NCBI WGS metagenome assembly OGYB01 (sample SAMEA3541577, study PRJEB24748) | human gut metagenome | biome: human gut; feature: human-associated habitat; material: faeces | place: China | collected 2012
CGGTGCGGACAGAAATTTCGAAAAAAGCGTTGACAGCCGCCGCCCGGAGGTGTATGATTTGGGCCATAGAACAGCAAAGGCGCTGTGGACGGTTTTGTCCACAGCGCCTTTTTTGTCTGCATTCAGGCAGGCAGAGGCTGTCCGCAGGGAAAGTATACAAAATACACCGGAGAAAAGGAGTAAGGGAGTATGGCAGCGACGACTACGGAAATTTTCGGCAGCATGGTATTCAACGACCACGTGATGAAAGAGCGCCTGCCGAGCGCGACTTATAAATCTTTGCATGAGACGATCCGGCGCGGTGCGCCGCTGGACGTGGAAGTAGCCAACGTGGTGGCCAACGCCATGAAGGACTGGGCCATTGAGCACGGCGCCACGCACTATACCCACTGGTTCCAGCCGCTGACGGGCGTGACCAGTGAAAAGCACGACAGCTTCATCAGCCCCACCAAAGACGGCCGCGTTATTATGGAGTTTTCCGGCAAGGAGCTTGTGAAGGGCGAGCCGGACGCGTCCAGCTTCCCTTCCGGCGGCCTGCGCGCTACGGCCGAGGCCCGCGGCTACACCGCCTGGGACCCCACCTCCTACGCCTTTGTCAAGGACGAGGTGCTGTGCATCCCCACCGCGTTCTGCAGCTATTCCGGCGAGGTGCTGGACGAAAAGACGCCGCTGCTGCGCAGCATGTCCGCCATCAGCACGCAGGCCTGCCGCATCTTAAAGCTGTTCGGCAAAACGGTGCCTCAGGTCTCCACCACCGTAGGGCCGGAGCAGGAGTATTTCCTTGTGGACAGGGAGCAGTACCTCCAGCGCGAGGATCTGCGCCTGTGCGGCCGCACACTGTTCGGCGCGATGCCCCCCAAGGGGCAGGAGCTGGACGACCACTACTTCGGTGTCATCAAGCCCCGTGTTTCAGGCTATATGAAGGAGCTGGACGACGAACTGTGGAAGCTGGGCGTCGCAGCCAAAACGAAGCACAATGAGGTGGCCCCCGCCCAGCATGAGCTGGCGCCCATTTTCTCGACCACCAATATCGCCGTGGATCACAATCAGCTCACTATGGAGATGATGAAGCGCGTTGCCACACGCCACGGCATGGCCTGCTTATTGCATGAAAAGCCCTTCGACGGCGTGAACGGCAGCGGCAAGCACAACAACTGGAGCATCTCCACACCCACGGAAAATCTGCTGGACCCAGGCAAAACGCCCATGGAAAACCTGCAGTTCCTGCTGTTCCTCGCGGCCGTAATCAAGGCTGTGGACCAGTATCAGGACCTGCTCCGTGTGACCGTCGCCTCCGCGGGCAACGACCATCGTCTGGGCGCCAATGAAGCGCCGCCGGCCATCATCTCTATTTTTGTGGGCGAGGAGCTGGAAGCCATCATTGAATCCATCGCCTCCGGCGCGGACTACATTGCCCCGGCCAAAACGCGCATGGAGCTGGGTGTGGATATCCTGCCCACGTTCTCCAAGGATACGACCGACCGCAACCGCACCTCTCCGTTCGCGTTCACCGGCAATAAATTCGAATTCCGCATGCCGGGAAGCGCCATGAGCATCGCTGACGCAAACATCGTGCTGAACACCGCAGTTGCCAAAGAGCTGAAAGGCTATGCCGACGAGCTGGAGAATGCGGAGGATTTCGACACCGCCGTTATCAAACTGGTGAAGCGCACCATCCGCGACCACAAGCGCATCATCTTCAACGGCAACGGTTACAGCCATGAATGTGAACAAGAGGCGGAAAAGCGCGGCCTGTGCAACCTGAAATCCACCGTAGACGCGCTGCCCTGTGTGTTGGAACGAAAAAATATCGAACTGTTTGAGGAATTCGGCATTTTCAGCGAGGCTGAGGTGCGCGCCCGCTATGAAGTGAGCCTGGAAAACTACACCAAAGCGCTGCACATTGAAGCGCTGACCATGCTGGATATGGCCAAAAAACAGATCGTCCCGGCGGTAGCCGCCTACATGGGCGACCTTGCCGATACCGCCTGCAGCAAAAAGGCACTGTCCTCTGCCCTTTCCACCCGCGCTGAGGAAACGCTGCTGGCCAAGCTCTCAGCCGGGGCCGACATGCTGGTGGAAAAAATCGACGAGCTGCAGGCCGCCGTGGACGGCGCTTCCCGCGGCGACAGCCTGCAGGAGGCCGCCTGCTACAAAGACAGGGTGCTGCCGAAGATGGCCGAGCTGCGCGCGGTGGCTGATGCGCTGGAGCTTGCCACGGGGAAAGACTACTGGCCCTTCCCCACTTACGCAGATCTTCTGTTCGGCGTAAACTGAACCCGTACCGGTTCCGTCCGGTACGGGGCACGGAACCTTTTCCTTATTCTCCTATACTGGCAAAGGGCGTTGCCGCGCAAGCGGCAGCGCCTTTTGTCAATTTTGGGGCAGATATACAATTATGTATGCAGTTCTTTCCAACAGGCTTCACATAAAGTATGTCTCCCATGGGAAAGAAGCTCTTTTTTCCACCATATAGTGCGCACCGCGCTTTTCTGGGATAAATCATCCGTTTTCCCTCTTGCTCATCCACGCAGAGAACATCTCCCGCTTGAAGATTTTTTTGTTTGCGATAACCTGCAGGCAGTACGATCCTCCCCAACGCATCCATCTGTCGCTCCATCGTTTTCACTCCGTTTCTTTTTATTTCAGCATCATTCTTTTTGGGAATTATATCAAGTTGTTTTCTCCTTATAATTCTGTTAAAGAATCAAAAAGAGGAGAGCGGCAGATGCGGGAACGTGTGGCACCACTGGGTGATAAAAATATTGTCGGCGCGACCGTCACCCGGCTCCGCCTTGAACAGGGTATTACACAAAAAGCGTTGATGGCTAAAATGCAGACCTTTGGTGCTGATATCAGCTATTCCAGTTTATCAAAGTTGGAGGGCCAGACCCGTTCGGTTTCTGACAAAGAGGTTTATGCGCTCGCCCGAAGTCTTGAAGTAGAGATCAGCGCATTGTTTTCAGTAAAATAAAAGCCGTCCCATGAGATATGGGGCGGCTTTTATAATCTGTTTTCCGGGCTTAAAACGTGCCCGGGATGATGCTGCGGCTCTCATCGAAAGCAATGGGTGTGGCGGTGTTGCGGGTGTAGCGCAGCATGTCGCGCACGCGCTTGTGCTCTTCCTTCGTGTACAGCACATAGGCCTCGCCCGTATGCTTCGCGCGCCCTGTGCGGCCGATGCGGTGCGTGTAATATTCGTTGGAGTCCGGCACATCGTAGTTGAACACGGCGTCCACCTCGGATACGTCGATGCCGCGGGCGGCCACGTCTGTCGCCACCAGCACAGCGATATTGCCCGCTTTGAATTCGCCCATAATTTTGTTGCGTTCCGCCTGGGAAAGGTCTCCGTGCAGGCAGTCCACCACAAAATTCAGCCGGGCCATCTGGTTCGCCAGCATAGCGGTGGTGTATTTCTGGTTGCAGAACACCATCACGCGCTTGTAACCCTTCTGTACGATGATCTCCGCCATGTCCGCCAGCTTGTTGCGGCCTGTCGTCAGTACCAGGTACTGGTCGATCCTGGGCGCGGAATCCTCCACAGGCTGCACGGTGATTTCTTCGGCGTCCCGCTGATACAGCCAGCCGATGTCCATCACCTCGCGGCTGATGGTGGCGCTGAACATTGCCAAACGCTGGCGGGATTTGATTTGGTCCAGAATTTTGCGCACATCCTTGTAAAAGCCCATGTTGAGCATCTCGTCGGCCTCGTCCAGCACCACGGTGGTAACGTGGGAAAGGTCCACGGTGCGGCGGTTCATGTGGTCCTGCAGGCGGCCGGGTGTGGCCACGACGATCTGCGCGCCCTTTTTCAGCTTTTCGATCTGCTTTTGAATATTCGCGCCGCCATAGACGGTGACGACGCGGATGTCCGGATAAAAATGCGCCAGGTCCTGCAGGTCTTCGGTGATCTGCTGCGCCAGCTCCCGCGTGGGCGCCATGACGACGGCCTGCGGGTAATTCCGGCTTTGGTCCAGCCCGAGAATGAGCGGGATGCCGAAAGCGCAGGTTTTACCCGTGCCCGTGGGCGCTTTGGCGATGATGTCCTTGCCCTCCATCATAGGGGGGATCGCCTTTTCCTGTACTTCGGTCATTTCGGTAAAGCCCATGCGCTCCACAGCCTTGTGGATCTGCTCGGGCACGTTCAGTTCGCTGTAATTCATGCTTCGCTCCTGCAACACATATTTTCAATTCCGTTCTTTTTCATACAAAATTCAGTATATCATATCCTGTTGAAAAAAGAAACCCGCGCGTATCAACGCGACGGGGCTCATATTGAAATTTTTTATATTTCTTGTATACTGAAATTATTCCTCCTTCGAAAAATTTCTTCTTTCCAGCAGCCTTCGCAGTATATCAAAGTAATCATCATCCTGGCTGTCCTCCGCACCGTTGATGCCTTTGTGTGTGGGTGCCGCCGCCAACGCCGTCTGTACATCGCAGCCAACGAAAAATATCTCCCATCCACACTTCTGCTGCTGCCGCTCCAGCATCTCCCAAATCGTTTTTTTCGTATAGGTCAGGCTGGCATTGTCCCCTCCATTCGTCCTGATGAACAGATAGGTCTTGGGGCGCTTGCTCTCTGTAAGCTGCGCATGGCAGGCATTGACGGTTGTTATAGTACGGCCAATCGCATCGTACAACGCACAAGCACCCCGCACGTAATACTGCTCGGGATAAAGCTGTGCATAACCGATGGGAAGGCAATAATACAACAGTACATATTGGTCGTCAAACAATACTGTCGTAACATTGTAATCTCCCCGCCCATTCTGTAAAAGAAATGCATTATATTCCGCGATAACTTCTGCTTCTTTTCCTGCCATGTTGCTGCTCCTGTCAAGCAAAAAAATAATTTCTCTACTCATTGCCATGTATCTCCCCCAAACAGCTTTCTGTTTTTATTTTAGCTTCCCATAAAAAAATTTGGTCGCTGCTACGGCGACAAATTGGAGGAATCCATATGCTGCACCCCCAGCTCCTATCCGAGCTAGAAGAACTGTTGAGGCAAAAAGGGCTGCTGGAAAATGACCCGCAGTCCGAAATTGTTCCAAAGGCCCCCGTCTTTAAAGGTGCAGCCCCATCAATGCCTCTGGCCTGTCCAAACTGCGAAGAAGATGATAACACTTCATATTTTGACGACATCCTCGGTCTTCTTAACAATCGCGAAGCGGACGAGGGACGGAAACTGGAACAGTTTGTCGCCAACGCGCTGAAACCCAGTTTCCACACCCTTCTGTTCGGGTATATCGACAATATGGAACTTGCCGATACGGATGTTTACCGCCGCGCCGGTATCGACCGCCGTCTGTTCTCCAAAATCCGTTCCAACCCGAATTATCATCCTTCCAAGCAAACAGCGCTGGCATTATCATTGGCGCTTCATTTATCCAAAGAGCAAACTGAAGAAATGCTTGCTTCCGCCGGGCACGCCCTTTCCCAGAGCATGGTTCGAGATATTATCATTTTGTTCTGTATTGAACATCAGATTTATGACCTGCACGATGTCAATGAAATACTTGCCCATTTTGAGCAGCCTGTTTTCGGTGCAGTTTTATAAAACGCAGAAAAAGGACCCGCTGACGCGGGTCCTTTTTCTTTTTCAAAAGGTCGAAATATCCACCAGGTCCACATCCGCCAGCGTTTTGCCGCTGCGCAGGCATTTCACCAGCACCCGCGCCGTGTCGATGGCCGTCAGGCACGGAATGGAAAGCTCCACCGCCTTGCGGCGCATCTTTACACTGTCGTGGGAGGGGATGCGGCCCTTTGAGGACGTGGAGATCACATAGTCCACAAGCCCGCTCTCGAACAGATCCATGATATTGGGCCGCGCTTCGCTGAGCTTGCGCACTTCGTTGCAGGCCACCATGTTCTGGCCCAGATAGTACGCCGTGCCGGACGTGCCGTACAGCTTGTACCCCATGTCCTTGAGCTGCCAGGCGATGTCCACCAGCTCGCGCTTGTCCGCGTCCTTTACCGTCAGGATAACGCATTTGCCCGGCGTGGGCTGCCGCAGGCTGTAGCCCGCGCCCACAAGGCCCTTGAGCAGCGCGTCCTCAAAGGTTTTGTCGATGCCCAGCACCTCGCCGGTGGATTTCATTTCCGGCCCCAGCTGGGTGTCCACATCGTGCAGCTTTTCGAAGCTGAACACCGGTACCTTTACGGCGCAGTAATCGCCCGTGGGATACAGGCCCGTGCCATAGCCCATGTCCCGCAGCTTTTCGCCCAGCATACAGCGCACGGCCAGCTCCACCATGGGCACGCCCGTCACCTTGCTGATGTACGGCACCGTGCGGCTGGAACGGGGGTTCACCTCAATGATGAACACCTCGTTGTTGTATACCACGAACTGGATATTCATCAGGCCCACCACGTTCAGCGCGCGGGCCAGACGGCCCGTATAATCCACAATGGTGCCCTTGATCTTCTGCTTGAGGTTCTGCGGCGGATACACCGAGATGGAGTCGCCCGAATGGATGCCCGCACGCTCGATGTGTTCCATCATACCCGGAATGAGGAAGTCCTCGCCGTCGCAGATGGCGTCCACCTCGCACTCGGTGCCCATCAGGTATTTGTCCACCAGCACCGGGTTCGACATATCCACATGGCTGGTGATGATGGCCATGTATTCCCTCACATCGTTCTCATTGTAGGCGATGATCATATTCTGTCCGCCCAGCACGTAGGACGGACGCAGCAGCACCGGGTAGCCCAGCTGTGCGCCGGCGGCCAGTGCCTCCTCACAGGTGAACACCGTGTGGCCCTGCGGGCGCGGAATGCCGCACTTTTCCAGCAGCGCGTCGAAACGCTCCCGGTCCTCCGCCTCGTCGATGGCGTCCGCACTGGTGCCCAGAATCTTCACACCCAGCTTTGTCAGGTGTTTTGTCAGCTTGATGGCCGTCTGGCCGCCGAACTGCACCACACAGGCCCATGGCTTTTCCGTGGCGATGATATGCTCCACGCTTTCTTCCGTGAGCGGGTCGAAATACAAACGGTCGCCGGTATCGAAGTCCGTGGAGACGGTCTCGGGGTTGTTGTTGACGATGACAGCCTCGCAGCCGTGGCTTTTCAGCACCCATGTGCAGTGCACGCTGCAATAATCGAACTCGATGCCCTGCCCGATGCGGATGGGGCCGCTGCCGAACACCAGCACCTTTTTCCTGTCGGAGGGGTGTTCCGCGATAAACTGCGCCGCTTCGTTCTCCTCGTCAAAAGTGGAATAGAAATACGGCGTTTTCGCACTGAACTCGGCCGCGCAGGTGTCCACCATCTTATAGGACGCGCGCAGCTTTTCACAGGGCAGCGCATCCAGTCCCGTCAGACGCAGCACGGTCTTGTCCAGGAAGCCCTGCATTTTTGCGGTGCGGTACAGCTCTTCCGTCAGTATGCCGCCTCGCAGCCCGGCCAGCGCAAGCTCTGTTTCGGCCAACCCTTGCAGCTTTGCCAAAAACCACGGGTCAATTTTAGTGATATTGTAAATCGTCTCAAACGACACGCCGCGCTTGATGGCCTCGTACACAACAAAAGAGCGGTCGGAATCGCACACATGCAGTTTTTCCACCACTTCTTCGTCCGTCAGCGCAGACAGCGTTTCCAGCGTGGGCGTTTCCAGCCCCAGCTCGATGCTCTGCACCGCTTTCATGAAGGCGTGTTCGAAGCTGTTGGCAATGGCCATCACCTCGCCCGTGGCCATCATCTGCGTGCCCAGGGATTTCTTGGCGTATACGAATTTGTCGAACGGCCATTTCGGGAACTTGACCACACAGTAATCCAGCGCGGGCTCGAAGCAGGCGCAGGTCTGCCCTGTGACGTCGTTGGTGATCTCGTCCAGCGAATAGCCGATAGCGATCTTCGCGGCCACCTTGGCGATGGGATAGCCCGTAGCCTTGCTGGCCAGCGCCGAGGAACGGGACACGCGGGGATTCACCTCGATGACGGCGTATTCGAAGCTGTCTGGCTTTAAGGCAAACTGACAGTTGCAGCCGCCCTCAATGCCAAGCTCGGTGATGATATTCAGCGCCGAGGTGCGCAGCATCTGGTATTCCTTGTCGGAGAGCGTCTGGCTGGGCGCCACGACGATGGAATCGCCGGTGTGAACGCCCACGGGGTCAAAGTTTTCCATATTGCAGACGGTAATGACGTTGCCCTTTCCGTCGCGCATGACCTCGTATTCAATCTCCTTCCAGCCGGAGATGCATTTTTCAATGAGCACCTGATGGATGGGCGAAAGGCGCAGACCGTTGGTGCCGATCTCGTGCAGCTCCTCCACGGTCTCACAGATGCCGCCGCCCGTGCCGCCCATGGTGAACGCCGGGCGCACGATGACCGGGTAACCGATCTCGCCCGCGAACGCAAGCGCGTCGGACAGGCTCTCCACCACCTTGGAAGGGATAACCGGCTCGCCCAGCTTCTCCATGGTGTCCTTGAAGAGCTGGCGGTCCTCGGCGCGGTCGATGGTGTCGGGCTTCGCGCCCAGCAGGCGCACGCCGGCCTGCTCCAGATAACCGCTGCGGGCCAGCTCCATGGCCAGGTTCAGGCCCGTCTGGCCGCCCAGGTTCGGCAGGATGGAATCCGGCTTTTCCTTTTCAATGATGCGCTTCAGCACCGTCAGGGTCATCGGCTCCACATACACGCGGTCCGCGATGTCCGGGTCCGTCATAATGGTGGCGGGGTTGGAGTTGACGAGCACCACCTCGATGCCCTCGCTTTTCAGCGCGCGGCACGCCTGCGTGCCGGAGTAGTCGAACTCGGCGGCCTGGCCGATGATGATGGGGCCGCTGCCGATGACGAGCACCTTTTTGATAGACGGGTCCTTTGGCATTTCAGCAGCCTCCTTTCATCATGGCGACAAAATCGTCGAACAGGTATTCGGTGTCCCTGGGGCCGCCGCAGGCCTCCGGGTGGAACTGCACCGTAAAGCAGGGGATGTTTTTATAGCGGATGCCCTCGGTGGTACCGTCGTTGGCGTTTACATGGCTCACCTCGGCCACGGCGGGGTCCACGGTACCGGCCACAACGGCATAGCCGTGGTTCTGGCTGGTTATGAACGTGCGGTCCTTGGCAAAATCCGTCACCGGCTGGTTCACGCCGCGGTGGCCGTATTTCAGCTTTTCCGTTTTTGCGCCCGTGGCAAGAGCCATGAGCTGGTGGCCCAGACAGATGCCGAAAACAGGCCGGCCCAGCGCCGCGATCTCCTTCAGGTTTTCAATGATCTTCACATTTTCGGCCGGGTCGCCCGGGCCGTTGGAGAGCATCACGCCGTCCACCTCCAGCGCCGCAAGCTCGGCCGCGGTGGTGCGTCCGGGCACCAGCGTCACCTTGCAGCCGCGTTTCACAAGATTGCGCAGGATGTTGCGTTTATAGCCGAAATCGAACAGCGCAACATGGTACTTTCCGTTTTCGTTAAATGTTTCCATACATTTTGTAGTAACGCTGTCCACCGCGTCCTTCACCGTATAGGCTTTGATCTTTTCCATCAAAGCGGCGTCGGCGCGCACGGCGTCCGCGCTCTTATATTCGGTGGTGAGCGCGCCGTTCATCACGCCGCTCTCGCGGATGATGCGCGTCAGGCGGCGGGTGTCCACGCCCGCGATGCCGATGATCCCCTGCTCCTTCAAAAATTCGTCCAGCGTTTTTTGGCAGCGGAAATTGGACGGCGTGCCGCACAACTCCCGCACGATGTAGCCGAAGGCCCAAATGCGCGCGGATTCGGCATCCTCGCCGTTCACGCCGTAGTTCCCCACCAGCGGATAGGTCTGTGTGATGATCTGGCCGTAATAGCTGGGGTCGGTGAGGGTTTCCTCGTAGCCGACCATGCCCGTGTTGAACACGACCTCGCCCACACTGGTACCGGCTGCGCCGAAGGCCCGGCCTTCGAACACCATGCCGTTCGCCAGCAGCAAATATGCTTTCATATGCGCTCCCCCTTTTTTCAAGCTCTGCGCGCTCACAGCGTCTGCCTGGCCTGTTCTTTCATTTTACGGCTGCCCAGATGCACCAGCGGCAGCTTGCCCTCTTTGCAGATGGGGCATTCCTCCGGCGCATAGTTGGGGAGGTCCAGCTTGGCGGCGCTGGCCAGGATGGGAATGGGCGAGGGCGCGTCCGCCTTGGTGCGGTCCACCACGCACACGATGCCCAGGCATTCGCCGCCGGCCTCCTCGATGACGCGCTTCGTCTCCAGAGAAGACACGCCCGTGGTCACCACATCCTCGGCGATGATGCACTTTTCGCCCGGCCGGATGGAAAAGCGCTTGAGCGTCATCACATTGTCCACACGCTCGGTGAAGATAGCGCGTTTGCCCGTCTGGCGGGCCAGCTCGTAGGCGTAAACGATGCCGCCCATGGCCGGACCGACGATGACGTCCACGTCCAGTTCCCGCAGCTTTTCGGCCACGGGCTTCATGGCCGCGGCGCATTTTTCGGGGTACTGCTGCAGATACGCCATCTGGCAGTAGGCCGAGGAATGGCGGCCGGAGGACAGCAGGAAGTGGCCCTCCAGAAACGCGTCGCAGGACTTCAATATTTCAAGCACATCGTTCATGTGGATTCTCCTTTTTATTCCAATCAGATCTGTGTATTTTCGGCTTAGACCTGCGCGCAGCCGCGGATTTCCGCAAGGGAGCGCACACCGTGGCCCTGCATCCAGGCGGCGATGCCGTCGGTGATCTTTTCGCAGGCGCGCGGGTCGCTGAAATTGGCGGTGCCCACCTGCACGGCCGCCGCGCCGGCCATGATGAACTCCAGCGCGTCCCCGGCTGTGGCAATGCCGCCCAGCCCCACCACGGGCACCTGCACGGCCCTGCACACCTGATACACCATGCGCAGAGCGATGGGGCGGATGGCCGGGCCGGACAGCCCTGCAAACACATTGTTGAATACAGGGCGGCGTTTTTCCAGGTCAATGGCCATGGCCTGGAACGTGTTGACGAGGGAAAGCCCGTCCGCGCCCGCCGCCTCGCAGGCAAGGGCCATTTCGGTGATGTTCTCCGCGTTGGGAGAGAGCTTCACGATAAGGGGCTTTTTCGTGCAGGCCCGCACGCGGGACACTACTTCCCGCGCGCTTTCCGCTTTCACGCCATAGGCGATTCCGCCCGCCTTCACGTTGGGGCAGCTGATGTTCAGTTCGATGAAGTCCACATTCGTTTCATCCAGCAGCCGCGCGCCCTCCTCGTAAGTCTCGATGGTGCTGCCGCCCAGATTCGCCAACACCGCGGGGCCAAGCTTTTTCATGCCGGGCAGCTCATACTCAATGAAATGCCGCACGCCGGGATTCTGCAGACCGATGGAGTTGATGAGCCCGGCAGGTGTCTCCCACAGACGCTCGCCCTCGTTTCCGTACTTGCCCTCCAGCGTCAGCCCCTTGCCGGAGATACCGCCCAGCTTTTTCATGTCCACGATGCCCGCGTACTCGCCGCCGAAGCCGAAGGTACCGGACGCGGCGATGACCGGGCTGCACAGCGTTTTGCCGCACAGGGTAACGTCAGTCAAGCTCATACAGCACGCTCCCTTCAAACACCGGCCCATCCTTGCAGACAGACACGCCGCCGTTTTTGCTCTTGCAGGTGCAGCCCAGACACGCGCCCACGCCGCAGGCCATCTTGGCCTCCCTGCTCACATATATGCGCACGCCCGCACGCAGACACATTTTGGCCACCTTTTCCATCATGATCTCCGGCCCGCAGGTACACACGGCGGTGTACTTCGCAGGGTCCAGCAGGTCCGTCACAAAGCCGTGGTGGCCGTGGCGGCCGGAATCCGTGGCGATGTGTACCGAACGGCACGCAGCGCTGAACGCGTCAACACGGTACGGCTCGTCCCGAAAGCCCGCATAAAGGTCCACGTCCACGCCCTGCGCGGCAAGCTCTGCCGCAAGCTGCAGCAGCGGCGCGGTGCCGATGCCGCCGCCCACCAGCGCGACGGCGCCGCCCAACGTGCCGTCCACGGGAAACCCACGGCCCGAGGGGCCCGTCAGCGCAACGGTGTCCCCGGGCCGCAGCGCGGCCAGCTTCTGCGTGCCCGTACCACGGACCTCATATAAAAAGGAAATCTCTTTTTTCTCTCTGTCAAAACGATGCACACTGATGGGGCGCGAAAGCAGCGGCGCTTCCTCCGCTTTCCAGGCGCGCAGCATGTAAAACTGACCGCACGCGGGCGCGGGGGTGGTTTCGTCCCAGCGGGCCGTCAGCAGCATCACGTTTTCGCCCGCCGCGCCGTTTGCCAGGACGGCGGCGTTATAATTTGCTGCAGGCATCCGCAATGGCCTCCTTCATATGCACGCATTCGTTGTACGCGGCTTCGGCATAAGCCGTTCCGGGCTGTTTTTTATAGGCCAGCAGCACGCTGCGGCTGGAGTTCACCACACCGCCGTTGCCCTGCGCCAGATACTGCGCGATGTCCTCGGCCGTGCCGCCCTGCGCGCCGTAGCCCGGGATGAGGAAAAAGCTGTCCCTGTATTTGGCGCGGATCTCTTTCGCCTCTTCGATGTGTGTGCCGCCGATGACGAGCCCCAGCGAGGAATAGCCGTGCGCGCCCATGTAGTCCTTGCCCATTGCGCTGAGCTTGTCGCCCACCAGGTCATAAACGTGGCGGCCGTCGGCCAGCTTTTCGTATTCATAATCTTTCGCGCCGGGGTTGGAGGTGCGGCACAGCACGAACACGCCCTTGCCCTTTTCCGTCATGTATTTCGTGTACGGCGTGATGGAATCCAGCCCCATATAGGGCGCCAGCGTAACGAAGTCCGCCTCGAACTCGCCGTCCAGATGGGCCTTGGCATACATCTCGGCCGTTTTGGCAATGTCGCCGCGCTTGATGTCCGCGATGGCCACAAGGCCCTCCCGGCGCAGGTATTCCAGCGTGGATTTATAGGCCAGCATGCCGTCCAGGCCCAGCGCCTCGTAATAGGCGATCTGCACCTTGAAGCAGCCCGCCACGCTCCGCGTGGCTTCGATGATATCCCGGTTGAAGCGGAAGATGTTCTCGCCCTTGGAGAGAGTCTTGTCCACACACTCCGCGGGGATGTAGGAAAAATCGGTGTCCAGCCCCACGCAAACGGGGCTTTTTTCGGCCACGGCCTCATACAAACGGTCTACTTGCAGCATAACGTCCTCCTGTTGTGTGTTTATCCTATTGCTTCCATTGTCCCATAGGTGACGCGGCCCGCCTTCACGGTGCACGCCACGCGGCCGTACAGCGAAAGGCCGTCGTATGGGGTGTTTTTGCTCTTGCCCGCAAAATCCTCCCGGCGCACGGTGTAAGGCTCGCCCAGCTCCACCAGCACCACGTCGCCGTCGTATCCTTCGGCAATCAGCCCCTTGTTCAGGCCCAGTATCTCAGCCGGGCCGCGGCTCATCAAACGGCTCAGGTCTGCCAGCGGCATCCCGTATTCCCGGCACAATTTGGTGTAGCAGACGCTGAACGCTGTCTCCAGCCCCACCAGGCCCGGCGCGCCGCCGCGCTTATCCTCCTCGGTGTGCGGGGCATGGTCGGTCGCGATGGCTTCCACCTCGCCCCGCAGCATGGCCGCGATGAGCGCTTCCACATCCTCTTTTGCCCGAATGGGCGGGTTCACGCGGAAATCGCTGTCCCAAAACCAGATGTGGTGGGGCGTCACCTCGCAGGTGACGCGCACACCCCGGGCCTTGGCGGCAAGGATATCGGCCAGCGCCTCTTTGGTGGAAACGTGGCACATGTGCAGCCGTGCGCCCGTAGACTGGGCCAGATACAGGTTGCGGGCCGTCTCCAGGTTTTCCGCCAGACGGTAATCCAGCGCGGAAAGGTCCATATCCTCGGCGTGGCTCATCACCGTCAGGCCTTTTTCGGCGGCGATCCGCATGGCCTCATACATTACCCTGCTCTCGCGCACGCCTTTGCCGTCCTCGCTGATGAAGCGGATGTTCCGCGGCAGCGCCCGCAGATGGCCGGTGGTCTTGCCGTCGAAGTCTTTCGTGATGGACACACACTGGTTCACGTCGCACAGGCCGATGCGCCTGGCGTCGTCCATGATGCTCTGGGCAATGGCCGCGGAAGAACACACAGGCCTTGTGTTCGCCATGCAGTTGACGAACGTGTAACCGCCCCGGGCAGCCGCCCGGCTGCCGGAGTCGATATCCTCCTTATACTCAAAGCCCGGCGTGCGGAAGTGGCAGTGCAGGTCAATGAAAGCAGGCAGCAGCGTGCGGCCGCCTGCATCCAGCACCGTATCCCCGCCGGTGGAAAGGCCCTCGCCCACGGCCGTGATGACGCCGTTTTCAATGCGCACATCGCCCGGACGCGCACCGTCCGCATCCGTGAGCACGGCATTGCAAATCAGCATAAGCCATTCTCCTTTCTGTTCCTCAAATACAGCAAAACGGCAAAAAAAAACTTTTCCCAAAACGGGAAAAGTTTAAAAAGCCGGGAATAGAACGGCGGGAAAAGAAAACAAAGCGCCCTGCACGATGCGAAAACCCACGTTCAGCCCCGGCATGCATGCGTTCCCCCGTTCCCAATCATTTCTATTTATTCTATCATTCTGTAAAGAGATTGTCAATTGAACGGGTATGCAGAAGATAGCGCCCTGTAACGGGGTTTTTCTGTGTGTAATCCACAAACACCACCTGCCGCGTGCCGTACAAAAGCGCCACGCCGCGCCGCACGCCGGGCAGGGGCGCAGTGGCAGGGTTTTGTGCCAGCCGCTTCACCGCGCGGCCCAGCAAAGCGTCCGTTACATGCAGGCATTGCGGCAAGCGCCCTGTGGAATTTGTGGCAAGGCGGTCGCGCACCATCGCGTCCCGCAGGCAGGCTTTGTCTATGCCCGGCAGCGCCGCGCACCAGTTGTACAAAAAAGCGGTGTAATCGTCCAGCGGAATATTCGCCGTGCCGTGCCGCGCGCCTGCCGCGCCCAAACGGCAGTAAAAAACGAACGGGGAAAGCTCTGCCGCCGCCATCGCGTAAGCCGCCGTTTCCAAAAAACGCCCGCTGTTGTAGCAGCGCTCCAGCGCGTCTTCGGCGGCGCGCAGCACGTCCAGCTCCTCCGGCGAAAGCCAGGGCGTTTTCTGTACTTCATACGGCGGGTCTTCCGAAAAAACACAGGGGAATTCCTCCGGCTCCTCCCGCATGGCCGCGCCGTGCAGCAGCTTCAGAAAACCAAGCTGCAGCATCTGTGCGCCCAGCGCATAGCCGGTGTTGAAGCTTTCACCGAATGTCCGCAGATCCTCATGGGGCAGGCCCGCGATCAGGTCGATGTGCACGTGCATATTCCCCATTGCAACCAAACGCCGGATGTTCTGCTTTAAAACGCCCGTATCTGTTTTGCGCCGCACGGCGGCCAGCGTTTTTTCGCAAAACGACTGCATGCCGATCTCCAGCTGAAACGCGCCCGGCGGCGCCTGCTCCAGCAGCGCGAAGGTCTCTTCCCGCAGGATATCGCCCGCAAGCTCGAAATGAAAGCACACGCCCGCCGGAATGTCCCGCCCGTAATGCTTCAGGATAAACGCCAAAATGGCATTTGCGTGGGCGGGTTTTGCATTGAATGTCCGATCAATGAATTTCACGGTGTGCGCGCCGGAGCGCGCCAGCGTCAGGATGTTCCGTTTTGCCTGCTCCAACGGGAACCAGCGGGGCTTGCCGCACCGCCCAGAAAGGCAGAACGCGCAGGCATACGGGCAGCCCCGGCTGGTCTCCAGATACGCAATGCGCCCGCGCAGGTTCTCCAGATACGCCGGCGCATACGGGCTGGGCGGCGCGCCCTCCTCCACGCAGGGCGCGGAGAGAAAGCCCCGGGCGCACAGCCCCGGGATGGGCGGCGCTTCCTCCTCCGGCTTCCGCCCGGCGGCCAGCGACGCCAACAGCATGGGCACGCTGCGTTCGCCCTCGCCGGAGAGGATATAATCCACCTGCGGGTTTTCCGCCAAAACCTCCCCCGCGTTGTAGCTCACCTCCGGGCCGCCCAGCACTACATATGCGCCCGGCCGAGCAGCCTTTACAGCGGCGGCAAGACGCAGCGTTTCCCGAATGTTCCACAAATAGCACGAAAACAGCACCGCATCCGGCTCCCCGTCCAAAATGCGGGCCAGCACGTCCCGCTCCGGCTCATTGACGGTGCCCTCCCGCACCTCGGCACAAACACCCGCAGGGCCTGCGGCCTCCACACCCGCCAGCAGGCACCAGGGCGCCAGCGACGAATGAATGTATTTCGCATTGAGTGCAAACAGCACCGCCTTCATCGGCCGCGCCCCCCTCTTTCACCGTTTTTACGCTTGCAAATAAAAAATGCCGCGTCACGGGCGCGTTGACACAGAAAACATCGGTTTTCTTGCGTCAGCACGCCTAAAGCGGCGTTTTGCTTTCCCGCAGAACATGGAACATGCGCACGAGCAGCAGCAGGAACAGGGCTGCCAGCAGCCCAAACACGACGCCGGAAAAATCGATCACCACATCCCGCACGTCGCTGCCGCGCCCATCCGCAAATATCTGGATCCCCTCGTCCAGCACGCCTGCCAGCAGGCCGAAAAACAGAGGCCACGAAATATACGAGAGGATGCGCCGGGTATACACCCGCAGGGACAGCATCAGCCAGAAGCCCAGCAGCGCGTATTCGCTGAAATGGCCCAGCTTGCGCACCAGACGCTCGGAAAAGCGCCAGCCGACCCCCACGCGGGCCAGCCCTCCGTTGAGCCATTCGGTGACGGCGGCGCTGCGCAGGCCCGAGGCCGTGCCGCTCTGCATGGAATTGGAAAAAATAAATACGACAGTGCCCGCCGCAAACAGCGTGAACAGCACCCGCAGCGCGATCAGGCGTGCCGGCGTGCGCTCTCTGTCCGTCAGGCGTCCGTTTGTGTGGTTTTGCTGCATCATAGATAACCCTTTCCGGGCAAACACCTTTGCGGGGCTGTCAAAGAAGCTGCACACCGGCTGCGGCGCACGCGGCGCGCGTTTCACCGTCCCACAGCGACACCTGCACCTCGCCAACGTGGGCTTTGCCCAACAGCAGCATGCACAGGCGGCTTTGGCCGATGCCGCCGCCGATGGTCAGCGGCAGCTCATCCGTTAACAGCATTTTGTGGAACGGCAGCGCCGCGCGTTCCCTGCATCCCGCGATGCTGAGCTGGCGTGCCAGCGCGTCCGCGTCTACGCGGATGCCCATGCTGGACAGCTCCAGCGCACAGCCCAGGGTTTCGTTCCAGAACAGCAGGTCGCCGTTCAGCGTCCAGTCGTCATAGTCCGGCGCGCGGCCGTCGTGAGGCCTGCCGGAACGCAGCGCCCCGCCGATGCCGATGATGAACACCGTGCCGTGCGCCTTTGCAAAAGCATTTTCCCTTTCCTTTGGTGTGAGCGCGGGCCATTGGTCCTCCAGCTCCTGCGCGGTGGCAAACGCCGTTTCCCGGCACAGCCGCACGCGCTCCAGCGCGGGGAACTGCCATTTCAGCTCATCCAGCGTGCCGCACACCGCATCCACGATCTTCTGCACAGTCTGCTTCAGATATTCGGTGGTTCGCTCCTCCCGGGTGATGACCTTTTCCCAGTCCCACTGGTCCACATAAATGGAGTGAAGGTTGTCCATCTCCTCGTCCCGGCGGATGGCGTTCATGTCTGTGACCAAACCGTTGCCCACATGGAAATCATACTGAGCCAGAGCCATGCGCTTCCACTTCGCCAGCGAATGCACCACCTCGGCGTTTGCCCCCAGCGCGGGCACGTCGAAGGTGACGGGGCGCTCCACGCCGTTCAAATCATCGTTCAGGCCCGTGGCCGGGTCCACGAACAGCGGCGCCGTCACGCGCTTCAGATGCAGCGCGCCGCACAGCTTTTCCAGGAAGATCTGCTTGATAAGGCCGATGGCCTTCTGTGTGTCATAAAGCCCCAGCGCCGGCCTGTACCCGGCGGGAATGACGGTTTTCGGCATGATAGAACTCTCCCCCGCGCTCAAAATCATACGGTCCGTTCCGTATTTAATGTATTATAGCACGGGCGGGGGTGTGGTTCAAGCCACCGGACGGCTTGCCACAGCCGTGCCCGCGTGTTACCATAAGGAAAGAACGCGCCGGCCCTGTCCCGGGCCGCGCAAAAAAAGGAGCGTGCCGTTATGGCGGAGCACCGCATTTTCAAAGCCCGTTTTTCCGATATCTACCCGCTCTACGTACAGAAGGCGTTGCGCAAGGGCCGCACGCAGGATGAAGTAGACGCCGTCATTCTCTGGCTGACGGGCTACACGCCCGGCGGCCTTGCCCGGCAGCTTGCGCAGCGAACGGATATGGCGTCCTTTTTCGGGCAGGCGCCGCGGTTCAACCCAGCCGGCGCAGAGATCAAAGGCGTGGTGTGCGGCGTGCGGGTGGAGGACATTGAAGACCCTTTGATGCAAAAGATCCGTTATCTGGATAAGCTCATCGACGAGTTGGCCAAGGGCAGGCCCATGGAAAAAATACTGCGCGGCACAAAGGACGGTGGGGAGCAATGCTGAATTTCGCGATCCTTTCGGCGGGAAACATTGCCGGGCGCATGGCGCGCACGCTGGACAGTCTGCGGGAGGAGGTGCAGCCTTACGCCATTGCGGCCCGGGACAGCGCGCGGGCCCAAGCCCTGGCCGGGCGGTACGGCTTTGCAAAAAGCTTTGCCGGATATGAGGCGCTGCTGGCCGACCCGGCCGTGGACGTCGTTTACATCGGCAGCATCCATCCTCTGCACGCACAGCACATCCGCGCGGCGCTGCTTGCGGGCAAACATGTGCTGTGCGAAAAGCCCCTGACGCTGAACGCGGCCCAGGCGCAAAGCCTGTTTGCCCTGGCGCGGGAGCGCGGCCTGCTGCTGGCGGAAGCCATGTGGACGCGTACGCTGCCTTTTGCGCAGGCTCTGCGCAAAACGCTGGCGGACGGGCGGCTGGGCGCGCCGCGCCTGGTGACGGCTGTGCTGGGTGAGGCCATGGCGGATATCCCCCGCATCGCGCAGCCCGCGCTGGGCGGCGGCGCGCTGCTGGACATAGGCGTTTACGCGCTTACGCTGGCATGCCTGGCACTGGAGGGAGACGTGGAGCGGGTTGGGGGCGTGTGCGTTCAAAACGGGCTGGGCGCGGACATTGAGGAGAGTATTTCTCTGCGTTTTTCCGGCGGAGCGTGCGCCTCGCTGGCCGTGAGCGCCCGGTGTGCGGCGCCCCACCGCGCCGCCGTTTGCTGCGGCGGAGGACGCATAGAGATCGACGGCCCGCTTTGGAGCCCCACGGCCATGACGGTGTATGGCGGAACGGGAACGGACGCGCCGCGGGAAACCATCCGCTTTGACAACACAG
>OGYB01000698.1_pt1 | contig 19202 bp, 10 predicted proteins | sample 1576421 | NCBI WGS metagenome assembly OGYB01 (sample SAMEA3541577, study PRJEB24748) | human gut metagenome | biome: human gut; feature: human-associated habitat; material: faeces | place: China | collected 2012
CTGCCGTAAAAGCCCTTTCCGATTTCTGCTGCTCATTGCAAATCAATGTACCGACCGGAAAAGATTCTTTGTCTATGACTCAGAAATATCCTAACGGTGAAAAGATCATCAGTCCGGGAACTGTCATCGTTTCTGCCGGCGGTGAAGTTTCGGATGTGAAGAAAGTGGTTTCTCCTGTATTGGTAAATGATGAAAAGAGCACTATCTACCATATTGATTTCAGTTTTGACAAGTTACGTCTGGGAGGTTCTGCTTTTGCACAATCACTGAACAAAGTAGGTGACGATGTACCGACTGTACAAAATCCTGAATATTTCCGCGACGCATTCCTGGCTGTACAAGAATTAGTAAATAAAGGTCTGATTATGGCCGGTCACGATATTTCTGCCGGTGGTCTTATTACTACACTGCTTGAAATGTGCTTCTCGAATATGGAAGGTGGTATGGAAATCAGCCTGAACAAGATTAAGGAAGATGACATTATCAAGATATTGTTCGCCGAAAATCCGGGTATTGTTATCCAGGTAAAAGATAAGCACAAAGAAGAAGTGAAAAAGATCTTGGAAGACGCAGGCATAGGCTACGTAAAATTAGGTAAACCGACTGAAGAACGGCATATCCTGGTAGAAAAGGGAGATGCGACTTACCAGTTCGGCATAGACTATCTGCGCGATGTATGGTATTCTACCTCTTACTTGCTAGACCGCAAGCAGAGCATGAACGGCTGCGCCAAAAAACGTTTCGAGAACTACAAGAAACAACCTTTGGAATTTGTATTCGACAAATCATTCACCGGCAAACTTTCACAATTCGGCCTTAACCCCGACCGTCGTACTCCGACAGGTATCAAAGCGGCTATTATCCGTGAAAAAGGAACCAATGGCGAACGCGAAATGGCCTACATGCTCTATTTGGCAGGATTTGATGTGAAGGATGTAACAATGACCGATCTGGTCAGCGGACGTGAGACATTAGAGGACATCAATTTCATCGTATTCTGCGGTGGGTTCTCTAATTCGGACGTTTTAGGTTCTGCCAAAGGATGGGCCGGAGCTTTCTTGTTCAATCCCAAAGCCAAAGCTGCATTGGATAACTTCTATGCACGCAAAGATACATTGTCATTGGGCGTATGTAACGGCTGCCAGCTGATGATAGAATTAAACCTGATTAACCCAGACTTCACCAAGAAAGCGAAAATGCTGCACAATGATTCACATAAATTCGAATCCAAGTTTGTAGGTGTTACTGTTCCTATGAATAGAAGCGTCATGTTCGGTTCGTTAAGCGGAAGCAAGCTTGGCATCTGGGTAGCCCATGGAGAAGGTAAATTCTCACTGCCATATCATGAAGATAAATACAATGTTGTATTGAAATACTCATACGATGAGTATCCCGGCAATCCGAACGGTTCAGATTACAGCGTAGCCGGTCTGGCCAGTCCTGACGGTCGCCATTTGGCCATGATGCCTCATCTGGAACGCTCTTGTTTCCCATGGCAAAATGCTTATTATCCGGCTGATAGAATAAAGAACGATCAGATTACTCCATGGATGGAAGCATTTGTCAATGCTAGAAAATGGATTGAGATGAACAAAAAATAAAAACGATTTGTTATATTTACTAAAAAAGCGGTGAGTCATACTGATTACCGCTTTTTTTGTATATAACAGATTTTGATATGTTAAGGGAAATTACGAACTTTGTAAGGATTTTGCCTCCTAATAATATGAGAAGAATTCTTTTACTTATATGCCTTTTTGTTATTTTGGTAACACCTGCCGTTGCTCAACTATACCAGTATCTGGATACTCAGAATGGTTTGAGCAGCCGTAGAGTTTTATCTATACGAAAAGATAAAAAGGGCTATATGTGGTTTCTCACTCACGAAGGAATAGACAGGTACAACGGAAAACAATACACACACTATAGCTTAACAGCCAACGGAAAACTATTGAACTTTTTTCCTAACTTGAACACTTTGCAAACAGATACGGCAGGAGTGGTTTGGGAGATAGGAAAAACCGGTCATCTATTCAGGTACAATTCCTTACAAGATAAATTTGAACTAGTTTGCGATTTTGCCAGTAAGGACAAAAGCAACAGCGGACTGCCGCTCACTGCTTCATTTCTTGACTCCAAAGACAACAATATATTGCTTTGCACTAAAAACAAACAATATCTTTTCGACATAGATACCCATGAACTTATTCAACTGGAAAGTCCTATCAAGGAAGAAATCACATATATTGCAAAATCTACGAACAACCAATATTTTTTGGCATCCAGCCACAAGATTTACTGTGCAAAACTGAATCATGGCCGATTAGAAACAATCAAGCATCCGGAACTGGATAATTTTCATATAGTGAACTACATCTATTTTCATCCGGAAACCCAAATGCTAGTAATAGGTACCTTGCTGGATGGTATTTATCTATACAATATCCATAGCCGCCAACTGATTGATGTACACAACGGACTACAAGACATTAATGTCAACTCTATCATAGCAAGTAAAGAAAATGAAAACGAGGTGCTAATAGCAACTAATGGCGCAGGCGTATATAAATTAAACTTGGGCACTTACGAATTGACAAATTTTCTAAATGCCGACCACAACCATTCCAATAAAATGAACGGTAATATCATTAATGATATCTATATTGATGATGATCAAAAATTATGGATGGCAGTCTATCCTATAGGAATTACTGTATATTCCGAGAAATATCCCGGATATAAATGGATACAGCACTCTTACGACAATCCCAACTCACTGATAGATAACCAAGTGAACTATATATTGGAAGATTCTGAAGGAGATATTTGGTATGCGACCAATAATGGCGTATGTTGCTACCGTCCTTCCACCAAACAATGGACGAATTTATTATCAACTTATCAGCATGACACACCTAATCAAAATCATGTATTTATCTCTATATGTGAATCCCGGCCAGGAATTATTTTAGTAGGAGGATATATGTCGGGAATGTACAAAATAGATAAGAAAAACATGACCACACAATATTTTATTCCCCAGACATTAAATGATGACACCATAAAACCGGATAAATATATTCGTTGTATTTATAAGGATTGGGATAATCTGATTTGGGCCGGAGGATATTACAATTTAAAAAGTTATGATATGGATACAAAGGAAATGCATTGTTATAAAATGGATTTCCCTATCACCTATATCACCAATAAGGACGCCCACAATTTATGGATAGGAACTATCAATGGATTGTATCAGTTCAATAAGGTCAATCAAGAGCTCAAAGCGGTGAATCTAGACTCCGAACTAGGCTGCATAAATACTATTTATCAAAGTAAAAAGAACATCACTTTCATTGGTACACATGGTTCCGGTATATGGATTTACAACAATTATACAGAAAAAGTAACTAATTACCATGTCAATAATTCAGCTCTGATATCTAATAATATTCATTGCATACTGTCTGCTCTGGAAGACGATTTGATCATTAGTACAGAAAAAGGGTTGACCCGTTTCAAAACAAAAGAAAAAATATTCTCTAACTGGACAAAAGAACAAGGGTTGATGTCTACCAGCTTTAATCAAGCTGCCGGAGTACATACACGCGATAAAAAATTTATTTTCGGATGTGGAGACGGAGCCATTGAACTGGCAGATACCGTCACGCTGCCTCATCAATTCAAATCCAAAATGGTATTTGATAATTTCCGACTGCTCTATCAGAAAGTAATGCCCGGTGAAAAAGGTTCCCCTTTAAAAGAAGAAATTGATGATACCCGGCATATCATACTGAATTACGACCAGAATATTTTTTCATTGGATGTGTCTTCCATCAATTATGATAATCCCTCCAACATCGTCTATTCCTGGAAACTGGAAGGGTTTTATGATGAATGGACTTCACTCACGAACGATAACCGCATACGTTACACTAATATCGGTCCCGGTAAGTATAAATTAAGAGTGAGAGCCATCCTGATGGATGATCACCATTTGTTAGAAGAACGTTCACTTTTCATAACCGTAACCCCACCTTGGTGGGCTACTTTTTGGGCAGGCATTCTTTATCTGATCATTTTTATACTGGTCGGAGTAATTGTCTTACGTTATTTGTGGCTTAGGAAAGACAGAAACAATTCAAAAGAAAAAATCCGGTTCTTTATCAACACGGCGCATGATATACGTACACCGCTGACTTTGATAAAAGCTCCTTTGGGAGAGATTCTTAAAAACGAAAACCTGTCCGAACAGGGAAGAATCAATATCAACCTAGCTATACAAAATACAGACAATCTGTCTGAGTTAGCCAGTAATCTGATTAATTTTGAAAAAGAGGAACTGTATACCTCCACTGTATATGTATCCCGATACGAATTGAACAACTATATCAAAAACTATTTGGAACAGTTCAATTTATATGCCCGCAAAAGACAGATAAATATCATATTTGAAACTAATTTCGAAAGCCAGGAAGTATGGCTGGACAGAAACAAGATGGATTCCATTATCCGTAACCTGATGACAAATGCCTTGAAATATACCTGTCAGGGGGGCAATGTCACTGTGCAAACTCAGAAAAATAAAAGTCATTGGTTCATCACTATTACAGATACAGGAATCGGGATCCCCGCCAATGAACAAAAGAAAATGTTCAAAAGCCTATTCAGAGGGAATAATGCCATCAATCTGCAAATCACAGGAAGCGGCATCGGCATGCTGCTTACCTACAAACTGATAAAAAGCCATGCCGGCAAAATATCAATGAGCAGTATAGAGAATGTAGGAACTACCTTCAAACTGGCATTCCCTATCAAAAGTCGGAAATACAACTACCGTATATTCAAAAAAGCTGATGTAATTGACCCGCTGCCTGTCATCGAAGGCAATCCGGAAGAACTGGTGAAAGAGATCAAAAACAAGCCGGTCAAAACACATGCCGCTTCCATTCTGATAGTGGAAGATAATATGGAATTGCGTACTTTCCTATTGCATACACTATCGGAAGATTATCATGTGTCTGATGTAGGAAACGGGCAAGAAGCACTGGATTTTATCAAAGAGCGACAACCTGATCTGATACTGTCGGATGTAATGATGCCTATCATGAATGGAAACAAAATGTGCAATATATTGAAAAGTAATATTGAAACCAGTCATATACCTATCATATTGCTGACCGCATTGAACGATAAAGAAAGTATTATCAAAGGCTTACAGACCAAAGCCGATAAATACATAGTCAAACCATTTGACATGGAAGTACTGAAAGCAAACATAACCAACGTTCTGGCGAACAGGGAAATCATGAAAAAGCGTTTCTCACAATTCAAATTCAATGCAGACGAGGTATCAGATGATCCGACGGTCAGTTTGGAACAGGAATTTCTTTTAAAAGCTACCGACATCATAAAAAGTAGTATAAACAAAGAAATGAACGTAGAAAACCTATGTGATGCAATGAATATGAGCCGGAGTAGTTTATACAATAAAATAAAGGCCTTAACCAATGATTCGCCCAGTGACTTTATACGTAAAGTACGTATGAACGAAGCTAGCATTTTATTGAAAAGCAAACGTTATACCGTATCCGAAGTTTCGGATATGATGGGATTCAGTGATCCCAAATATTTTACGGATACATTTAAGAAATACTACGGAGTTCCACCAAGCACTTATATGAAACAAAATTAAAAAAATGAATTTCTATTTACAATCATTTCTTATCTTCCTAAAAATAGGACTATTTACTATTGGCGGAGGATATGCTATGGTTCCCCTAATTCAAGATGAAATAGTGGACAAACGAAAATGGATTGACAAAGAGGATTTTATTGATTTATTAGCCCTCACTCAGTCTGTACCCGGAATATTTGCTGTAAATATTGCCATATTTATCGGATATAAATTGCGTAAATTCCGTGGAGCATTGGCAATGGCTTTAGGCACAATACTCCCCTCTTTCTTTATCATATTGGCAATTGCCTTGTTCTTTCAACAGTTCAAACAATACCCAATTGTAGAGAATATATTCAAGGGAATTCGCCCGGCGGTAGTAGCCCTTATTGCAGCTCCCACTTTCTCCATGGCAAAATCCGCCAAGATAAACCGTTACACTGTCTGGATACCAATAGTATCCGCATTGCTTATCTGGGTATTGGACGTGTCTCCAGTCTACATTATCATAATAGCGGGCGTGGGAGGTTTTATATATGGCAAGTACAAACATAAATATTCATCCAAATGATTTTTCTATATTTATTCTACACATTCTGTAAAATAGGGCTCTTCGGTTTCGGAGGAGGCTATGCCATGTTGTCCATGATACAAGGAGAAGTAGTAACAAGATATAATTGGATCAGTGCCAGCGAATTTACAGATATCATCGCTATCAGCCAAATGACACCGGGTCCCATTGGCATCAACTCTGCTACTTATGTGGGATATACTGCGGTATTGAATGCAGGCTACAATGAAAGCTGGGCTATATTCGGTTCTTGCATAGCTACTTTTGCTGTAGTTTTTCCATCGTTCATATTAATGGTAATCATCAGCCGGTTCTTCTTGAAATACCAAAAGCATCCGGTTGTAGAAGCCGTATTCAAAGGGTTGCGTCCGGCAGTAGTAGGTCTGCTGGCAGCAGCTGCACTCGTCTTGATGAATGCTGAAAACTTCGGCAGTTATCAAATAGATTTGTATCAATTCATCATCAGTATAATTATTTTTCTAGTAACCTTTATAGGTACACGGAAATACAAAATCAATCCTATATTAATGATTATACTTTGCGGAGTGGCAGGGTTCCTGCTTTACTGAGAATAGGACGATTATGGGAAATCATCAAAAAAATCCGTATGATCGGCTCCGGAAATAAACTCTTTGTCATCACTGATTAGATAAAGCCGCAATAGATGGATTACAGATGTTATAACCTTTTCCTGATTTCAACATAAACAATATAGCACCCGGAAAACAGGCGGCATACAAATCAACTGCCACTGCCCCGGAATTCTTTATTCATCGATAGGACGTGAATATAATACCCAGGCAGTGGCAGTAAAAATAAAATCTAAAATTAAAGAAACACTCCCGCTTCTTACAGTTTTACTTTCTTTTTAGTACCCTTCGACTCATTGTGCAAACGATCCAACGCTGTCACTACATACTGGTACTTCGTTTTTCCATCGTTATAAGGTAATGGATAAAAATGGTCACGGGTAATGGCTACAATATGGGAAGCATCATCCAAATTGACTTTTTCTTTTTTATCAAAGCGATAAACCACATATTGTACAGCTTTGTCCATCTCGTCCTTTGCCTTCGGAGCTGTCCAGAAGAGTACCGGACCTTCATACGTCCATACCATCTTCACCTTCTTTACTTTACCTGGAGCCTTATCGTCCATAAAAGGAGATTCAGGAATCAAAGCCGGATAACGATGATACTCCTTCTCCAGCATAGTGCGGTAATTGCCGGCATTATCCACCACTGCAGCAGCATACCATTGACAACTTCCCTGCACGGTAGGAAGCGACCGTTGCAACTTCATTTTGGCAGGCATCTGGTTTTGTAACGGATTACGGGCATCCGCCTTGTTCACCGTACGCATCACATCCTGACCGATAAATAACGGACGCGAAGCGGCATGTTTTGCCCACCAATGTATCAAGTTGTCATAATCGGCAGCAGGATGACCTATTTCCCAATAAATCTGAGGGATATTATAATCTACCCAACCATTATTAATCCACATCAGCACATCTGCATACAAATCATCATAATTCTGAAGACCGCGTGTATCACTTCCATTCGGATCATTTTTCTTGTTGCGGTAGATACCAAAAGGAGAAACACCGAACTTCACCCACGGCTTACACTCGCGCACAGTTTCGTGAATTTCCTTTATCAGCACATTCACGTTGTCACGGCGCCAATCGGCTTTATTACTGTATCCGCGACCATATTGCGCAAAACTGACATGATCAGGAAAATCTTCGCCCGGGTTGGGATAAGGATAGAAATAATCATCCATATGAATGGCATCCACATCATAACGGGTAACAATATCGCGCACAATCTTGCAAATGTATTTACGGTTTTCGGGCAAAGCCGGATCAAAATAAAGTTGACCAGCATAATTCACGAAACGTTCCGGATTCTTATTATACGGATGAATGGGTGATAAGGCAGTAGTTCCCTTTGTCTTGGCACGGTAAGGGTTAATCCAGGCATGGAACTCCATTCCACGCTTATGGCATTCATCAATCATGAACTGCATCGGGTCCCAGTAAGGTGAAGGCACTCTGCCCTGCACTCCTGTAAGAAAGCGGCTCCACGGCTCATAAGAAGATTTATACAAGGCATCGGCTTCTGCACGTACCTGAAAAATTATCGCATTAATGCCTGCGCCCTGCAGACTGTTTAGTTGATTTATTAACAGCCGCTGTATCTTCTCTGTCGGCATTCCCTGGAACTGTCCATTCACACACTGAATCCATGCACCGCGGAACTCACGTTTAGGATAACGTGTCTGAGCACTGACAACAGAAGTAAAAAGTAGTGCTATCAATAAAAGAAGAATAGTTTTTGCTCTCATTTTGTTATTCTTGTTTAATACGCTTGCAAAGATAAGAAAACTTATAATTATCTTTGCATATTAAACCAAATTCAATAAAGAATGTCAGAAAGTAACTATATATCCATAAAAGGAGCAAAGGTAAACAACCTCAAAAACATCGATGTAAACATTCCACGCAACAAGCTGGTCGTCATCACGGGACTATCCGGTTCCGGAAAATCATCCTTGGCTTTTGATACATTATACGCTGAAGGTCAGCGACGCTATGTAGAAAGCCTGTCATCATACGCCCGCCAATTTCTGGGCCGCATGAGCAAGCCTGAGTGTGATTTCATCAAAGGTATACCACCCGCTATCGCCATAGAGCAAAAAGTGAACAGCCGCAATCCTCGTTCCACCGTGGGTACTTCCACCGAAATATATGAGTATCTGCGACTGCTCTATGCACGCGTGGGGAAGACTTATTCCCCCATTAGCGGGCAACTGGTGAAAAAACATAGCATTGAAGATATTGTAAACTGTATGCTTTCCTTTCCTAAAGGAACGAAATACACGGTTCTCACTCCTATGATGCCCCGTGAAGGCCGTACACTGCTCCAGCAACTGGAAATGGACTTGAAACAAGGATTTACCCGTATAGAGGTGAACCGTGAAATAGTCCGTATAGAAGATTTTCTGCAACAAACAGCTGCCGAAGATAAAAAACAAAACATCTATCTGCTGGTAGATCGCATGACAGCCGATGATAGCAAAGACAGTATCAGCCGCCTCACCGATTCTGCCGAAACGGCCATGTACGAGGGAGACGGGAATTGTCTCCTCCGCTTCTACTCTGCTGACGGAAGTACGCAGCTGTTCTCTTTCAGCACTAAATTCGAGACCGACGGAATTAAATTCGAAGAACCGAATGACCAAATGTTTTCATTCAATTCCCCTCTCGGCGCTTGTCCCGAATGCGAAGGCTTCGGTAAAGTGATAGGTATAGATGAACATCTGGTGATTCCAAACCGTGCTCTGAGTGTATATGACGGAGCTGTCCTTTGCTGGCGTGGTGAAAAGATGGGGGAATGGCTACAGGAATTCATTCATGAAGCTCCCGCCCACGATTTCCCCATCTTCGCCCCTTATTATGAACTGACACAGGAACAAAAAGATTATTTATGGCATGGACCTAGAAATAAGGCCTGTATAGATTCTTTCTTCAAAATGCTGGAAGAAAACCAATATAAAATACAATATCGTGTGATGCTGGCACGATACAGGGGAAAAACTATTTGTCCTGTCTGCCACGGAACACGCTTGAAAAAAGAAGCCGGTTATGTAAAAGTAGGTGGAAAATCCATCTCTCAACTGGTTGACTTACCTATTCACGACTTAAAAGAATTCTTCCGCACTCTAGAACTAGATGCACATGACACAGCCATCGCCAAACGGATCTTAACGGAAATTACCAACCGCATCAACTTCCTCATGGATGTGGGTTTGGGATATCTTACACTGAACCGTCTCAGCAACTCGCTCTCCGGCGGTGAAAGCCAGCGCATCAATCTGGCCACCTCATTAGGCAGCAGCTTGGTAGGCTCACTCTATATCCTGGACGAGCCCAGTATCGGATTACACAGCCGTGACACCGACCGGCTGATAAAAGTACTTCGTCAGTTACAGGAGCTGGGAAACACCGTAGTAGTGGTAGAACATGATGAAGAAATAATCCGTGCTGCCGATTATATCATTGATATCGGTCCTCAAGCAGGACGTTTAGGAGGACAAATAGTATATCAAGGCAACATGAACGATCTTCAAAGAAACAGTAACAGTTATACGGTGCGCTATTTGTTGGGAGAAGAAAACATAGAGATTCCCCGATGCCATCGTCCGTGGAACAATTATATAGAAATAAAAGGTGCGCGTGAAAACAACCTTAAAGGCATTGACGTAAAATTTCCACTGAATGTAATGACGGTAGTTACGGGAGTCAGCGGTTCGGGGAAGAGTACGTTGGTACGTGATGTCTTTTACAAGGCATTGAAACGCGAATATAGTGAAGCTAGCGAACGGCCGGGTGAGTTCATCTCTTTGGAAGGAGATGTACAGCTGGTGAAAGATATTGAATTTGTAGACCAGAATCCTATCGGAAAATCATCACGCAGCAATCCGGTAACCTATGTAAAAGCATACGACGAAATACGAAAACTCTTTGCCGAACAGCCTCTTGCCAAGCAAATGGGATATACTGCCGGATATTTCTCATTCAATACCGAAGGCGGGCGCTGTGAGGAATGCAAAGGTGACGGTACGGTAACCGTTGAAATGCAATTTATGGCAGATTTGGTACTAGAATGTGAGTCTTGTCATGGAAAACGTTTCAAGAGCGACACGCTGGAAATAAAATTCCAAGACAAGAGCATCTATGACATTCTGGAAATGACAGTGAATCAAGCCATTGAATTCTTTGCCGAATACAATCAAAAAAAGATAGTGAAGAAACTAATTCCATTACAAGAAGTGGGATTGGGATATATAAAGTTAGGACAAGCCTCCTCCACTCTTTCCGGCGGCGAGAACCAACGCGTAAAACTAGCTTATTTTCTGAGCATAGAGAAAGCACAACCCACTATTTTTGTATTCGATGAACCAACCACAGGTCTGCATTTTCATGATATCAAGAAACTGCTGGAAGCATTTGAAGCCTTAATCAGCCGCGGACATACCATTATCATTATCGAGCATAATATGGATGTGATAAAATGTGCCGACCATGTGATTGACCTAGGACCCGAAGGAGGAAATATGGGAGGAAATCTGGTAGTTGCGGGCACTCCGGAAGAGGTTGCAGCATGTGCGGCATCTTATACGGGACAGTTTTTACGTGAAAAACTGGCGATGGATTCTCCTGATTGATTTTTTATTCACCGTTGATTGTCCAAACTGACACAAATTATTAAATATGATTATACGCAATATACCACTAGATGATAAATGGGAATTTAAAAGTGATTTATTCCGTTCTATAAGTTTAGCATTTTGTGGTATGATTGCAGAATCATTTTACTAAAAATCTGTTTTAATGTTTTCCGCATTGTCAATCTAAACGAAAATATGAGTAAATTTAGAATTGAATTAACAACCTTATAAATCAACAGAATATGAAAAAACTTTTTTTACTACTCTTGCTGTTCCCTTTCCTATTGGGATGTTCACAAAAAGAGAAAGAATTCACCGTTCTTCAATGGAACATTTGGCAAGAAGGAACTGTAATTCCCGGTGGTTACGACGCTATTGTGAATGAAATAGCCCGTCTTCGTCCGGACTTCGTCACATTGAGCGAAGTACGTAATTACGAAAACACCAATTTCACTGCCCGCCTAGTGCAATCATTAAAGGAAAAAGGAGAAACCTATTACTCCTTCTATACCTATGATACAGGTCTGTTAAGCCGATACCCCATCACTGATTCATTAACCGTTTTTCCCGAAAAGAATGACCACGGCAGTATCTATCGCCTTACAGCCGATATAAACGGACAGAAAATAGCAGTCTACACCGCTCATCTTGATTATTTGGATGACGCCTATTATAATGTACGCGGATATGATGGCTCTACTTGGGAAGAAATCCCTATCCCCACTACCGTAGAAGAAGTATTAAAGAGAAATGTAGCCTCACAACGCGATGACGCCATCAGACTATTCATTGAACAGGCAAAAAAAGATCGTGCAGCCGGCTACACCATCATTTTAGGAGGAGATTTTAATGAACCGTCACATCAAGATTGGACTGAAGAGACCAAAGACCTGTATGACCATCATGGCTTTGTAATCCCCTGGACAGTTCCTGTCCTGTTAGACGAAGCCGGATTGAAAGACGCCTATCGAGAATTCTATCCAGATGTATTAAACTATCCCGGCTTCACTTATCCTTCGGATAATCCGGCAAAGCCCGCCGACAAAATAACCTGGGCTCCCAAAGCAGATGAACGCGACCGTATAGATTACATTTGGTATTATCCCGAAAAGGGGTTGAAAGTGAAAGACGCCGCCATTTTCGGTCCGAAAAATTCCATAGTCCGTGCACAGCGTGTTCAGGAAACATCTAAAGACAAGTTTATAGAACCATTGGGCGTATGGCCTACAGACCATAAAGGAGTACTGGTTACTTTCCAATATCCCGCCAAATAATATCGTTTTTCCCAATATTTCTGTTATCTTTGTCCAATAACCTAATTTATTATCCTATGACCAAATGTACACATAAGCAGTTAATGACCGCCTGTATGTTAGCAGGCACATTGATGTTGGGAGCATGTACCAGTACTCCCCCTGTAACAAAAGAGGTATCCATTGTACCCATAACCAACCATCTGGAGGAAACAAACGGTGCTTTTGTATTGAAAAGTAATACCTCCATCGGTGTTATTGACGCCGAACTAATTCCCGCAGCCGAGTATTTGGCCGATATGCTTAAGGGTGCCACAGGCTACGACCTTAAAGTAAAAGAAGGCGAAGGAACCATCACCCTTGCCTTGGGGGATGTTCAAGGAAAAGAAGGTGCCTATACCCTGACAGCCGAGAGCGATAAGGTCAACATTACAGGTAACTCTTACGGAGGTGTCATTGCAGGTATCGAATCCCTCAGACAGCTGTTTCCCCCGCAAATAGAATCTAAAGAAATTGTTAAAGGTACAGACTGGGCCATACCGGCCGTTAACATTCAAGATGCCCCCCGCTTTGAATGGAGAGGCATCATGCTGGACGTATCCCGCCATTTCTACACAATAGATGAGGTGAAAGAATTACTGGATGTCATGGCCCTTTACAAGATGAATAAATTCCACTGGCATCTTACCGATGACCAAGGATGGCGTATCGAAATCAAGAAATATCCTTTACTGACGGAAAAAGGAGCCTGGCGCAAATTCAATTCCCATGACCGCGAATGCATACGTCAGTCAAAGACTGATAACAATCCGGATATGGCAATTCCCGAAGACAAGATACGCATCGTAGAAGGTGACACCCTATATGGAGGCTACTACACTCAGGAAGATATCAAGGATGTCATAGCATACGCCAAAATACGAGGCATAGATATTATTCCCGAAATTGATATGCCGGGACACATGCTGGCAGCTGTGAGTAACTATGAAGGTGTTTCCTGTTTTAACGAAACCGGTTGGGGAAGCGTCTTCTCCTCACCTGTTTGTCCGGGGAAAGACTCTGCATTGGAGTTCTGCAAGAATGTTTATGCAGAACTGATAGCCCTTTTCCCCTATAAGTATGTACATATAGGAGGTGACGAAGTAGAAAAAACCAATTGGAAAAAATGTCCGGACTGCCAGAAACGTATGCATGACAATAATCTGAAAACCGAAGAAGAACTGCAATCATGGTTCATTCATGACATGGAGAGATTCTTTAACGGGAAAGGCAAAGAAATGATAGGCTGGGATGAAATCATTGAAGGCGGATTGTCTAAAACAGCCACCGTAATGTGGTGGCGCAGCTGGGTAAAAGATGCAGCGACCAAGGCAACGGCACAAGGCAACCCTGTCATTTTCACTCCTAACGGACAATTTTATTTGGATTATGCAGAAGACAAGAATTCTATGGCAAGCATTTATAATCTGGATACGACAGACAACCTGACTCCCGAGCAGCAGTCGCTGATTTTAGGAGTGCAGGGAAATATTTGGTGCGAATGGATTCCTTCCAACGCACGTATGCAATATATGACCATTCCACGTTTGCTGGCTATTGCCGAATTAGGTTGGAGCAAACCGGAGCAAAAAGACTGGAATGCCTTCAAACAACGCCTGTCTGATCAGTTTGAACGTCTCAATATCATGGGTATCAATTACCGTATACCCGATTTGGAAGGCTTTAATGCCGTCAACGCCTTTATCGGTGAAGGAACCATCAATGTAACTTGCCTTGACCCCACTGCGGAAATTCACTATACCACTGATGGCAGTACTCCTACTTTACAATCTCCCGTATATGAAGGTCCCATCAAAGTGACTGAAACCACAGACTTTACTTTCTGCACCTTCCGCCCTAATGGAAAGAAAGGTGACATAGCCAAGACACGTTTCATCAAAAGTGAATATACCCCCTCTGTAACTGCCGCTCCTTCCAATCCGGGTTTGAAAGCTACATGGCACGAATTTAAAGGAAATAAATGCAGTGAAATAGAAAAAGCTCCGATCAATGGTACTTATCCAGTGGAAGACGTTATGATTCCTAAAAAAGTAAAAGGAAATATCGGACTGATTATCAAAGGATATTTCAATGCTCCTCAAGACGATATCTACACTTTTGCACTCCTGTCCGACGATGGTAGTACATTGACCATAGACAGTGAACAGATAGTAGACAATGACGGACCTCACGGACCTAAAGAAATAGTGGGACAAAAGGCATTGGCGAAAGGATATCATCCAATGGAATTACGTTATTTCGACCAAAACGGAGGACAACTGAAATTAAAAGTAACAGGTAGTGATGGTAAAGAAATTCCGTTCACGCATCTCTATGCGCATTAATCTCACATAAAAAGTTTTTCCACCACAGATTATACAGATTTACATAGATTGAATTTCAATGAATTCTCCCATTCAATAATCTGCGTAATCTGTGGTGGAATTACATCAATCAGAAGTAAACTCCGAACCCTATCTTGAAGCCTAATTTACTAAATTCTGAAATATCACTAAAACTCAAGTCATAATATACAGACGGCTCAATAGTCACATTTCTGCCCAAGAAAAAAGCATATCCGACTTCCGGTGTCAAACAAACCAGATTCTTTTTAAATCCTACACAAGAAAGGTGCTTATACGCCATTCCCAATCCTCCATAAATACCGCAACTGGAAAAATAATAACGTCCTTGTGCACCAATACTGGTTTCATCCATTCCATGTTCTACATAATTGCCCTTAAAATTCAGCAATACAGCCACATTATCGGCTACAAACGCACCACCGGTCAAAGCGAAACCAAAATTTGTACCCTCATTCTTGCTATGAGATAGGTCAAGCCCTGTCAATGAAGCATTCACATACCATACCTCCTTCTCAAATTGAGCATGCGCACTCAGTGCAGTCATTACCAACAGCATCAAGCTGACTAAAATTTTCTTCATAATGTTGTCGTTTAATAGTTATTTTTTATTTTCCAAATCACGTTCACGTCTTTCCTCCGCCTTTTCTTTCTTACGAAGGACAATCCATAACAACGCTATTATCATATAGGATAAACCTACTGTGAGATACTTTTCCGTATCACTTATTTCCGTATTACGCGGAATAAAATAAACGGCCATCGCTGTAGTATAAACCAACAAAGCGACAGGCAACCAAATCGATTTTCTATATTTTTTCATAAACTATGCTGTTTTGTTTCCTATACCAACTTACAAACCCTATAGCGGCTACCAACGTGCAAAGACCACCGATTATATAAGATACATAATCAGAAAGTGCCAATCCTTCGGGAGCAATGCAAATATAAGTAGAACATACAGCCGTCATAAACAAGGCAGGAAACAAGGTAATATAATAATTCTTTTTCGCACGTACCAGAAAAACAGTGACCGCCCACAAAGTAAAAACAGACAAAGCCTGATTACACCAGGCAAAATAACGCCATATCATATCAAATCCCGCCGCATCACGCTGACTGTACAACAATATACCGATAGTTACCGCAAAAATAGGAATACAAATCAATAAACGTTTCGCTATACTTTTTTGTTCCAAATGCATAAAATCGGCAACAATCAAACGAGCTGAACGTAAAGCGGTATCTCCACTGGTAATAGGAGCGGCAATTACCCCCAATACAGCCAATAAACCTCCTATCGTACCCAACCATTCCTTGGTTATGCTGTCCACAATAATCGAAGCATTACTCTCCTCCATACCATTTTGATGAAAAAAACAAGTAGCGGCAGCAGCCCAAATAAGAGCAACAATGCCCTCGGTAATCATTGCACCGTAAAACACCGGACGTCCATGCCGTTCCGAGGTCATACAACGTGCCATCAACGGGCTTTGCGTAGCATGAAAACCCGAAATGGCACCACATGCAATACTCACAAACATAATCGGAAAAATAGGAAGCTCACTTGCTTCGGGATTTGTATTTTGCAAACCATCCCAAAGTTCAGGCAAAGCCGGATGGTTAACGTAGAGCATCACCAAAATGCCTACTGCCATAAACAACAAGGCAACCGCAAATATAGGATATATTTTACCTATTATTTTATCAACAGGAAGTAGGGTCGCCAAAATATAATAGAGGAATACAACCACAATCCAAAACGTAGCATCCAAACTTTCCGGAGTGAGTTTTGCCAACAGTCCGGCAGGCCCCGCAACGAAAACCGACCCCACCAGAATCATTAAAATGACAGTGAATCCTCTCATCACCTGCTTGGTAGTCAGTCCCAAATAACGTCCTATTATTTCCGGCAGACTTTCACCTCCATTACGCAAAGAAAGCATTCCGGCAAAATAATCATGCACTGCACCCGCAAAAATACTTCCCAACACAATCCACAAGTATGAAGAGCTACCAAATTTCGCTCCCATGATTGCTCCGAAAATAGGACCTAATCCGGCAATATTAAGAAATTGAATCATGAAAATCTTCCAAGTGGGCAATGGAATATAGTCCACTCCATCAGCCTTTGTAAGAGCCGGTGTTTTACGGTCATCAGGACCAAAGACGCGTTCCATCAGGCGTCCGTACGTAAAATAGCCTACTATCAGTGCCAGCAGGCATAGAGTAAATGTAATCATAGCGTGTCGTTTTTTAGCTTGGCAAATGTAACATAATCTCACGAAACAGCCCAACAATACCGACACTTTTACTAACTTTGCAGGGATTTAAAACAAAAAATAAAGAATATGCGTCGATATATTTTCATTCTTTCACTTTTGTTTCCTTTCCTCTCAATGGTTGCGCAACCCAAACATGAAGTTCGTGCCGCATGGGTCACAGCGGTGTACGGACTGGATTGGCCTCGTACACGTGCAACAACTCCCCAAACAATTCGCAAACAGAAAGAAGAGTTAATAGATATTCTTGATAAGTTGAAGGCTGCCAACTTCAACACTGTCCTATTTCAAACCCGTACACGTGGAGATGTATTATATCCTTCAGCAATCGAACCATTCAATTCAATCTTAACTGGAAAGACAGGAGGAAACCCCGGCTATGATCCACTGGCTTTCGCCGTTGAGGAATGTCATAAACGGGGAATGGAATGTCACGCCTGGATGGTAACTATTCCGCTGGGGAATAAGAAACATGTTGCTTCGCTCGGAAGTCAGTCCGTCACCAAGCGGATGAAAGATATCTGCGTCCCTTACAAAAGTGAATATTTCCTCAACCCAGGGCATCCGGCTACGAAAGAGTATTTGATGAAACTGGTACGGGAAGTCGTAAGCGGTTATGATGTGGACGGAGTACATTTTGACTATCTGCGTTATCCGGAGAATGCTCCCCTTTTCCCCGATAAATATGATTTCCGTCGATATAATAAAGGACGTACGCTGGATCAGTGGCGCCGGGATAATATCTCCGAGATTGTACGTTATATATATAAAGGTGTAAAAGCGATGAAGCCTTGGGTAAAGGTAAGTACCTGTCCGGTAGGAAAATACCGGGATACATCACGTTATCCTTCCCGTGGATGGAATGCTTTCTTTACCGTTTATCAGGACCCACAAGGCTGGATAGGAGAAGGGATTATGGACCAGATTTATCCGATGATGTATTTTCAGGGAAACAATTTCTATCCTTTTGCTCTCGACTGGCAGGAACAAAGTAACGGACGACAGGTGGTTCCGGGACTTGGCATTTATTTTCTTCATCCTGATGAGGGTAAATGGACACGTGACGAAATTGATCGTCAGATGAACTTCATCCGCAGTCAGAAAATGGCAGGTGAAGGACATTACCGGGTGAAATATCTTATGGAAAATACACAAGGTATCTACGATGAATTGGCTGAGAATTTCTATGCATATCCAGCTTTACAGCCTCCTATGCCTTGGCTGGACAATGTTCCGCCTACGGCTCCGTCCGAACTAAAGGTTACTGATATCAACAATGGATATACGGAATTAAAGTGGCAGGCTGCTACCGACAATGATTCGCGTAATAATCCGATGTATGTCATTTATGCATCAAATGAATTTCCAGTAGATACTAATCGCCCGGAGAACATTGTTGCACAAGGCGTTCGGGAGACAAGTTATATCTATGCTCCTATCCTACCCTGGAATGCTAAGAAACATTTCGCAGTTACGGCTATTGACCGTTGCGGAAACGAAAGTGCGGCGGTACAGAAGTAAAATAAACATGCCTATACTGGTATGAACTTCCCAGCAAAATAATCTAGTTCTACTTCATTCCAGTTTTCCGGAATGGAGTGATTAACAATAACAAGCGAAGTTGTCAACTAAATCCAGTACAGTACAGGTTATAGCGGACATAACCTATGTTGCCACGTGCCAGGGATGGGCTTACCTGTCTCTTCTTACCGATGCGGGCAGTCGGACCATAGTCGGATATGCACTGTGCAAAACACTTGAAGCGGAAGGTTCCTTAAAGGC
>OGYB01000712.1_pt1 | contig 18842 bp, 15 predicted proteins | sample 1576421 | NCBI WGS metagenome assembly OGYB01 (sample SAMEA3541577, study PRJEB24748) | human gut metagenome | biome: human gut; feature: human-associated habitat; material: faeces | place: China | collected 2012
TCTTGCTCCCATTATACCATATCGCTCGTGTAAACACTATTTAGGTGCAAATGACATAGGTTTATCACAAATAAAACAATGTGTTACTATACAGGACATGGTGGATCTGCTGATTTCAAATGTATAGAACGGATGGATTGGATCTTTAATAAAAATAAAATTGTGAAATAAAATCCGTCTACGGGTGATATAGCATTGCATAATCACCCGTAGACGGATTTTGCTGCCCGCATTCGTATGAGGGAGAAGGTTGAAACAACATAAATTAGAGCGAAAACAGGCAAAATCAAAAAAAGCGTACAAAAATCAAGCCCATATTCTGGACTGTTTTTGTACGCTATTCCGCCTTCGAGAAAGAATAGGCCAAGGCTTCTGCCACAACACCTGCACGTTGGTAGCAGACCGACGGTAGTTCTGCTGTCCGACGCCGAGAGGTCACTATTCTGAAAAAATTATATCGTGCTACGCTGTACGGGTCAAGAGGGATTCATTTCCCTTTGATGCCTTGGAGCGCAGCGGAAAGGTCATATATATGGAAACTGACCTTAAAGACCGGTACCAATCAGCAAAGCGTAAGCAAATCTTGGAGATCTGCAATCAACTCATGGATTGTATCGCCCAGATCGTCATCCTCGTCCATATGGTCAGAAGACCATTCGATGTTGCGCTTCATGGCCGCCCAAAAACGGTACAGCAGTCTGCGGTGGAAACGGAAAATGAATTTCTGCCGGACTGTGGCTTTAAAGGCCCTTCCCATTATCTGTTCGGCCTGTATCGGGTCGAAGGTTTTCATTTTGAGTCAACTCCATTCTGAAATATTCGGTATATAAAGCTGTAGAGCTGTCCCGGTCATACATATGTGCCGTTGTGCTCAGTCCGGGAAAAGGGACAAAATATCCCGCATTTCCCGCACCATCCTTGTGAATGCATCGTAGCTTTTCTTCATGTCCTCTTCGCTTTCTTCATGGCAGGCAGAATTTTCAATCTCCTGCTTGATTGCGTCAAGGAATTTCCGCAGCATCTTACGGTTGGCCTGGAAGAACTTGCTTTTCCGCATAACATTTTTAAAGGCCTGTTCGAGTATCTGGTCGATCTCTTCATGAATCATGTCCAGTCACGCTCCTGTAAAATATGTAAAGTATGTGCCTTACATATCTGTTGAGCCAACCCAAACACATATCACCTAGCAGCCAGCAGCCAGCAGCCGATAGAACGTGCTCCTGCTGACCCCCATTTTGCGCATCGCCTGTGTAGCGGTCAGTAGCCCCTTATGGTATTCCTCCAGCACAGGCTGCAGCCCGGCCCGGTCGATGGGCTTGCGGCCCTTGTACTTGCCGGCCTGCTTTGCCACGGCAATGCCCTCCCTCTGCCGCTGGAGGATGTATTCACGCTCCAGCTCCGCCACGGCTGCAAACACTGTCAGCATAAATTTACCCGTCGGCGTCCCGGTGTCGATCGCTTCTTTTTTGCTGATGAACCCGACGCCTTTGGCCGTCAGCTTTTCCATCAGCTCCAGCAGATCTTTTGTGTTCCGGGCAAAGCGGCTGATGCTCTCCACCACGATGGTATCGCCCTGCCGGGCAAAGGCCAGCATCTCATTCAACTGCGGCCTGTTCACGTTTTTGCCGCTGGCCTTGTCCACAAATACCTTTTCAGCCCCTAACTCCTGCATCAATACTTCCTGCCTCGCAGCATTCTGCTCGGCTGTACTGACCCGGACGTATCCTATCAGCATAATCTGTCCCTCCTACATGTTTGAAAATAAAGGCATGATAAGCCGGCGTCACCCAGGCATTGTCCGGCGCTTTCAAAACATTCCCTGTCAACGGTTCGGAAAGCGAATCTCCGATCACGACATAGCCCGGACACCCGGCCAGCGACAATTGAACATAGGCCATCAGCCCGATGCCGGTTTCGATGTCCTGCCCTACAAACAACACGTTGCTTTCAACCCCGATTTTCTGCCGGCGCAGACAGTTCGCCCCAGCAAGCAGCATGACCCCAGACCCGCATGCTGGATCATTGACCGTGATGTACCCCTTCCGCTTTATCTCCGCACCGGCCGTCCCAAGCGTGATCCGGCTCATCATATCGGCCACATCATATGGTGTAAAATACTGGCCCCTTCGAGGGTTGCCCAACCGTTCCGCCATATAGAATCCGCCAAGAAAATCCTGTTCCGGATCACACGCCATATCGGCAGCCACGATCGCCAGCATCTCCGCGATCCGCTCCTGCTCATCCCTTGTATATTTCTGAATAATTGCGAGGTAAGCATCCTCGATTTTTTGTTTGTAATGGACGCGGTTGTTGATTGCCGCTGCCCATAGGAGCACAATGTCCCTCCACACCTCCGCGCGGTCTCTCGTAACGCTCATCCTATAGAATAAACCGGCAAATTCTTTTTTCAAATTTTTCATTGTCTGCGTATCCTCCCAGCCATGATCCGGCCCTCTTTTTTCGTTATCATTGAAGACTCCCCCTTTACATCCTGTAAAAAAGAAAGCCCAAAACCTTGGACTTTCTTTTTACTTTCAGTATTCCATTGGCGCGTAAATCTCTTCCATCAAGGTTCTGTAGAACAGGCCGGGGCTGTTCAGCATCGCCTCGATCTCCTCCTCACAGAAGCCCCCCTCCAGCAGCATGAGGATATCATCCTCGATGAATCCCATATTGCAGGCTGTTTCCAGCAGCCCGTCCAGCGGCGTCCGCGTGTCGTCCGTGAGAATGCGGTTTTGTTTCGGCTCGAAAAAATAGTAATCGCCGCAGTTCCACCAGCGCAGACGCTTGTTGAGGTTGGTGGTATCGAACCGGCTCATCTGCAGCCGTCCGTCCGGGCGGATACAGAGGATATCGCCCTCGGATATGCCGATGATCTCCTTACTGCCGGAAAGGAATCCGCATCGGCTCAGGGCTTCTTTCAAAATATCCGCTGTGCTTGCATAACAGAGCAGCCCGTTTTCAAAGCGGTAGATGCACAGCGGGCTGTTTCCTTTTATGAGATAAAGGTTGTTGAACTGGTCCAGGACGGACAGCGAGAAGGTCCCCTCCAGCAGTGACGCGGCATTTCCGATGGTCTCTGCGTCCAGCCGTCCGTCCTGTTCCAAAAGTTGTACGGCCACATAGCTGTCCGTCCGGATATTGGTTTTTGGCAAATGATACCGCTCTTTCAGCTCATCGTCGTTGTGCAGCACACCGTTATGTGCCAGGGCAAAGCGTGTCTGGCCGGATACGCCGGGGAAGGGATGGTTATTCGGGTTGAACGTGCCATCTCCCTGTGTTGTCATCCGGGTGTGTCCCATTACGGCAGTCGTATGGAGCGGGACAAGCCATGTCATCTCATGGGCAGGCCTGGGGCGCTTGTAGATGCGTAAGGACTGCCCCTGTATGTATGCGATACCGGAGGCGTCCGTACCGCGCTGCTCGCTTGCCGTGGCGAGAGCGGTTGTCAGCCTGCGTATCTGCTTCTGCGTGAGCGTATGCTTCGGGTCGCTGAATCCAAACAATCCGCACATGGCTTACACCTCGCATTCCGCAGAAACAGGGGCGTTGATGTACAGTCGGAGTTCTTTTAAGTACTGTACCAGCTCGGGATAGCGCTGAGGATCGATGCCAAGCATGATATCGCTCCAGGACAGTGCCTGCAGACGTTCTTCAGACAAAGAAACCGCCACATTGCACAGCTTCTCAACCAGCTGCAATGTGGCGATCAATGTATTGCATTTCAGCGTACCCCGGAAGATCCGGAATTCGATGGTATCGGTGTTTGTGAGATTTACGCAGGTATACCGGCCCTGGTATGCTTTCTTGGCATGCTCCATGATCTCGCGCCCGGTATCCTTGTATCCGTATCTTGCGGCCCATTGAGCCACCTGCCGCTGTGTGCGCCGGGAGAACCGCAGCAGCTCCTGCCAGAACCGCTCGAACAGATACAGGACGTGGCCGATCTTTTCATCCTGCTCTGCCTGCGCGGCTCCGAAAAATGTACGGTTCACATGCACGTGCAGCCCGCAGGTCGAGCTTTGGTGGGAATAGTAACCGAGTGCTTTGAATTTTTCCAATGCTTCCCTCCACGGGACTTCACGCATGTGGGCCTCCAGCGTACAGGGATGGGTGACAAGCTCCAATCCATCGTCGAGGCTGCCGTCGGATTTGATGTATCCGAACTCGCCCGTCTGGTTGAAGATGCTGAGGATCTTTTTGGCCTTGACGGGATCCTTTCCTCCGTCATCCACCTCCAGCTCCACCCCCATGTACATGGGAGCATCCCCGTGAAAGATCGGCACGGGCTTGTAGCTGTAGCAGTGGATGGCCTCGCCGCACTCGTGATAGCAGGCTGAACAATAGGGAGTTTCCTCATCCTCGTCCTCATCCTGGTAGTATGCTGCGGAAAAGGAGATCAGTCTGCCGCATTGGTTGCAGCGCGTGTAGTGATTGGTATAGCATGCCTCACACAACGCGGTATCGCTGTCCCCAAAATCGTTTTCACGCCAAATGCGCTCGCCGCAGTAACTGCACACCACAGTGTCCGCTTCTGCGCAGGATGGACAAACCGCCTCCTCTGCTACATGGTATGCTTCTTCCGGGCGGACCTCGGCTCCGCACTGGATACAAATCAAATGTTCCATTCTTTTTCCTCTCCTTTACGATTCATTGTTGTTGACAAAACAGTCAGCAAAAGCCATCAGCACAGTGACTGCAAAGGCCAGTATCGTGCTGATGGTTTTCTTCGTTAAGGTAGGAATAGCTGAATCTTACCCATGGGATCATCTCCTTTTTTATTATTCGTGGAGATGATATATTTTTGAGATTGGGGTTGGTGCGGCTAATACTCCCAGTTACCACCCTAAATAATGTATCCTGAATAATAGAAAACGTCTTGTAGTACAAGTTCAAGAAGGACATTGAAGTGTCGCGGCCGGGCTGTTCTGTCGTAAAATGGACGGGCGGTTTTGTCGGAAGAAGCCGGACACGGATGTCCGGCGGGCGGGGCGAATAGACGTCGCTGGAGTATTTTGTCGTACAAGAGAAGGGAGGGGCCAGAGCCGCTCCCTTCATTAGTAGATTCAAGAGACCTCGCCCACCAAGACGAGCTGTACCATCCGGTCATCAACAATAGGCCGGCGATTTTGGTAAGCGTAGACAAGTGACTGAGTACAGGCCCGGTTAATCAGGCGCGGGATGCCGGAAGAAAAAGAGTGTATGACTTTCAAGGCATCCTCGGAGAAAATCGCGTTGGAGTGACCAGCATAGGCCAGCTGCTTTTCAATGTATGCTTTTGTCTGTGAGAAGTCATACGGGGCCAGGAAACACTGGATGTCAACCCGGTGGAGAATAGCCCGGTACGCGTGTAGCTTCAACTTTTCCCAGAGTTCAGTTTGCCCGGCCAAAATCAGCGCAAGTGGATTCTCGGAGTCCATCCGGTAGTTGAGGAGGAAGCGAATTTCCTCGAGCATCTCTTTAGAGAGAAGATGCCCTTCATCCACAATCACCACCAGTTTCCGGTGCTCAACGCCGCGCATAATTTCAATCTGGTGGTGCAGCAGATTCCGGGCGTCACCTCGGTAAAATCTTGTTTCACACCCCAGTTGTTCAAGCAGCCCATTGTAGAAATACCGTGGCGTGAGCTTGGATTCGGAAAGATACAAGACGGCGTATTCCTGTCCATTCAGGGCGCTTTTCAGGCGGCGCAAAGAGGTTGTTTTGCCAGTGCCAGGGTCGCCAATCACAAGAGCAAAAAGTTGGCGTCTGGTCGCGTAGAGAAGACGGTTGTGAATCTCCTCGGTATCCTGGTCCATGTAGAGGTCATCCACCGGGATGCTTCGTACAAACGGGGTCTTCTTCATCTCAAAAAAGTCTTCGTACACACAGCTCACCCCTTCTCGATTTCGGAAGTATAAGAAATAGCCCTCCGGCGCTGCTTGTCCTGGTACTGTTCAGCGAGTGCGTCCAGAAGCCTGGAATGGTCAACGGGGATACGCTCAACCTCTTTCCTCGTCGGCCTGGGGGCCACATGCTCACCAATCACAATCTGGCGTATCTGGAACGGTGTGCAGAGCGGGCTTTCGATCGTGAGCACATCCGTGCAGGCCGGGTCATAGACCACATCCACATGCTGCCCAGCAAAAGTCACGCCCAAATCGTACCGCTTCCCGCCAAAACTAATCACTCCGCTCTTGTCTGCTTTGCGGGCTTCGCAGCGGAGGAAGGCCCTTGCCATAAGCGCCTTGTCCACAAAGCGAGGCGGCATGGAGTCAGTCTTAAAAGCAATTTCCGGGGTTGTTCCCAAAGCGCTGTGGGGCCTGGAATGGTAGCACTCACTCAGCCATGCATTAAACTGCGCATTCAACTCCTGCAAGCTCTCAGGTGGATGAAGAGCAACCTCGGCCAAGAATGCCTCCAAAGTCTGGTTGAACCGCTCTTGCTTGCCTTTGCCCTGCGGATTTCTGGGCTTCGCATACAGTAGTCGGATACCAAGAAGCCCACAGGCTCGCTTCATCCAGCGAGTGCGGTACTGACTGCCGTTGTCAAAGTAGAGCCGCTTGGGCAGCCCGTATTTGGTCATTGCCTTTCGCAGCGTGTCCTCCACAATGCCCTGTTCCATATTTCCGTAGAACTCACCGTGCAGGATATACCGGGTGGCATCGTCAATCAGACAGGAAAAGTAGGTCTGTGTGGTTTTCCCTCCCAGATTGAGGATAAGGCCATACTTAATATCGCCTTGCCACAAATCGTGCCGGTGAGCGCGCTGGAATCGTTGGGAAGCATAGCCTTTATCGTTGTAGAGGCTCATCATAGCAGAAGAATATCCGGCCCTGCTCAGGGCATCCTGCAAGGTGGTCCTCTTCAGGAATCCGGGCTCTGCTTTCCCCTCCAGTTCAAGAATTTTAATAATGGTCGGGACACTTCGACTGGGGAGCTCCCTGCGTAGCCGGATGGCCTCGTCTAGCAACTCTTGCGGGATTTTGTACTTGCACTCAGCACTCCTGCTCTGCGGCTTCAGAGCATCAAATCCGCCTTTCAAGTAGGAAGTCAGATAGCGTTCCAGTGTCCTTTGGGAAATTTGGTTTCGCTCACAGATTTCAGCTCGAATTAGTCGCACACTGTCTTTGTCCAGGTTTTGCGACAACAGGGGCGCAATCAGAGTCATCCGTTCCTCGGCAATCTCGGTGGCGAGCTTTTGGTCTTTCATATCCATACCAGTGTTACCTCCTACACATTTTAGGATGACACCAGTATAGACGGGATGTCCTTCCTTGTCATGGCGGAACGGTGCTGTTCCCAATTTCCGCTGTTCACCACCAGCCGGACAAAACTCGCCGTCCGCCGGCGTAGGGAATGGCCGGGGCTAAATGTCGCCGACATCTGGCCCGCCGTAATCAACCCGTCCAGAACGTTTTGGGCATACCAAAGAAACCATGCAAGCCAGAAACGGATGCGCAGCCAAGTTGAAGTTTCGCAAGTGTGCTGGGTTTCTGTGGCCTCAGCAATCTCGCAAAGAGAGTTCAGGTCATGTCGCTTGTATGGGACTAGGCCCTCCGGCAGTTCCCGGTGGGTCTTTCCGCAATGTCGGCACTCCATCACCCTTAGATGAATTTGGTGCGTATGTTCTCCTTGCCGGACCTTGCGGATGCAGGTTCCATGTACTTTGAGCGGTCCACCACAGATTGGACAGACGCTGCTCTCTTGGCTAAAAATTTTTGTCTTTTCCCCATTGCGGGTTATCTCAAAGTGTGCTATGCTAATCATGGTCTGTGAGAGGAAGCAGAGATTCACTTTGGTTATTGAAAATGTGGCTATCATTTTCAACAACTAGGATCTCTCTTCCTCTTGCTCCGTTTATTACCAGAATACAATCATAGCACATCCACTTAAAAAGAACAGGACCACCTCGGTGGTCCTGTTCTTTTGTCTAACAACATTGCAAAACTGGCAGAACTGCCCGGCTGCTTTGACAAATCACTCCGGCTTTTTGTCAATTCAGCTCGGCTTTTTCCGGACAAGTCGGGGCGGCGCTAACACTTTAAAAACTTCTCGCCTATAAACTCGATGATGTATTTACCCTCAAGTACCAAAAAGTATGCTTCTACTATATTTACCTCTGGAAATTTATCTTGCACATCTACAAGATAGAGAAGCTTTATCAATTCTACTACTCTATCATCCAATTCATTTTCAAAAATGATCGCTTTTTCGCGTAGTGCATTCTGATTTGTTACAATACGTTTTCTGTATCCAGGTATCAAAAATCCGCTTTCTCCATCTTTATCTGAAAACATTTTTTGTATTTCTTCTACAGAGTTTTCTGATACATAATAGATCATAGTTTGATGCGCCATATCATGGTAAAGCATGCCGTAATCCACTTTGCATTCGTGTCCACAATGGGGACATTTAAACTGAAAAAAAGTGCCGTCTATTAACTGCGTTTTGGCTTCCGGATCTAAATCACCATTCAGACTCTCCCAAAACAAGTAATCGCTTTCTTTGTTGCATTTGGGACATGCAACCGTTTTCTTACGTCTTAACGACAGTGTTTCTCCCCCTATAGTCTCTCCGTCACTGGCTGATTTGAACAGCATTATCGCAACTTTATATCTCACACTATATGAAGCTCGTCATTTATATCCATGATATCTTCAATCGGAATCTCTGTGCCGTCTTCCATTTTTACGCAGTTCCCGTACTCATCTATCTTTTTGATGATACCTGTTTTCATACTATAAGCGCCGCCTGCTTTTCTTTTGTCCGGCTGAAAGTACAGCACCGCCACCGTTTCGCCGGATTCCGATGCGCTCCGAAGAAGATCATCCAATAAATTCTTTTGTGTTTCGTCCAAGTCGATTTTTCGGTCTGTCAGACGTGCGGTTTCCTCCACTGCATCCTCATAGCCTGTCAATGCCATGAACGGAATAAACTGCGCCGCACGGTCACTCACCGGCATCTGCGGGTATTTTTTTGATACATGATGCGGCAAATGGATGATATCCTCATACTTGTCCGTCACGCTTTATGCCCTCCGATTTTACCATTACGGTCTTTCGCCGTTGCGCCTTCCTGCAGATTCATACCCTTCAGGATCGCATTTTTTCCATACTTCCTTTTGATGGCAAGCATTGCTTCCTGCCGTTTGCGTTCACGGACCAGTTTCTTCTCTTCTTCCGCTCGTTTTTCCTGGCTGGTTGGTGACAGCGAAAACAGGTCGAGCTGCTCCACCGCTTCCTCTTTTTGAGCCGCGGATTCAGTGAGCACATTTCCCGCTGTAAGATTGAGCCGCCGCACCAGCAGATTTTTGTCTGCAATGCGTTCGAATAACTCTGTCACTGCATCCATAAGCTGCACAGAGGATGAGGTATACCGCGGCAGATTCGCCGTACCATGCGCGTGCTTTGGAATTTTCCGGCCATACCGGTCCACCTTTACCTCTCCATGATACGCTTTGCTTCTTGTTTCATCCGTAAGATTTTCAATATCATAGCCGACTGTCAAAACGATTTGCCTGGTTACAAGCCTGCTTTCGACCAGGGAAAGCGCCAGCTGGTCCGCCATCTCCCGCACGACCAATCTTGTCCGCACAAAATCATACGGACACTCCAACACCTGCCCGCTGCCCACACTGCTTGCTTCCGGCTTATACGCCTTAATGTCCGCAATGGTACATGGTTCCCAGCCCCATGCGTGGTCGATCAGAAGTTCGGCGTTGACGCCGAATAAGTCATACAGCGTATCCTCGTTGTACAAATCTGTGGGCGGGCCTAAAGAGCATCTTGCGATGTCTCCCATCGTGTACAGGCCTATGCTCTCCAATTTCTTTTCGTATCCTTTTCCCACACGCCAAAAATCCGTGAGCGGCCGATGCGTCCACATCAACTGGCGGTATTTCATCTCATCCAGCTCTGCGATACGCACACCGTTTTCGTCCGGCTGGACATGCTTTGCATAGATGTCCATCGCAATCTTAGCAAGATACAGATTCGGGCCGATTCCCGCGGTAGCGGTAATGCCTGTGGTCCGAAGAACATCCAGAATGATACGCATTGCGAGATCTTTTGCAGTGATATTTTCCCGTTTCAGATATGAGGTCGCATCGATCAGCACTTCATCAATGGAATATACGTGGATGTCATCCGGCGCCACATGCTTTAAATAGACGCTGTAGATTCTGGTGCTGTGTTCCATGTAATGCGCCATACGGGGCGGAGCAATGAGGTAGTCTATCGCCAAGCCAGGGTTATTCGCCAGTTCCACAGAGGACGAAGAAGCGCCTGTGAATCTATATCCCGGCGCGTTGCGCTGCCGTTTGAGATTTGCTTCCTTGACTTTCTGTACCACCTCGAATAGCCTCGCCCGGCCGGGGATGCCATATGCCTTCAGCGAGGGGGACACCGCAAGGCAGATTGTTTTTTCCGTTCGGCTGGCATCCGCGACAACGAGATTGGTCGTCATTGGGTCAAGGCTTCGTTCCATGCATTCCACCGAAGCATAGAACGATTTCAAATCAATAGCCAAATAGGTTCGCTCTGTCATATGCGTCCCCCTCCTTCTTCAAGCAAGTTATTTCAATTATACCACTGCTCTTCCATTCTGAAAATCGATAGAATAAAATCTCCAACAAAAAAATCCCAGCACAGTTCATTGCTGATGCTGGGATTTCTATTGAACTACATCTGAGTTACATATTGACAATCTTTTCCTTGAAGTGATATTCTGGAGACGGTTGTCTTGCTTTCCAAGGGAGAGATCGACTCGAAAAAGATTCGGGTTGAGTTCTCTTTGGAAGATATAGATATGTCCGAATTTCAGGATGGGGCAACCTACACGCAGATCAAGGAGTATGTTTTGGAGCATACCGGGTTAAAGGTTTCCAGTCTGTATATCTCGCAGATTAAACGGAAATGTGGGATTGAGGTCGGCAAAAACTACAACCTTCCGAAATCCGAGGATTCCAGGCAAGCACCAACCTGCCCTCCAGAAAAAGAAATCGCCATCCGAGAGGCACTGCAGTATTTCAGGATGATCTGAATCCCATTGCCAATACACTGTTCCATTTTCTGATGCAGGTGCTAAAACGCTCTACCAAGAGGGTAACAGATGCTCGCCTCCATGATGGTTTGGCTACACGCCCCCAGCCGAGAAAGCGCATCTCTCGGCTGGGGTGATTCTGTCGGGATATGGATTTTTAAGGAATCAAATCGAACTCCATGAAAATGATGGGTCTGTGACAATATGTCATTGCGCCATCAGGGAAGACTTCAGCAGATGCGCAGCCCCTTTATAGCCCTCGGAAAATGGACATCCAGTTTTACAGCATAGTATCAGTATCCACACCTAAACCGATTGAATGCCCCCTAACAAAGAAACTCGGCGGTATAACATGGAGCAAGATATTAGATGAATGCGGCCTTACATGCTGAGGGGCGTTCTGCAAAGGAATTCTTGCTTATCAATCGATATCATCCCAGAAACCGATTTCCGGGTTTTCATATGTACCAACGATTACACCACGATCCAGAAATGCATTTCGCTCCTCGCAGCATGTTTCCGGCAATAGGCCACATGCGTGGCATGCCGCAAGATTCAAAGAATCGCGCCCCTGACCTCTGCTCATGATACATACCGGGTCATTTGAACAAGTCTTTGCATTCGCAATTGCTTTTCTGAGAATCCTGGGGAATGCATCCGGTCTGCCTTGACGAACCAGTCCCCCCAATGTACCTTCCGCATCGCCACTGGCAGTATAGATGAAAATACCCGCCATCTTTTTTCCGTCGGCTTCCTCGGCGCAGTATAGGCGTTCACTCAGAGAAGCGATGCTATATCCACACTCAAAACTCAACTGAGAAATGAGCAGATGAGATAGTGTGTGCAACATAAGGAATTTGGGCGTTATTGTGCGTGGATGATTCTTCCCGATAAACGATGTCGCATAATTGTGGTTCAGCCTAGCGGCTCTCTCAATGACTGCCGGATGGGCTTCAATCCAACCATCGATATCTTCTTGGTTGAACTCGATAAAGATGCCTTCACCACGTACTTCATAAGCAGGGTACCACCGAGTATCGGGTTCCTTTACATCTACAAAACCGACATCATTACTGGTCATTGCTGGTTGAATTCTGGAAAAACCTATCAATGCATTTACCACACGCACCTTGTCGACAAGGGAAATGGCTTTAATATGAGGTAGATCATACTCGGAAATATCCATTTCTTCACGGGAGAAATCGCCCAATCCTGAGCTGGCTGCGCCTACTTCTCCGGACAATGCGGTATATTCCTCCACACGATACTGAATACTGGTCACATCGACATCTTCGGGTATCGGCTCCAACCATTTGCGAATTAGGATTTTCTCCACTTCTGCACGGGGTGCACCGATCTCAAGCGCAATTTTATCCACCCACTTCGGCAAACGCCGGGTGATTGTAGAGATCCTTTCCTCTGGGTCTTCATCGCTGATGATGGTCATGCAATCATCATATGCTTTGCTTTGCTCAATTTTTGCATTCAGCTTGTCTGCATACGGTGGAATAACCAACGAACTATGCACCACGGGGAAGTAAACGGACGATGCACCTCTCTGCACGGTTTTGGGATAGCAAACACACTTATCTTTGGTATGTCGAAACGGATGATTTCCATCACATCTGAATTGATTGGTCCCCAGGTCTTCGTCCAGTTTTTGAAAGCAATCCTTATCAAAGGCACCCTTTAATGTAGCGATAGCACCACAGGAACAACTTACACTCAAGCCCTCAAGCCCTTCCGTTCCAGATGCGCCAGTCTTAAACTTCAACTCCGGATTTCCGCAAATCGGTTTCTTGGCCTTTGCATGCACCCACTTTACCCAAGGAAAATCATTCAAATGACCGCTTTCACACACAGTGACAATACGCTCCACGACCAAATCCTGGCGGCACTTTGGGCATTGCATATGCTCAACCATATACTTGTCCCGTTCAAGCGTTTTTGTCTTGGCGTTTTTCCTGTACTCGGCCACCCAGTTTTTTAATGGCTGGAATCTTCGGCACTTAGGGCAGAAATACCATTCAGGAAAACGGGAATATGCAATATTGGTGGGTAACGCAAAGTAGTCCACGCCCAGGGCTTTTGCAAAACGATCATCATAGATCCTACTCATTCCGCTCCAGTACTCCGGCGCAGCAGTAACCAATGTCTGATCAGGAAAGTCCACCATAGCACCTACGCCATATTGCAAAACTGCCTGAGCAGCACGAACAGAGTGGGTAACTTTATTCAGTTCTATTTTTGTTTTCACTTGTTCAGACATTGTTATCCCCCCAAACTACAATACTACCCAATACCGGGGCATCCACGTTTCGCATTGAGGTTAAAGTTTCAATGGCATTGTCCTTTCCTGCGGAGTTGTATTGTTTAAGCAATCGACGTGTATCTCCCGCAGGCGGATTGACCATAAACTTGCGCCCAAAATACAACGGGACAGACGGATTTTCTCCGTTGCATTCATCCACATAGGACTGCCAAAGATCGAAGAACTCCTTGATCTCCGTTCGGATTTCATCTACATCGTCCTTTGCTTGCCCCTCGGAGCGTTCGTTAATTCCGGTCACTCGGGCTATGACAAATGTTTCCGCTTTTTTTATTGCTTCCGCAAAGTCCTCTTCATCGAAGTTAATGGCATCCTTATCTTCGCTCATTCTGGCCATTTGGCGCATCATCGAAATAAGCACAGCATGTAAGGCCCGCTCACGTGCTGGACGAGAGAACGGAGTAGCTCCAGTTGGCTCTACAAAGCGATAGAAAGATTCGTGGTAAGAGCGGAATCGTTCATAATGAGATCGGTCGCGACTCTTTGTGGCATCGTACTGCACAAAGACTACACCGGGGAAGGAACGTCCCACTCGGCTGGAGGCCTGGATATATTCGCTGGTAAGTTTGGGCTGTCCGATCATCAACATAACATTCAATCGTGCAACGTCAATGCCAACGGAGATCATGTTTGTGGCAAGTAGCACGTTAGAAGCATATCGCTTGGCGGCTTCATTTTCTTTGGAATGCTCGATCTTTTCCAGCTTATCCAATGTCTCATTCAATTCCGTGGTGGAAACACGGCTGGTAAGTTCGTCCGCACTGACGATAAACCTTCTTCCCGTAAACATACGATTTGCCGTACGAATGATAAAATCCTTTACGTCATCGTCCACCAGAGTTGAAGCCTTCCCCAAGTCCTTCAAGCTGTTAAAATATACCGTCAATGTCCACAGTTTGTCTTTTACCTCTTCCGGAAGATCCATGGTGTAAACCTTCTGCATAAGCGCAGCCATAGCACGGATTTCCATCATAGCCTTGGTTTTTCCGGAAGGCATAATACCTACATATTTACGTCCGTACATACCCTTTTCGTAATCAATTACAGACTCTTTTGCAAAGAAAGAATCCTCCGCATCCAAGCCGGGAGCCGGGAACTGCACAACTTCACGATTGTATAGCACGGAACACTGCTCTTTTGCTCTCCGAATTGTTGCGGTGGAAGCGATGACTTTGGGATACACACCATTTTGACCGCAAATTGCGTCCACTGCGGTTTCATAAAGGCCAACCATCGTACCCAATGCACCCGAAATCAAGTGCAGTTCGTCCTGAATAATAAGTTCCGGGGTGCGATTATCTTTTCCAATGCCGAAGAAAGCACCGATTCGTCCATCCCAAGGAAGCATAGCAAATTTGTCCACCGTACCAAACAACAATGTCGGAGGTGTTTCGTAAAGTTCGTCATCGATAATTTGAATAGGAAGTCTTTTGGTAAAAGCACAGTCTTCATGAGGGCAGAACATATAAAAATGTTTACCGCTCATGTTATAGCCCCATTCTCCAACCAGACGGCCATTCTTATCATCCTTGACCATCTTTGTTCCGCACCACGGACACTTCAGCACTTGAAACTTATTATGACGTTCTTTTTCATTACGAACATAATATGGACTGCTTACACTCTGTAACTTTCCCAAATGGTATTCTGCACTATTTGAGCGCTCACCGCTTCCAACATTTTTATTGGGAATGTGCGAACCACCAATCCAGAGACCAATTGTGATCGGTTCTTTTCCCAGTGGGTAGGAAGGATACCTGTGCCTCTTTTGGGCGCAATCTTGTCTAATATACTCACAAGCACAAATAAGTGTCGCTGCGCGGGTAAACTGCTGTGCCGCCAAAAGGCGGAGAGTATAACGCATAATAACAGCCGTGCCGTTGGAGTTTTTGGGGTGTGCCAGCTTGCGATAGAAAATTGTAAACGCAGTCAGTCCAAGGTATGCCTCGGTTTTACCGCCGCCGGTAGGGAACCATATCAAATCGACGATACTCCGCTCCGGAGATTCATCATCAATTATGGAGTTGACATCCATCAGTAAAAACGCTATCTGAAAAGGTCTCCATTTACAATTGCCGTCGCTCTCTTGGCTGTAATCCATGCCATAAAGCCTGTTGGCTATTTCTTCGTCCCCCGGGTAACGATCGGCGTTGGTTTTGGCCATATCTCCCTGCATCGCAATATGAATTCTCTGCATAAACATTGCACGATTTGCCAACAGAAAGGCTTTGTATGCGTTGTCATTTTTTGCCAGAGTATCAATACCAGCATACATTCTCTCATATGCGCGCTTACATTCGCGGATATTATTGGCGGCAGCAGATATATATCTGGGATCGAGTGTAGCAGCAACCTTTTCCAGACTATCAACCCAATTTTTATACAGGTCGACTAGGCTTCGCATGGATGCAAGTTTGGTGGTTCTGTCGGATGGATCAAGGTCGGACAAATACTTCATGGACAATTCTTCGTCTTTGATGAGGTCGTTCTGAGGCAAGGAAAAACTCATCGATGGAATCTCGATTATTGGTAAGAAATCACTCCATATATTCCCAATTCCAGACGCATCGATTTCCCAGTCTACGGATGTACCCAAGCCGGTTCCGTATATTTTTTTGTGGCGGTACAACAAATCCAGCGACTGTTCTTCTGAATCCATCGCGGTTACATCCGCGTTGGGATTGCTTTCTACAAAAACGAAATCATTATTCTCAGAGGATATTTTCATCTTGGCCTGGAAAATGCAGCGATTCGCTTTCACAGGAGATTCCTTCCAGTCGTTCACCAACATAACGGTAATTGACCACAAATTATCTCCAATTTCCCGCCTCAAAGCCACCAGCTTTGCATCAGTGCCCTCCAGGTTGTGGTTGGCTTCATCATCGGCATAATCCCCATGGCTAAAGTCAAGCACAAATTCCGGAATTTCATGCGGAACTCGCACATACCCCATAGCACAGTAGTCAACAAAACGGTAGACTATTTTCTGAAGAATGCGAAATTCATTTTCCGAAATTGTATCGCGCTCAAAAATGCTACGAGCTTCCTTGGCGGTTACGGAAGAAATCAGTCGCAGCGCATGGGCATCTTTGTCATACACCATAATATGCGCCAATTCAGGCGGCACTGTATAGGTGTCAGGATCATCCGGCAGATAGGGAATCATACAATCCGGAACTTTGGCATTTCGGTATGTGGCAAAAGTCAAACTTCCCCTGACGATATTTGTGTTTCCGCTTGCGATGAATGTAATGCCCATGGACGAAGGCATGTACTGTGTAGCCATTCCGATTTCTTCGTCCAAGTTTTCATCTGCAGTTTCGTCAAATGCATAGGTTCTCTGTTTCTTCTGTTGAACGGGGTCGGTACCTGGATCTTCGACAGAAGGCGAACCTGAGTTTTCTGCCGAATTATCGGATTCCTCCAATTCAACAGTCTCATCATTATCCTGGTTGACAGCATTTCCTTGCGGGAACAGAATACCAGCGGAATAACGGCTGGTAGGGGTGCTGGAAATAAGTTCATGCTCTCTGTCAGGCAAAGAAAATTCTGATCCGGGTCCTAAAAGTTCATCCCTAATTATACCGATATACTCTTCCCGGGCAGAAATCATTGTCTGTCTAATTTCACTGCCTGTCACATCAATACCTCCGCTTCTGTAATGGGTGTATTCACCAGATTGATGTTGATATTTACACTTTCGTCCAGTTCCGTAATATACTCAAGTTCCAGTGTTTCCGACAGACTGTCCACATTGTCATATACGATGCTTAGAACGCTGCCTTCCTCAGGTATGTTGCCACTGAGTTTATCGTTGATAGCCTTTGCGATTAATTCAAGAATCTTTCGCCGGTCGTGACGCACCGCTCCACACGCCTCAAAAAAGCCATGAGGATCTGCCAGTAGATGAGGATCCTGTGTTACGATTGCAATATACTCCATGGTACGTTCTTTACGGGGGCCGACAATGTGACTGTCATCGATGAGCCATTGCCGAATAGTGACCTCCTGCATAGAACTTCCGGCCTCTCTCATTTTCTGCGCAACCTTTCGATAAGTAAAGCCATTGGTTTCCTTATACTCCCGCAAGGCTTCTTTCCAATATTGAGACTTTTCGTAAGCCTCAATTGCGCCTTGCCCCAAACGTCCATCACGAAGCAGACGCTCATAGATGAAGTCAACAATATTCTTGGTGTAATCATCACGCTTAACAAACACCAGCACATCTCCGGGTCGCAATTGCTCCGGGGATTTTTCAGCCACATTTCCTGCCATACTGTCAAAGACAACCGCAGAATAATACTTGGAGAAGAATATTTGCTCTCCCGAAACAAAAGTGCCTACATGTTTAACTTCGGACACCGGGACATAAACGCCTCCCGCACTGCTGCTCTGTGCCAATTTGCGAACATCAAATGTATTAAAGGCTTCGATATATTCGTCCAGGGCGGAGAACTGCTGTACTTCCTCTTCCATCTGCATTTCCTGAGAAGAGTTATCCTCCTCCGGCTCATCTGCCATATGGGTGGCACCGATTCTTCTATTCAGCTTTCGCTCGTACTTTGCGAATTTCTTTCGTCGGAATGTAAATATCTTTTCCTCACATTCATATAGAAGAACATCGACATTACGTGCAGCCAAACATTGCAACGGATCAAACCGCTTATTATTCAGTTCTCCGACACATAAAACCGCATCGTATTTTTTCTGGCTATCGAAACGATTTGCCGTTACGCAAATTACATTTTCGTCAAAAAAGCGCTTAGGGTATACCATGCGAAGTAAGTCGGCATAATATGCTTTTGGTACAATGATTGCAACCTTGCCGAGTTTATGTTCGTTCAAGTATTCCCTCAGGGCATTTGCCTTTGGGCAGATTTTCAATCGTTCACGATATTTTCGTTCCAGTGCATCCGCCACAACCATACACAGTTCTTGCATAGATCCGGCTTGATCTGCAATATCCCATAATTCCTGAATGCGTCCGTAGGGTGAAGTAACCGCTTTGTTAATCTGTCCGTTACAAATGGCGTTTTCCATTATTTCTAACGGAAAAACTGCGGAATTAAGAAGATTCAGCAAACCATGCGCAGCCACCACGAAGTCGTCTTTGACAGCATCATTCCACTTAGACTGTTTGATGACAAAAATCGCATTTTTTATGGTTTTGTATTCATCCCAACTCCAACCTTCACCTACGGGAATTGCCGTAACAGTATTGTGTATCACATTCATAATCTGCCGATGGAGTTCTTCGGTAAGCGGGTTGTCGTTGCAAATCATTTGATTGCTTTTGGATAGCATGGTTTTTGTACAAGCAAATACGGAAGCACCCTCATACATCTCCAAGATATGTTCACCCATCCCAGCTTTGATTGGGGATGTAACATGAGCAAAACGCAGTACTTTTCTTCGAAGCAAATCAGCAAGTTCAGACCCGTTCTCGGTTATAGACGCGCCACCGATGACCAATAGACCTACTACTTTATTT
>OGYB01000734.1_pt1 | contig 18266 bp, 14 predicted proteins | sample 1576421 | NCBI WGS metagenome assembly OGYB01 (sample SAMEA3541577, study PRJEB24748) | human gut metagenome | biome: human gut; feature: human-associated habitat; material: faeces | place: China | collected 2012
TGTGCTTCGCGATCCGGCTGTAATGGATATTATAAACAATCTGGAGTGGATGCTTGATAATCTGATACCCAAGTATATAGAGCAGGGCAAGCACAGGCTTATGGTTGCCTTTGGGTGCACCGGCGGCCGGCATAGATCGGTATGCGCCGCATATGAACTGTATACAAGGATGAAGGACAAGCATCACTGCATATTGGCCCATAGGGATCAGGGGAGAGAGGACAGGGATATCAGCGAAAGATTCGTTAACCGCTGATTTATCTATTCTTTGCCACTATGCAATCGCGGAGGGGAAAATGTCATTTTCGCTTACAGTAAAGGATGAGATAGTGTCTCATAAGCTGCGCGGGGAGGAGGTTGGCGAGTTTGAACTTGCGGCCCTCACCGGTACTGCTGGAAGCATACTCATAAGCCGGGGAGAACGGTATATAGAGTACACGACGGAAAGCTACACCGTTGGGAGGCATATAGCAAGGCTTGCGCATTCGCTCCATGATATCGAATCCTCCGTAGCCGTTATGGAACGTGAAGGAAGAAAATCCAGGAGCACGGTTGTCAGGATAACGGGCAAGGGCTGCGAAGGAATGCTCTACGCTTCAGGTATGCTGTCAAGCACTGTAAACGGAATATCCATGGGCAGTGGGATGGATTGGAAGCTGCTTGATACCCCTGGGAAAAAGCGCGCGTTTTTAAGGGGGGCTTTTCTTGGTTCAGGCTCTATAAGTGATCCTAGCCGGTCATACCATATGGAAATCGTTTGCAGGACAGAGCGTCTGGCCCAGGGCATAATGGATCTGCTGTCGGAATTCGGGCTCAATGCCAAACGGTTCGAACGCAAGGCCAGCCAGGTTGTATATATTAAGGATGGTGATATGATATGCGGCTTCCTAGCCCTGCTGGGCGCTTCTGAAGCCGCGCTCAGGATAGAGGATGCAAGGATGCTTAAAAATGCGCGCAACGACGCTATAAGGATCACAAACTATGAAACCGCAAATATGCAGAAGACGGCAAAGGCGGCTGCGGCTCAGATTATAAATATAGAATTGATAGCCGCGCGGATTGGAATAAAAGCCTTGCCCCAGCCGCTGTTTGAAGTGGCCGAGGCTAGGCTTAACAATCCCGAGGCCACGCTGTCACAGCTTGCTCAAATGCTTGGCCTGGGTAAGTCGTGCGTAAATTCACGTCTGAAAAAAATATCTGATATAGCGCAGGATATTGAAACAGGCACGGCTGATTTGTGAGCCATAGGAAACAGGATGGGAGGATTAAGATGACCGATTTTGTACACCTGCATGTACATACTCAATACAGTCTGCTGGATGGAGCCGCACGCATAACCGACCTGGTAGCGAGAGCTAAGGCGCTTAATATGGATGCGCTTGCTATAACGGATCATGGAGCAATGTATGGAGTTATAGATTTCTATAAGGTATGCGTAAGTGCCGGAATAAAGCCGATTATAGGTATGGAGGCATATGTGGCCCCGCGCTCAATGGAGGAAAAGCAGGGGACGAGGGAGTACGCCCATCTTGTTTTGCTTGCGAAAAACGATATAGGGTACCATAATCTTATGATGCTTTCATCGCAGGCCTTTCTCAAAGGGTTTTATTATAAGCCTCGGATTGATTATGACATTTTGGAAGAACACAGCGAAGGACTTGTCTGCCTTTCAGCGTGTTTAGCGGGCGATATACCTGCAATGCTGCTTGAAGGGCGCGACGACGAGGCGAGGGCGCTAGCAAAACGCCTTAAGGCCATGTTTGGTGAAGATTTCTATATAGAGCTGCAGAATCATGGGCTTAAAGAACAGCTTGAGGTTCTCCCGAAGCTGAACGGCCTCGCAAAGGAGCTTTATATTAAAACCGTAGCCACGAATGATATACATTATGTTGATAAGGCCGATGCGGAAGCGCAGGATATCCTGCTGTGCATACAGACAAACCGCTTTGTTGACGATGAAAACAGGATGCGGATGAGCGCCGACGAGTTTTACCTAAAATCCGGCGATGAGATGAAAAAGGCGCTTTTTGATTACCAGGACGCGATATTTAACACCCGCGAGATAGCGGATAAGTGTAATGTTGAGATTAAGTTTGGTGAAAGACATCTTCCCGAATTCAAGGCGCCTGGCGGCGTGGATAATGAGACCTATTTAAGAGAGCTTTGCCTTGACGGCATAAAAAGAAGGGTGCCGGACGCCGACAAGGATGTATAGGACCGTGTAAAATACGAGCTTGACATGATCGTCTCAATGGGGTTTGTTGATTATTTTCTGATTGTAAAGGACTTCATAGATTTTGCAAGGGCAAATGATATAGTGGTTGGGCCTGGGCGCGGAAGCGGGGCCGGAAGCATGGTTGCGTACTGTCTGGGGATTACAGGCATTGACTCGATAAAATACGGTCTTCCGTTTGAGCGTTTTTTGAACCCTGAGCGCATATCTATGCCGGATATAGACGTGGATTTCTGCTTTGAACGAAGGCAGGAGGTTATAGATTATGTCGCAAAGAAATACGGCAAGGATCACGTCGCCCAGATTATAACCTTTGGAACGCTTGCCGCCCGCGCTGCGGTTAAGGACGTAGGCAGGGCGCTTAGAATGCCCTATGCCGAGGTGGATCGCATTGCAAAGCTGATTCCCGGGGAGCTTAATATGACGCTCGACCATGCCATGGAGGTTTCACATGAGCTAAGGGCGCAGTATGAGGCCGACGCGAAGCTAAGGAAGCTGATAGACCTTTCAAAAAAGCTTGAGGGCCTTCAGCGGCACGCTTCAACGCACGCGGCGGGGGTTGTCATAGCGGCTAAGCCAGTATCGGACTATGTGCCTCTCCAGAAGAACGACGAGGCCATCACTACACAGTTTTCCATGAACACGATTGAGGAGCTGGGCCTTCTAAAAATCGACTTTTTGGGCTTAAGGACGCTAACCGTTATACGTGACGCGTTAAAATACATTGAGCAGGGCGGCAAGCCGGTTCCTGATCTTGAAGGGCTCAAATATGACGATCAATCTATCTATGACATGATCTCAAGGGGCGATACGGACGGCGTGTTCCAGCTTGAATCCGGAGGCATGCGGCGGTTCCTTACGCAGCTGAGGCCGGATTGTCTAGAGGACCTGATGGCAGGCGTTTCGCTCTATCGCCCTGGCCCAATGAAGCAAATACCGCGCTACGTTGAGGGAAAGCATGATCCTTCGAAGGTTAAATACCTGCATCCCATACTGAAACCTATCCTTCAAAATACATACGGCTGCATGGTATATCAGGACCAGGTAATGCGTATAGTCCGAGACGTTGCGGGATATTCGATGGGCAGAAGCGACCTTGTACGAAGGGCTATGTCAAAAAAGAAGCATGATGTAATGGCTAAGGAGCGGCATAACTTTATATATGGCATTGAGGACGACGGTGTTCCAGGCGCTTTGAAAAATGGCGTAAATGAGGCAACGGCAAGCCATATATTTGACGAAATGATGGATTTCGCGTCATATGCGTTCAACAAATCCCATGCCGCCCCATATGCGGTGCTTGCCTACAGAACCGCATATTTAAAGCTGTATTATCCCGTTGAGTATATGACAGCGCTGGTCAACAGTTTTCTTGGCAACGCCGACAAAATCGCTCAGTACATATACAGCATAAAACAGATGGGGATCAAGGTGCTGCCTCCCGATATAAACCGGAGCCAAGCAAGGTTTTCAGTAGAAGGCGGCGCGATAAGGTTTGGCTTGGCGGCAGTGCGCAATGTGGGGGAGAAGGCAATAGACGAACTAATTGAGGAGAGAAGCACAAGCGGGAGTTTCTTGGATTTTTACGATGTTGTCAAACGTGCGCCAAGCATCAACAAGCGGATGGCCGAGGCCCTTATCAAGGTTGGCGCCTTCGATTTTTCAGGAGCAAGGCGTTCACAGCTGGTATCGGCATACGAGGAAATAATGGATTCAGCTTCAAACGACAGAAAGCGGCGCGAAACCGGCCAAATGTCGCTGTTTGATATGGCTATAATGGCTGCCGATGCCAAGCCATATCGGGAACTGCCGGACATCGACGAATTTCAGCGAAGGGTTATTCTCTCAATGGAAAAGGAAATGGCAGGGGGATATATATCGGGCCATCCCTTGGAAGAATTCAAGCCCGAGCTGGACAGGCTTGGGATAACCGCATCACAGCTGGCGGAACAGGATGAAACCGGCTCAACGGCAGTCGAGGATGGTTCACATGTGCGTATCGGCGGCATTATAACATCAATCAGACGCAAACCGACGCGCAGCGGCAACGGCCTTATGGGATATGGAATGCTGGAGGATATGACGGGTACTATTGAGATAGTTGCGTTTCCTTCCGTATTGGAAAAATACGACATACAACTTGTGCAGGATAATATCGTATGCATATCAGGACGCTTTAACGCCAGGGATGAAAAGGGCAACAGCATCTTGATTGAGGAAATTACGCCGTTGGTAAAGACGAGCGAAACGATAAAGCTGTACCTGCGGTTTGATTGTCAGGATACCGATTTAAAGCGGCGGGTAATAGACGTATTGTCCAGGTTTCCGGGCAATATACCCGTTATTCTGTACGACGTTGGCACAAAAAAACAGTCCATAGCTCCAAAGGACAGATATGTAAATATAACGGATGGATTTATGGAAATGATGGAAAGCATGCTTGGCGATGGCAATGTGAAGTTGGTCAAAAGATAGCGCGTGTGATATAATTAAAAATATTTTTAGCTTTATCAGGAGTGTATATGATGAAACGTATCGGCGTGCTTACAAGCGGAGGCGATACTCCAGGGATGAATTCCGCCATAAGAGCGGTATTTAAGGAGGGGGCTGGCAGAGGATATACGGTAATGGGAGTACTGCACGGCTTTAAAGGACTCTTAGAAGGCCGTATAAAGCAGATTTCCCATGAGGACGTCGAAAATGTAATGCACAAGGGCGGAACCGTGTTAAGAACTGCCCGCAGCAGCGAGTTTATGGCTGAAGGCGGCATTGAGCGGGCCGTAAACATGGCGCGTGCCTATGGTATTAATGGTATAATCGTAATAGGAGGAGATGGCAGCTTTAAAGGCGCGAAGCTTCTTAACGATTGCGGGGTGCCGACTGTGGGCCTTCCAGGAACCATTGACAATGATATGGGATATACGGATTTCACAATAGGCTTTGATACGGCTGTAAACAATATTACAACTGAGATATATAAGATTAGAGATACCATGCGTGCTCACGACCGTGTGGGCGTAATTGAGGTTATGGGCAGAAATTGCGGGGATATTGCACTTTGGGCGGGCGTCGCGGGAGGGGCTGACCTGATACTCGTTCCAGAACACCCCATGCCATGGGAGCTTGCGGCAAAACGGCTTTCCGACAACAAACTCAGGGGGAAGCTGACCTGTATAGTGATAATCGCGGAAGGCGCGGGAAAGGCTGAGGATTTTGCCAAATATGTAAAGGATAATACGGATGTTGAGATAAAGGCCATAGTGCCTGGATACATTCAGCGCGGGGGAAACCCGACTGCGTTTGACCGCGTACTTGCGTCGAGGCTTGGCCAGCGAGCTGTGGAGCTTCTGGCGGAGGGAAAAGCGGGTAGGGCGGTTGGAATAAGGCATAACAAAATTATAGATGTAACGCTGGATGAGTCTATAAAGCGCGGCGACTGCTTTGATAAAAAGTTATATGATTTCAATAATGATGTTTTATCAAGATTTTGATCTGGAAGGAAGATTTAATAATATATGAATCTTGCGCCCCCATTGAAGAAGAACGATAATATAACCCTTCAAATAGATAATCTAGGCTCGGAGGGGCAGGGGATTGGTCGCTATAACGGCTTTGCTGTGTTTGTTCCTTATGCCCTGCCGGGAGAGATAGTTGAAGCACATATAATTAAGGTTGCGAAAAACTATGCAATAGGCAAGCTTATCAGCATTACATCCACCAGCCCAAACCGCGTTGAGCCTCAATGTAGTGCGTTTTTAAAATGCGGGGGATGCGCTCTTCAGCATCTGGAGTATGAAGAGCAGCTTGAGTTCAAACGCCGTCAGGTGGCGGACGCCCTTGAAAGGATTGGAGGGTTCGTTGGAATTCATGTCGAGAAAACCTTGGGAATGCCCGAACCGAAACGGTACAGAAACAAGGCCAGCTTTCCGTTTGCGGAAACGGAGAACGGAGTTGAGCTTGGATTTTATGCAATAAACAGCCATAGACTAATACCGGTTGACGATTGTATGATCCAGGGCAAGGAGTGTATGTCCGGCATGCGTATTGTCCGCATCTGGGCAAACAAATACAGCATACCGGCATATGATGAACGTACAGGTAATGGTATACTGAGAAACCTGATGGTGCGTACTACAGGCTTGGGAGAAATCATGGTAACAGTTGTCACAAGCGGGGAGCTGCCTCATGCTGACGATCTTGTTTCAATGCTAAGGGAAGGCGTATCCGACCTAAAAGCTGTAGCGCATAATATCAACCCTCAAAACACCAATGTAATTTTAGGCGGTCAGTATAAAACGATTTGGGGAAGCGGGTATGTTACAGAGCATATATGCGGATTGCGCTTTGATGTCAGTGCGGCGTCCTTTTTACAGGTAAATACTGCTCAGATGGAACTATTATATCAAAGTGTTATGAAATTGCTAAATATACGTCAGGATGAAACCGTGCTCGACATATACTGCGGCATCGGAACAATAACTTTGCTGGCGGCCAAAAGGGCGGAAAAAGTAATAGGAATTGAGGAGGTATCGCAGGCAGTTGAGGATGCGGTACGAAACGCGCGGAAAAATGCAATCGATAACGCTATGTTCATATGTGACAGCGCCGAAGATGTCCTTCCTACATTGGTTGCCCAGGGCGTTTCGGCGGACTGCATAATTTTGGATCCCCCGCGTAAAGGGTGCCATGAATCGGTTTTGAGGGCCATAGCCCAATCATACGCAAAGCGGATTGCGTATGTATCGTGCAATCCCGCTACATTAGCCCGCGATTGCAAAACGCTTGCTGCTATGGGGTATGAGATTAAATGCGTACAGCCAGTTGATATGTTTTGTGAAACAGCGCATGTTGAGACGGTAGTATTGATGTCACGGGTTGAGAAGTGAGGCGCGAAAAAGTGCTTGATTTATGGGCTTTTCGGAAATTCAACCGTCAGCGGAAACGAGCGAAAATGACCGCAAAAATCGCTCCGTGGGAACATATCAAAAGAAATGTGCACAGGGTTGAGTTGCCGGTTTGGATGTCACAGGGTTGAGACTTCGGTTTGAATGTTTTTGAGGCAGGGTTGAAGCTGTGGTTTAGATGTAGGAGGAATCATTGTATGGCATCGAGTAAAGAATATTTGGATTTTATACTTGAGCAACTTTCGGAACTGGATGATGTGACCTATCGAGCGATGATGGGAGAATTCATTATCTACTATCGAGGCAAGATCATCGGCGGCATTTATGATGACCGCCTTCTTGTGAAGCCCACGAAGTCCGCTGTGGCGATGATGCCGAATGCGGAGATGGAACTTCTCTATGAAGGGGCAAAGGAAATGCTGCTCGTGGATGATGTGGACAACAGGGAGTTTTTGAAGGAACTGCTTGAATCAATGTACGATGAGCTTCCCACTCCAAAGAAAAGGAAATAGTACGCCACACGGCACCCACACTGCCATCAAAGGCGACGGGGAGCGGATATTGGAGGAAAAGTAATATGGAACTATATAAAGCAATACACAAGAGAAGAACTGTACGGGAGTTCCTTAATAAGGAAGTGGATTTTGAAACTATTAAGCGTATCCTCGAAGCAGGAAACGCTGCCCCGACTTGGAATCATAACCGCAACTGGAGCTATATCATCCTGCGAACGGATGAAGAAAAGGAATATGCCTTTGAGTATTCAAAAAAATTGACGGACAAATTTGACGCGGAGAAGTATCTGAACAGGCCGCAGCCTTATCCGACTACGCTGGCTCAGAAGATGTATGCCCACGCCATGCCGAGGCAATTTACCATGCTGAAGGATGCTCCGTATGTCATTATTCCGGTGTTCAAGTGCAAGGAATTGAACGGTGAGTATGTTTCAAAGCTTAATCCTTTCTCCACCATCTGGTGCGTGATTGAGAATATCTTCCTTGCGGCAACGGCAGAAGGGCTGGCTTGCTCCATGCGTATTCCGCTGAATGAGGAACACGATATTGTCAAGACAAAGCTGAAGGTGCCACCGACTTATATGATTCCGGTGTTTATTGGCATCGGATATGCAGACCCAACTGAGCGTGTATTGGAGCAGAATGCAGCTGATCTTGAAAAGCAGATCCATTATGGGAGATGGAAATGATTATCAAGGAAATTGACGTAAAAAGTGTGATGACGAAATCCAATCTGCCGGTCTCGGATTATTCCGTCAATCCCTATGTAGGTTGTTCCCATGCCTGCAAGTACTGCTACGCTTCCTTTATGAAGCGGTTTACAAACCATCCGGAGCCTTGGGGTGAGTTTGTGGATGTGAAGTACTGGCCGGAGATAAAGAATCCGCAGAAATACGCCGGTAAGGAAGCGTTCCTTGGATCCGTCACCGACTGCTACCAGCCCTGCGAGGCGAAATATAAAAGGACAAGAGCCTTGTTGGAGCAGCTTCAGGGCAGTGGGATCAGTATCAGCATTGCTACAAAATCCGACCTTGTTTTGCGGGACTTGGATTTGATCAAGACCTTTCCAAACGCAAGGGTGTCCTTTTCTATCAACACACTGGACGAGAATTTTCGCAAGGAAATGGATCGCGCTGTCAGCATCGAGCGGAGACTTGCGGCTATGAAGGCATTCTACGATGCCGGTGTGCAGACTACCTGCTTTATCTCACCGATCTTTCCGGGGATCACTGACCCCATAGAGATCATCGAGGCTGCAAAGAAACATTGCAACCTTGTATGGCTTGAAAATCTGAACCTGCGCGGCGAATACGGCACACGGATCAGGGAGTGGATTCACGAGAACCATCCCGATTTGGATGAGCTGTATTATGAGATATACAACAAAAAGAGCCGGGACTACTGGACTGCGCTGGATCAGAGAATGCGTGAGTACACCGCAAAGGAATGTATGCCTTACCTGCGGGACAACGATCAACACCGTTCACTTTTCGGAGAGCCGCCTGTTGTGGTCAATTACTTCTATCATGAAGAAGTGAAAAAATCCGCGAAGAAAGACAAGTAGGATACCACACGGCCCCCACACTGCCATCATCGGCAGCGGGGAGCGGAAGAAACGGATAGTCAAGCCGTAAGGCATGATTATATAAATCTTTTTTAAGGAGAGTGCTGTTTGAAAAAGTACAACGCACCGGAGATTGTCGGCTGACCGGGAGGTTTGCAGACGATCATACAAACCTCCCGTCAAAGGGCAATTGCAGTCAACAATGTTCAGGAGGAAAAACAATGAATACAAATGACTATACCATTCGTTTAGAAAGAACCGAAGACTACAGAGAAGTTGAAAATCTCGTCAGGGAATCGTTCTGGAACGTGTACCGTCCGGGATGCAGTGAGCATTACGTGATCCATGTGCTTCGAAATGATCCTGCTTTCATCAGGGAATTGGATTTCGTCATGGAGCAGGATGGCAGGCTGATCGGGCAGAATATGTTCATGAAGACGATCATCGAAGCGGATGACGGCAGGGTGATCCCTGTTCTGACGATGGGGCCGATTGGTATTACACCGGAGCTCAAGCGCAAGGGGTATGGTAAGGCGCTGCTCGATTACTCCTTGGAGAAAGCGGCAGGACTCGGCTACGGCGCTGTTCTGTTCGAGGGCAATATCGGCTTCTACGGCAAGTGCGGCTTTACCTATGCCCGTGAGTTTGGCATCCGCTACCATGACCTGCCGGAGGACGCGGACGACTCGTTCTTTCTCTGTAAGGAACTGATTCCGGGATACCTTGACGGCATTACCGGTGTTTACCAGACACCGCAGGGGTATTATGTGGATGATTCTGACGTGGAGGAATTTGACAAGAAATTCCCTCCTAAGCAGAAACTGAAGCTGCCGGGACAGTTGTTCTAAACGAAACGAAGGCCCCTCACTTCCGACAAATGCGTCGGCGGCGGGGAGCCTTGTTTTATGCCTCAATATCAATTGTAACGCCGGACTTGAAGTCTACGGTGAAGTGGTCCTCGAAGACCGTAATCTTCTCAATCAGGCGGCTGACCAGCGTCTCGTCAAACTCGGTGATGGTGGCGGGCTGTTTTTTGACGAAATCCTGTAGTTCACAGATCTGCTTCATCTGCTCGTCCTTGATGACGCTGTCCACCTCGGCCTGCCTGCGCTGGTCCCGGAGGCGGAGAATTTCATCCGCGATGGTGTCGTAGTCGTCTTTCTGATTGACCTTTTTCAGGAGGTCTTTTTGTAGCTTGTTAAGGCGCTCGTCTATGACTTCCGGCGAGAGGGCATCGCCCTGAAGGACCACTGTGGCGATGTTTGCCCTCAGTGTTTGTAGGAAGTCGTCTTTTTGGCAGAGCACCCGGTTGATGGCTTCGATGACCACCTGCTCCAGAAGTGTTTCGTTGACCGTTCGGCTGTGGCAGGCGTGGCCGGTAGCTTCAAGTCGTGAGCAGCAGCGCCAGACGATGGATTTGCATCCTCGGTTGTTCCAGTGGATGCGGCGGTAAAACTCTCCGCACTCGCCGCAGAAAACGATCTGGGCAAAACAGTGCTTGCAGGAGTAACAGTGCCGTTTTCCGTTCTCGCTGGTGTGGACCACGCGCCTGCGGACCAGTTCTTCTTGGACCAGCAGGAAGATGTCCTTCGGAATGATGGCTTCGTGGTCGCCCTCTACATAGTATTGAGGGACGGTGCCATTGTTCTTGATGCGCTTTTTCGTCAGGAAGTCCGTGGTATAGGTCTTTTGTAGGAGCGCGTCACCGATGTACTTTTCGTTACGGAGAATTTTGTTGATGGTGCTGGAGTACCATTTTGTTTTGCCTGCGCCGGTGAGAATACCGTCATCTTCAAGACCGGCAGCAATCTTATCCATGCTCAGGCCCTGCAGGTATTCGCGGTAGATACGCCGGACGATCTCAGCCTGTTCAGGATCGATGACCAGATTGCCTTCAGCGTCCTTCGTGTAGCCGAGGAAGTGATTGTGGTTGATCTGCACCTTGCCTTGCTGGTAGCGGTATTGAATGCCGAGCTTCACGTTCTGCGAGAGGCTCTGGCTTTCCTGCTGAGCGAGGGAGGCCATAATCGTAAGCAGCACTTCACCTTTGGAGTCCATTGTGTTGATGGCTTCCTTTTCAAAGAAAACCGGAATGTTCAGATCCTTGAGCTCACGGATGTATTTCAGGCAGTCCAGCGTGTTGCGGGCAAATCGGCTGATCGATTTGGTGATGATCATGTCGATGTTTCCGGCATGGCATTCTTCGATCATGCGGTTAAACTCGTCGCGCTTTTTGGTGTTCGTACCCGTGATTCCGTCGTCAGCTGCTGTATAGTAAGGACTAATAAATCACGCCGTGCAGGATTCGCGTCGCAGGGTCTCCATTAGCTCCTGGATTTCATCAACAAGATTCAGTTGAATGTCCATATACCCATCCGGATAGATCGTAACGGACTTCAACAGGTCATTGGAGATTTCTTTGGTCAAAGCCGTAATACCGGCGTAGCTTTTGAACTTCTCTATCAAAGCATTGCTGCTTCCATCATCGGAGCTTGCTTTTCTCTCCAGATCAGAGATTGTACGGGATATTTCCTCCATCTGAGCCGTCATGCTTTTCTTCTGTGTTGCAAAGCTCTCACGAGAAAGCTCGCCTTCCACCAACTGCTCATAAAGGTCTTGCAGCCGTTTGTCGAGCTGCGCCTTTTTGCTTTGAAGCGTTTGGAGCTGCCTTTGTGCCTGTTTTCGGTCAAGCTGCTTCTGGTTCTGTCTCGCTCTTAACAACCGGTCAATGCTGACCGCATATTGCGTATAGAGCTGAATCGTATCTATCACAGCATCCAGAATATCAGCCTCCGGCACTTTTTCGTCCGAACAGTCAAATCCGGTATTCAGTCTTCTTATTCCACAGGAATAAGATGCGTTCTTCCTGCCGTCCCGTTTCATAACATGGCCGCAAACTCCGCAGATCACTTTCCGCTTTAATGGCTTGCTGCTGTCGCTCGGTGATTCACGCTCCCGATACTCTCTCATACAAGCCTGTGCCGCATCAAACAATGATTCGGATACAATCGCTTCATGCCTGTCGGGAACAACGATCCAGTCATTCCGGGAGATTTTTACCGTATGGGTACTGCCCACAACGTCCCGAACTCGTTTGCCGAACACTACCTTGCCGATATAACGTTCATCTCTCAGGAACTTTGCAACTATATTGGAAGTCCAGAAATTGTCTTCCTGAATGCTTCGCCACGGCGTTCTTGTACAGCCCGCATTGACCTTGTAGTTTTTCGGAGAACATACACCGTCTCCATTGAGCTCTGCGGCAATTTCCCATGTCTTTAAGCCGTCCGCCGCTCTTTGGAAGATGCGCCGGATCACAGAGGATGCTTCCTCGTCCACAAGCAGATGATTCTTATCCTCCGGGTCTTTTATATACCCATACGGAGCGTATGGGCTGAGAAACGCACCGCGTTCAGCTCTCGCTTTTCTGGCGCTCTTTACCTTTCGGGAGAGATCACGGCTGTATAGGTCATAAATCAGCGTCCGAAACGAGGTGTCGAGGCTATCTATATCCTGCGGATTGATGCTGTCAAAGCCGTCATTGACGGAAATAAAGCGCACTCCGAGAAACGGGAACACGCGGGAGATGTAGTCTCCAACGGTGATGTAATCACGCCCGAACCGGGAGAAGTCTTTGACCACAACACAGTTGATCTTCCCACGCTTAACCTGCTCCAAAAGCTCCTTTATTGCAGGACGCTCGAAATTCGTACCACTCCAACCGTCATCACAAAATTCCAATATTTCAGAGCCGGATAAATCTGCGTGACCGCATACATAATCCCGAAGGAGGCGGCGCTGATTGGATATGCTTTCGGATTCGTCCTTATCGCCGGTTTTCAAATCTACGTCTTCGCTTGAAATACGAAGATAAATAGCGGTAGTCATGCGCCGAGCTCCTTTCCTTCAAGATATGTACAAAGCTCTTTGTATTCGTCCCGGTAGCGGAATATGATCTCGATATTGCTGTCTTCGTCAACATACACGCGCTCGATAAGTGTCTGCGCCATTTCCTTTGTAAGCGTGTCCTCGCCTTTGAATTTTCCGAAAGCCGTCAGAAAGCGATTTTCCGGCGTGTGTTCGGCTTCTTCTGTCTGCCGCCGGGTAAGGGCTTCAATCAGCCGTTCCGCTTCCTCCGCTTCGGCTTTATAGCGGCTTTTCAGCGCGACATATTCCTGCTCGGTCATAAGCTTATCTACATAGTTCTGATACAGGCTGTCGTAAAGATTGTTATAGCGTTTAAGCGCTTTGTTTGCGGCATCCAGCCGTCCCTGCAAATCGCTTGCCTGCTTTTTGTATTTGGGAGAGCTGTTCACCCTGCGTACAAGCTCATCCATATCTGCGGCAAGAGCAATCTGCGTTTGGATAGCCTGCATAAGCATGGAAATCAGGGCTTCCTCGCGGATGTTCTTCTTCGGGCAGCTCGTTTTATCGTTTGAATGCGTCTGACAGATAAAGGTGTACCACAGCTTCTTGTTATGGCTCACGTTCTTGTACCGTACCAGCGGACGTTTGCAATCCGCACAGCATATCAGCCCTTTGAGGATGTTTTCGGTCGTTTCCAGATAGCTGAATCGACCGAGTTTTGCAAAGTATTCCTCGTTCTTCTGCCGTGCAGTCTCCTGAACCTTTTCAAAGGTGTCTCTGTCGATGATCGGCTCATGCGTGTTCTCAACGATAATCCATTCGTCCTGCGGCATTTTGTACTGCCTGCGGTTTTCATAAAAGGACTGTCGTTTTCTTCCCTGAACCATGTGACCGATATACACCTGGCGGCTGAGAATATGCTTGACCGTCTGTATATGCCATATTGCGCCGTTATACTTTTCCGTCCTGCATACGCCGGTATTGTAGAGATACGCAGAAGGAGACGGGATGCCGGAATCGTTGAGATTTTTTGCTATCCGCATAACGCTCATGCCCTCGGCGCGCCACTGAAATATCCGCTGCACAACGGGAGCAGTCGCTTCATCGGGCTCCAGCTTATGCGGATCATCTGCACATTTTTGGTATCCGTAGGGAGCCCATGCGCCGATGAAGTCTCCGTTCTTCTGCTTTGTAGCCAAAGCGGAACCTGACTTTTTGGAAATATCCTTGCTGTAAACCTCGTTAATGAGGTTCTTCAGCGGAACAAGATAACCGTCCGCGCCTCGCTCTGCGGTAAGAGTGTCAAAGCCATCGTTGACGGCAATGAAGCGTACTCCGAGGAATGGGAAAATACGTTCAAGATAGTTGCCCGTTTCCTTGTAATTACGACCAAACCGTGAGAGGTCTTTGACCACAATGCAGTCTACTTCACCGTGTTTTACAGCCTCCATGAGCTTCTCAAACTCGGGACGCTCAAAATCCGTGCCGGTTCGCCCGTTATCACAGAAGAGACCATACAGCGTAAGAGACTGGTCGTTTTCTATGAAGTGAAGCAGAAGGTTTTTCTGTCCTTCAATGGTATCTGCGCCTGGTTTGCCGCTGTCCTCCACGGAGAGGCGGACATAAGCGGCGGTACGGTATTTCTTTTGCGCCGGTGCCGGGGCTTCCGTTTCCGGAAGAATCGGATTGATCTTTCGTTTTGTTCTTGCCACTTAAACCACCTCCCGTATTTGTGATCTTCTGGGAATATCCATCTGCCATGCAAATTTATCCTCAAATCGGAAATGGACTTCCACACGATTGTCCTTGTATATGAGAATACGGTCTATCAGTGCCACGGCAATGCTGCGCTCCAGTTCCGTGATATTCTGATGCTTTCTGAACCGCGTCATCCATTCACGGTGTTCTCCGCCGTGCTCTTTGATCTGCACAAGGGATTCCTGCAAAGCATCCATCTGCTTTTCACACTCGGCGGCGCGTCCGGCGTAGTTCTGTTTAAACCTTGCGTATTCGTCTCTGTCGATGATGCCGTCTGCGAGGTTCTCATAGAGAGACATTAGCAGCTTTTTAAGCCGATAATGCTCGGAACGCTTTTTATCAAGCTGCCGCTGCACTTTCTGCGCTTCGGCAGTCCTCAGCGGTGCGGTATCTGTCATGGAGAGAATATCGTCAAGGTCAATCACATCGCGGATATACTGCTTAACCGTCTCTAAAACGACCTCTTCAAGTGCCTTATCGCGTATCCCGTGGGAAGCGCATGACTTGTCCTGCTTATGCGCCGAGCAGACGTAGTAGACATACTTCTTATTCCCGGAGGGAACGGTTTTCCGAACCATGCTTGCGCCGCATTCACCGCAAAATACCATTCCGCTGAAAAGCTGTACATTGCTGTCGTTTGGACTTCGGCGGGTGTCCAGCGTAAGCACCTTCTGTACGCTTTCAAAGTCTTCGCGACGGATAATCGGTTCATGGTTGTCCGGGATGACCGTCCACTCGTCTTCCGGCTTTGTTATGCGCTTGCGTACCTTGTAGCTGGGGGTCGTTTCCTTTCCCTGCGCAAGAACGCCGATATATACTGGATTTTTCAGAATACGCAGAACGGAATTTGCAGACCATGCCGCCTGTGCGTTTGCCTTGAACGAGGTGGCAAACTTCATGCCAAGGGACTTTTTGTACTCCATAGGCGAGAGTATGCCGCTCTGATTCAGTCGGACGGCTATATCCTGCGGACTCATGCCGTCCAGCTTCCAGGCGAAGATGTCCCGCACAATGTCAGCGGCATATTCGTCCACAACAATGCGGTTCTTGTCCGTATCATCCTTCATATAGCCATACACGGCAAAAGCGCCTATGTACTGTCCGCTCTTGCGCTTGATTTCAAGCTGTGTGCGGACTTTCACGGAAATATCCCGGCAGTACGCCTCGTTGATAAGGTTCTTGAATGGGATGATAAGATCATCCGAAGCGCTTTTTCCGCCGAGACTGTCATAGTTATCGTTGACGGCAATGAAGCGAAAACCAAGGAAGGGAAAAATCTTCTCGATATATTCGCCTGCGTCAAGATAGTTACGACCAAAGCGCGAGAGGTCTTTTACGATAATGCAGTTTGTTCGGCCTGCCTTTACATCCTCCATCATCTTTTTGAAATCGGGTCTTTCAAAATTGGAACCGGTGAAGCCGTCGTCGATCCTGACGGCATATTCCCTCAGTTCCGGACGGTTGCGGATGAAATCACGAAGCAGTTCGCGCTGTCCCGTAATGCTGTTGGATTCCTCTTTGTCCCCATCGTCCCTCGACAGCCGGAGATAAAGAGTGGCGTTCCAGATTTTTGTTTCGGTATTGTTTTGCATAATGCCATCTCCTTTCTCCCAGAATTGTACTTATATAGCGAATGACTGTCGAGGATGTCGAATGGGCATCAGGCTTTCGTGCGGATATATGCCTCCAGCCTGTCCTCCAATGAAATATCCGTATCGGAAAAACTGACCTTGACAACATATTTCCCATAACGGTAGCAATACGGATTACCGATCTGACGGATGAAATCCAGAATGCGCTCCCGCTTGGGAAGCGCGGTGTTGACTTTTACATCGCGGATGTCTACAAGTGTGCTTCGGTCAACAGCACGAATATCGAAATCGGATGATACACATGCGTCCATGCCACACCTCCTCGTTTGGTTTATTCCATGGTTATGATTAGATAAATGTATGTGCGTAAACCAAGGGCAGAAGAATAGGGCCGTGACGATGCACAGCCCCATGGTTTCCGACCTTGATCTGGTATAAAAAAGATTCTTCCCTTAAAATTTCATGGGAAGAATTGAATGTCTGCGCCTGCCGTTATAGATACGGTAAAACAGGTTGACGTAGCGCTTTACGCCCCGCAGCTCCTTTTCCGCCTTGCCCGCCGCATAGATGAACTTGGGCTCGTAGGCGCGGAGGCTGTAAATGAGACGCTCCCGGTTGTACTCGCCGTGGTACAGCTCCACGAAGTGGACAATACCCTGAATGATCTCTGCTCTCAGGGAATCGGGATCGCCGCCCCGGGCTTCCAGCAGGATGGTGAGCGCTTCCTTATAAAGCTCAGCACCGACGCGCCTGAACTCCGCGAATGCGGTGTTGATGCAGATGATGCGTCCGACGCCTCCGCCGCGCTCAAAGCCTACATGAAAGCCTGCATCCTCGGTCGCTTCGTAAAACTCGCCCGATGCTTTTTCTTCGCCGTGAAGGTTGGCGCGGAGCTTTGCGCTGGGGGTCAGAGCCGCGGATTCTCCGGTCTGCATGGCGAACAGCAGGGCTTCCTCTGTCTCCGTCATGCCGTAGTACACTTTGCAGAGGATTGGCAGATCGGCATTGCCGTTCATCTGCTTCCGCGCCGATACAGTGTGCTGACCATCAAAGACGAAGTAACGCCCGTCACGGTAGCTGACTTTCGGTTCATTGGCAATGCGCTCATCAAATCTGGAGACGATCCTGGCTACGCGGTCGGTGTTCAGCCTGCGCTGGTAGGCTTCTGGAATCTCCAGATAATTACTATTGATCTCCAACAGATTATAGAGTGTCTTCGGACTGCTCATGTTTTCTCTTCTCCTTCTAAATTTATGATGTATTGTTTTGGCTTCTGCATGATTTCAACGACCTGTACTTTATAGGCCGGCTTGGATAACAGACCGGGGAAATTGCCAAAGAGCGAATCGCAGGATTCAATCATATTTCGCGCCACATAGCGTAGACTTACCATCGCTGAGTCCTCGTTGGCACATTTGGGTGCTTTTAATTCATCATAGATTTGGTCGATCTCCGCGTAATCCTGACGGCGCTTCGGACTGTTTCGCTGAGAATAGTTGTTATCGGCTTTGGGCTTCTTTTCCGGGATTACCCGGAGCTGTTCCGCTTTCTCCCGGCGTTCCTCCGGGGAAGCACGGGCAACAGCCGCCACATCGGTTTCTCTGGGCTTGTATTTTCCCAGCAGCAGGTCGTTCTTGATGCAGGGGAGGACTTCTTCGGCAGCGTCAATTCCATTCGAAAAGTGTTCTGCACGAATTACATAGTTTTTGCTGGTATTAGTTTCCTCTGCGATACGGTCACAAGTTTTAAGCGGAGAAATCAAGTTCCCATTTTGGGAACTTGATTTTGCCTGCTCGCTTTTTCTATCGCCGCCGTGGAGTTGTTTCTCTGCCT
>OGYB01000739.1_pt1 | contig 18211 bp, 15 predicted proteins | sample 1576421 | NCBI WGS metagenome assembly OGYB01 (sample SAMEA3541577, study PRJEB24748) | human gut metagenome | biome: human gut; feature: human-associated habitat; material: faeces | place: China | collected 2012
GGTCATTCTTTACCGGTTTGAGCTTGATACGGGTATCCTCCGGCTTCCACTTATCCACGAGGTATTCCTCAAAAATCCGCTGCTTCAGATTAGCAGTCTCCGGCACAATGACACCCTTATCAATCAAGTTATACATTGCAAGGAACAACAGCGATACTGTCGTAAGGCGCTGCTGGCCGTCGATAATCAGGAACTCCTCATTGTGGCCGTCCGGATTGTAAACGGAAACAAGGCTGCCGAAGAAGTGACTCTTCCGATGCCCCTTGATAATTTTTACAAGGTCATCGTACAGCTGCTTGCAGTTTTCGGTTTTCCAGTCATAGTTTCTCTGGTACACCGGGATGACAAATCGCTTGTCGGAGCCCTCCATATATTTAACGAATTTACATTCCGAACCCTTCATTTCGCATCAATCCTCCTCGTTTTACTGAAGATCGGGATCGCTCCCCAGAGGAGTAATTCCGTTTTCTTTTAGCATTTCATTTATTTCATAAATTGAATTCTCAGCACAGGCTCCTAATACGCATTGATAAACGTAGCCTTCGTTTTTCATCGAATTCAATTTAAAATCTGTTTTACTGAGAAACATCTCAGCCTCTGGCAAAGGCAACTTCAAACCCACGCACAATGCAAGGACCGTCTGAACTGAAGTCGAATACTCCTCATCGTTTCTTAACCGCTGAATGGTCTTTTCACCAACAAGTGAACGGTCTGCCAATTGCTTATTTGAGAGCTTTTTCTCTTTTTGTAATACCACCAGTGTCTCTGCAAAAGAACCGGGATATCTGCGTAATGCTTCTGAACGGCGCTTCGCATTCTTGATCTGATCAAGAAGTGCTTTGTTGTGTGCATTCAGTTCAAAGGAATACTCAACCTGATTTTCAACCGGTGCAGCATTCCGCATGAACTGCGTGTAATACTTTGCGCCTTGATATTTTGATTGATAGCTATATCCCTTCGAGAAGACGACGCAGCATTCATCCATGTGCGAGAGCGCATATTCTGACAGCGTGGCATTCCCGGACTGATCGCTCGTTATGTATTTTTCATTATTGAGAACGAGATGACGATCTGCAAAAATAAACTGTCCGCTATCAATCAGCTTCTTAAACTCACGATCAAAGCAATATGCCTTAAACAAATCGGCATAGGGAATAGTGAACGTCTGATTCTTATCCAAGGCACCTGCTTCAAATGAATATCCGCGAACATACTGACCATCCACAAACGGATATGCACCCTCAGCTTTGGAATACCCCAGATCCATCAGGCGAACCTTGGCTGCCTGCCTCGATACATCGAACAGCTCCGCAAGTTCATCAATGACATTCTCATAGGCTGCAATGCTCGTATCATCAGCCCCGCCATAAGCTGCAAGAAGCTGCTCTACCTTCAAGCGCGTCGTTTTCACAGGCATCAAGATTCTCGGAGCGACGCCTTTGGCTTGCCACTCCATCCAGTCTACGGCCTTCCATTTATCTGAATCAGTTGTGTTTGCAGCTATTTGGCACTGGATAGCCCTTCCAAGATTATCGTTAGCACCTATCATTTTCATCAACACATGATAAGGCTGATGACGGTACCAGTGGAAACATTCATGAGCCAGATTAGTGCGCTTTGTTCCTACAGATCTCTCATAGGAAACACGCGGATCAAGATAAACGGTTCCGCGTTTGGCATTGCGAATTGTAATCTTCCGGTGCTTATCGAGAACATTCCCGTTATCAAATGTGATAGTCCCAAAGTAAGTAAGATCATCCGACAGAGGGACATCTTCGATAACCTGTAGTTTCATATCGCTGGCGATTGTCTCGATTGGAACCCTCATCGGTTTATCCAGTGCTTCCGGACAATACCTTATCAGGAACTTCTCAGCCTCATTTTCAAACTGGTCGCGAGAGATAATAGGTACCAGTTCTCCGGACAAGCGGTCATTATCGGATTCCTCTTGCGGCTCACAATTACCAACAGACATGATCCGAAACCCGCTCATATCGATGCCAAGAGTAACCTGACAATGAATATTGAGCCATTGCTCATTAAAATATCCCTTGCGAGAAGTGGACGGCATTTCAACATCGCATGATGCAATTACATCAAAAGCAATCACGCCATCCTCCGGCTGTTCAATATGGATAACATTCTCGATTTCCATATCAATGACCGATAGTCTTTTCGTGTCACCAGAATAATCCTCTTGAATATAAGCTATGGCCGCATCCCGGATGTCGTCATAACGAGATTGGTCGATCAGTTTCTGCAGTGGGCTTTCATCCTGCGCTTCATAATAGTCCAGTCTGCTGTCGTTGAGCTCTTTACGAATTTCACGCCAATTAGGCATGTACCTATCCATGTGTGCGATGAATGTAGCGTCATGCTTTCTTGTGATTAGATGTGTAAGCTCATGCAAAATAATATAATCAAGGCAGGCATACGGTTTCTGGGCGAGCTGCAGGTTGAACCACAACTTCTTTTTATCTGTGCTGCAGGCACCCCATTTTGTGACCATATATTTCGTTTGCCAAGAATTACATTTAAGTCCTGTCTGTGCCTCCCACTTAGGCAGACGCTTTTCTATTTCTTCCTTGAGGATCTTCCGATATTCCTCTTTTACATAAGCGTCTCGCTGTTTCACGGTACTCTTGGCGCTCATGGATAAAACAATATTCTGATTCTGAATCTCGAAGCTGTTCTTTTGATTGTCCGGCTTGAAGACAAGAAAGTATTGCTTTCCCCAGATATACATCGTTTCGCCGGAAACATACTGTCGCTTCGATGCTCTTGGCTGATCCTGAAACTGCGCAATAGCCCTCTTAATAAAGCCCAGCTGAGTTCTGGCATAAGCCTCTATAGCTTTATCGTCCAAGGATAAAGGCGCAGAAATTACCACATGTCCATCCGGCGGCTTCACCTGAAGGTGCATATTCTTTATATTCTTTTTTTGCACATCAATCGGAATCCCGGAAATGACAATGCGCATTAATACTCCTCCTGCTTCTCAATGATCTTATAGATGCGCTCCACCTCGGAGTCATCACCCAAAATCTCAAAGAGAGCCTTTTTTATTCTTCTGACAACCACCTGATTATCCCTGAAACCAGACAGTGCTTGCTTTTTCACGGCCTTGTGAATTCGAAGAGCAAGTTTCTCGTCCTCGCCGGTGTTGTCATAAATGGCCATAAGCGCCTTGCTCTTACGGATGCTTTCCGGATATTTATCGTTATCCTCCGGGCAATCAACATCCTTGGCCAGCTTTATATATTTTTCAAGCATCTCAGCGTAGTCAAGAACTCCCTGCTTACGCTCCTCGATGAGCTTATCAAGGATTTCTGACATCTTTGCATAGTAGCGGGGATTGACGGTAACCTTTTCGATAACCTTCTTACGGATGTTATTCTCGATGGCCTCTGCTGCACCTTCCTTGTGGCCACTATCACCTTCACCGGTAAGCGTCTCACCCTGCTTCGCTACGAAATCCAATAGGGTAAGATCATCAAAATCGCCAATCTTCTCAGCATCCGCTGCCGTAATATAGTTATCGATCATCTTTCTCATATCAGGCTCATAGGCCTTCAAATCGAGGAAGTCGCCACTGGCCGTACCGATGGTTTCCTTCAACTCAATGTAGAAAGTAACCTTCTTGTCATATTCATTCAGTTTTCCAGATGAGATGTCATCAACCAGATATGGTTTTGCTTCCACGAACGCTCTGACAAGACTGCTCACCAGACGATAGAGTTTTTCTCTCAGGCGTGCATAAATCTCGTCGCTCTCCTCCGACTGACCGGAAACACCACAGAAATAATGGATGTACTGGATCTCCCCACGAGGTTCCTCGACGCCTTCGCAGAGTTCTTCGACGGCATCATACACTTCCTCAAAATAGGATACCGTAGCATCATGGCGATCCTTAACAAGTCCTTTTACATCCTCCGGATCATATCCTTCAAAAGCGCCGGAAGTATAGTCCTTCATTGCAGTCTGGAGCTGTCCAAACAGCTGCTTGTAATCCACGATATAGCCGAAGTCCTTACTATCATCATCAAGGCGGTTGACGCGGCAAATCGCCTGAAACAGGCCGTGATCCTGCATCCTCTTGTCAATGTAAAGGTAGGTACAAGGAGGCGCATCAAATCCGGTGAGCAGCTTGTCCACGACAATAAGGAGCTTCATATTTGCAGGCTCCTCTACAAACTTGCGCTTTGCCTCCTTTTCAAATTCCTCCACCTTGGCCTGAACCGATCCCGCATTCGGAAGGTCAGACGGATCAAGCCCCAGCATCTTCAAATACGTCTCGTATTTGAGGAAGGTTTCAGTATCATCCTCATCGCTGACGGTGTCAGTGCGCAGTTCGCCCTTGTTCGGTGTATAGGAAGATATGATGGCGCACTTCTTAAAGCCCATCTGTTGGAAAATTTCGTAATACTTACAAGCCGTAGGAATACCATCAGCTACAAGAATCGCATTACCGTTTCCATCCATCAGACGCGGCTTCATATTAAAGTCCTGTATGATGTCCCATGCCACCTTTTCAAGACGTGAGCGGGAGCTGTATACCTTCTGCATCGTGCCCCATTTCTCCTTGAGTTTTGCCTTTGCACGAGAAGAGAGGCCTCTGGTCTTAACATCAAACCACTGGTCAACACGATCCTGCGATGACAAATCCTGCGGAACATCGCGGTATTCATAACGCAGATCCAGCACAACACCATCGGCCACGCCTTCGTTATACTTGTAAGCGTGGATATATGTACCGAAAACCTCAATACTGATCTTCTTGTCCCTCTTCAGTAGTGGAGTACCCGTAAAGCCGATAAATACAGCATTTGGCATGATAGTCTTCATCGCCGTATGGAGCTTACCGGACTGAGTTCTGTGGCATTCATCAACAAATACCACAAGATTTCCCTTTGCCTCGAAATCGGTAGGGAGGGAGGCTTTCAGCTCTTCAATATACTTATCGTAGTCATTTTCTGTCGCTTCTCCGCCACGACGGCCAAACTTATGCACCAGAGAGCAGATCAGCGAATCATCATATACGTTTAGACGACTCAGCAAATCTTTACCGCTCTTGGTACGCGCAATATTCTCATCTACACCGGTGAACGTCTTCTCGATCTGGTCATCAAGTTCGTCCCTGTCTGTTACGATAAGAACACGAGCGTTAAGCTCTGCCCAATGTGTCAGAATCCACTTGGCAAGCCATACCATTGTCAGCGTTTTGCCGGAACCCTGTGTATGCCAAAGAATACCACCCAGCGGTTTGTCCGGATCTCTGTTCGGATTATGAAGCTCCGCCCTCAAATTATTAAGCCTCTGTTGGGTACGCTTGATACCAAAATACTGATTGTACCGGCACACCTTTTTGATGCCTTTATCAAAGACAACAAAATTCATGATAAGGTCGATAAAACGTTCCTTATCGAACATGGCATATATCTGCTTCAGGAGTTTATTCTCAATGCCTTCGCAGGTTTTACTGATACGAACATCTACTGGATCACGCTCCTCTTCATGTTCTTTGAAGCCGTCATCCTTCCACTCCATATAAAACTTCTCTCCGGTCAGAAGCGTGCCGTAGCGCAGGCCTTCTGATTCGTTTCCCGCCATGCAAAATTGCATTGTGGTAAAGAAGCCCTGTATAAATGAATTCTTCTGGTTCGTCAGATTCTGGCGAATACCCTCAGAGACGGAGATGCTGCTTCGTTTCAGCTCAATAACCGCTACTGCAATACCATTCAAGTAAACAACAAGATCCGGTCTCTTCTCGGATTGCTCAACTACCGTCACTTCCTCAGCGATAGCAAAGTCATTGTTTAGCGGATTCTCTTCATCAATTAGCTGTACAGTTACCGGAGGCTTTTCAGGACTCTCGCTAACCGGAATACCGTACTTTAAGCGAGAGTATACAGTTTTATTCGCGTCATATAACCCGCGTGAAAGATTACCCGCTTCCTGTTGAAGCTGCGTAATGGCTCCATCGATCAGCTTGTCGGCATAGCCCTTCAATCGAAGGTACTGGCGCAGGCGATCCTCTTTGATATTCTTATTCTGCTGGTCAGACAGGTTACCAATATACTGATACCCCAAGATTTCCGGATCTTTAAAGGAACGGATCACTCTTTCCTGTGTTTTGATTTCGGCATCCCCAATGCTCATACGACAGGCACCTCCTTACATCAAGCTGACCTTGCCGGTCAGCAATTCTTCCATCATTCCTTGTTTTATAGCTTTATATTTCAAGCATTTCTTTTCCAAAGATAGTATGTCGCCTTCCATATCTGCCAAGGTTTGAGCTATCTCAACCTGATCCTCATACGGAGGCAACTCGATTTCTGTTTGACTAAAATATTCTTTGGAAAGGTTAAATCTCGTAGCTCCTTGAGCCAGCACCCGCATAATTTTTCTTCCTTCTTGGCTGTTAAAATAGTAGGAGAAAAACAGCGCATGTACTTTCTTTGTTTTTAACCGAAACCCGAAACAGAAGCTGTTTAGATAAGTATTTCTTATAGAGTCCATCAATACGGCGCACATTCCGACTTCTTCCGGCGTTTCTGACGAGGTATTAAAAAACAAATCACCCTTTAGCACCTCATTCTGATACTCATCCTCATTTACTTGTACAAGTTCAAGTTTCAATGTATCTATGACTGTATTGTTTAAGACGTTGATAAATGTAATGTATCTTGCATTTCCTTTGCCAAAATCATCTTTCGACTTTCCAGTTAGTCCACTATAGAAGTCTCCAATATCACCGATCACATATTTCTCCCATAAGGAATCTGATATACGTATTTTCCCAGAGAGTAAACTTTGCATTGCCCCAGTAAAAATGTTTCGTTTTTTCTTTATAAGTTTTTCAAGGTCATAAATGAGTGTCTCAATATCACTTATTGCTTCGACAATAATTTTCTGTTCTTCTATGGACAGTCTTGGAATGCGGATTTCCAGCAAACGCTCCTTCGATATGTTTTTCATACTGTTACTTGTACCTGTAGCAACAGCACGTATAGCATTTTTATACCTATGCTGATTCAATAAGTAATTTAGCCAGCGAAAGTCATACTTCTCCTGCTTGCTATTTACCACTTGCCATAACCTGTCTGGCAAAAAATAACCCTTGGCGTCTTCAGTTACATACCCGCACGCTCCTACTAATTGTGGAGTATTCATCCTGCTTATAATGATACTCCCTTTTTTTACCGGACATTTAAGACGCGCATACTCCCTTTTGACTACTGGCTTAGCCTCATCAAGGTTGATAAGTCCATCGGATATTGCAGATGTCTTCAAAACAAAGAAATCCGCATTTTCCCTTTCATCTGAATTTACACTTACTCCAGCTTCGAGGTTTTGAAAAGCGTCTGATAGTGAAGTCACATCCCATTCCACTGGAATAGCCCCTATTTCTGTTTTTTTATATTTGCTTACCATTTGAATCCCATCCTTTCCAGATGAGACTTCACCTTGGCCTCATACTCAGTTGTATCTTTATCAAGCTCCGGAAGCGTATTTTCATACCGTTCTGCAAGTTCAACAATTCTATTAGTCAAGCGATGAGAAATCGCAGCATACAGATCAGCTATACCAGAGAAGATGCTGTCAAACCACTTCTTGTTCACCAAGCAGATCCAGAATCTCTTCATCTGTCAGGCTGTCATACCTTGCCCTGCATTTCTCATCAAGAGCCTTGTTCAGATCCTTTACAACCTTGTTGTAGTCGGACACTTTGCCACAAAGGTCTAATGCTTGTCTGAGTTGATTTACATCATCTTGCAAGCTTTCCGGTACACTCTCTACTGTACGAATAATAAATAGGCGCAGCATGATAGACGACTTTGTAACAGTCCCTTTTTCTGTCAATGCGCTTTCGCAAAGCGGGTGTCCTGCCAGATATGCCTGAAAGCGCTTCTTGTGCATCGGAAGCTGATCCATCAGAAGCTCCAGTTCTATGGTTTCCTCCGTCTCTACATGCTGAGTGAGTTCCTCAATCTTAGTTTCTAAGTCCTTAGCCTTGACTTTTCCGTTCTCAGCCACATCGGCAAGAGCGGATTCTTCGTCTGCGCTCTCAATCAGATCCGAAAGCTGGGACTCAGTTTCTGCGACAACATTTTCTGCTTCTTCGATAGCATTCTTTTCATCACGGAAAAAAGCATCGATCACTATTGATTTCGGAATCAGGCGACCTTCCCAGCCGGTTACCTTCATCTCTCCTTTATTCTTGCCCTGTGTGATTTCTTCTTCGATATTGTCTGTCGCTCTTGCATTAGCATATCCATCCGGCTCGCTGATGATCAAAGATACATCATCATTCATAACTTCATTCCAATATGCCAATAAAACCTGATAAACATCGTATTTATCTATCAGTGTCAAGTGCTCAAATTCGGCAAGAATATCCTCCGCAAGACTTATGATCAACTCCCTTGCGGATACATCCTCATCAAGGGACGAAAGGACAGAATATTCTTTGGACTTCCATGCTGCGAAAGCCTCATCAAGTTTCTCACCGTATTCTGAGAACTCGGCGTTTTTATATATCGTCTGCCGAATGTTTTCGCGCTCAACATTCAAGCTGTAGTATTTCTCGCTAATAGCTGACAGCAGCTCAGATTTCAGCGAAGGAAATACCTCCCAGTACTTGGAAAGACCATCGATATCAACCGCTGGAATGCCACCATGAATATGCGCGTAGATATCCTGAATATCCTCCGGATCTGTGGAGTCAATATAGCGGGTGATGTTCAGGTTATACCCGTTCTTCTTTTCAATTTCATCGTTTGGTACGAAACGTGCATACTTTGGATCTGTAGTTATCTGCTCATTAAACGTCGTAATGATTCTATAGATATCACGTTCACGCAGACGATTCTTGTTGCCGTCCTTAACGTACCCACGGCTGGCATCAATCATAAAGATACCCTGACGATTAGCAGCACCTTCCTTATCAATTACGAGCACGCAGGCTGCTATACCGGTGCCATAAAACAGATTTGCAGGAAGGCTAATGATGCCCTTAATCCAATGCTTCTTGATAATAGCCTCTCTGATGGTGGCTTCTGCGTTCCCACGGAAGAGGACTCCATGCGGCAAAATAACCGCAGCCTTACCATTTGACTTCAGGGCTTTAAGAATATGCATGAGCCAAGCATAGTCGCCGTTCCTCTCAGGAGGCGTGTCCCCATAGCCCTCAAAGCGACCATACTCTTTACCGGCAATACCGTCGCGCCAGTTCTTCATGGAAAAAGGTGGATTGGCCACTATGTAATCAAAACGTTCAAGTACGGAGTTATCCGATTTATCAAGGTACTGCGGATTCGAGAATGTATTACCGCTCTTGATGGTGATTTCAGCCTTACGATGCAGAACGGCATTCATCTTAGCAAGACCGGCTGTTGTACTTTCCTTTTCTTGGCCATATCCCATAATCGGAATCGGAGCGGCATCGATAGCCCGGATCAATAGGCTGCCGCTACCACAGGCCGGATCGCATACAGTGGCGCTGGTATCCGTACAGCGACTGATACCTACCACATTGGCGAGGATTCTGGAAACCTCTGCAGGTGTATAGAATTGTCCTTTACTTTTTCCGCTTTCCGTAGCAAATTTACGCATCAGGTATTCATATGCATCACCAATGATGTCATCGCCCTCTGCCTTGTTTCGAGAGAAGTCGAGTTCCGGACGCTGGAAGATGGAAATGAGATCGGTCAACTTATCGACCATTTCCTTACCGCTTCCCAGCTTCTTCTCATCATTGAAATGAGCAATATCAATAACACCCTTCAGGTCAGCATTCTCATCAGCAAGGCGAGCTATGATTTTATCCATACCCTCGCCGATGTTTTTCTTTCCCTTCAGAGCAATAAAGTCATCAAAGGAGCAGCCCGTCCGCTTCTCCGGATCAGGATCTTTATCGTGTGCCTTATCAAACACCTTAATGTCTTCATAGGCTCCTTTATTCTTAAATTTATCAGTGACATACTTCATGAACAAAAGTGTCAGGATGTAGTCTTTATACTCCGAGGAATCCATGCCTCCGCGAAGTTTGTCACAGCTCGCCCACAGCGATGCATATAATTGCGTTTTCTTGACAGCCATCTTTGTCTGCTCCTTGTCTAATGATTTCCTTCGATTTTCTCCTTGAATCAGTCAGCGCTTTTACCGCTCTTAACCCATTCATCGAGTTCGGAAATTTTAAACGTCCACTGTTTTCCGATTTTTTGAGCAGGCAAACCTTCTTTACCATTTCTGATCCAGCTGCGAAGAGTAACTGTTCTGATTCCTAAATATTCCGCAGCTTCATCTATGCTTATCCATTTGTCATTCATGATTTCTTCCATGCTCTCACCTCGTGATTTGAATCTGAATGCAGCTCAACTATTTTAGTATACACTATAAATGTGAGTTTTTCAAGAGTTTGCTGTTATTTGTTGATATTTTTTTATTTGTGCGTTCTTAAAAATCTCCACCGGACACAACTATGTCCGGTCTTTTTTGCCCATTTTTCAATATAAAGCTCATCTTGGCCTTCTCGTTTCTGCCTATCAGCACTACAAAAACGGACATGCCTGTGTCTGAGGTTCCGATCCCTAAAAATGGCATACTTGCCTTAGCACATGGGAGCCATCTGCGCAGGGTGTTTCCGGTTCCATGTGACTACCGATGACAATTAAATACTGTACCGATCACCGGAAGTGAGGTGCAGCCGAAATGGAGTAATCCTTCGGTATGCCCTTACGCCTGTGGTCTGGTTTTGCATGTCTGGAGCTCTCCATTTCGGCAAAAGCCGAAGGAGGGCTTTCTTATGCAAAACAAAGACAATCAGAGTAAACGTATCTATCTCAAAGCCACCCGTCAGTGGGTGGAGGTCTCGGAGGAATACTACCGTGACCATACTCGTTACCACGACGCTCTTCGTAAGCGTCAGCAATCTCATGGGCAGTGCGTCTGCCCGAAGAACAAGTTCTGGCTCTGCGACGGCGACTGCCTTACATGCGAATTCCGTCGCGCCGGTGACATGCTCTCCCTTGATTACACCGTAGAAAACGAAGATGGCGATGCCTGTTCTCCACTGGACAACCTTGCCGATCCTGCTCCTTCTATTGAAGAGATCATCTGCGACAAGGCCGAGCTCGACCAGCTCTTTGCCCGCCTGAATGAACTGATGCCGGAAGCTGTCGAAATCGGCAGACTCCGTCAGGATGGTCTGTCCGATGAGGCGATTGCAGAGATTATCGGCATCAAGCGCACCACATTCCTGTCGCGTCTAAAAAAGGCCAAGGAACAGCTCGCTACAGAGTTTCCTGACCGCTTCTAACCTTATTTTATAAGCACACGCTCCGGCTGCCGTTATGGTGGCCGGAGTTTTTTCAAAAAATTTTCTCCCCTCCTTCGTCAAACCGCCTGCCTCACCTCCAGTGTGAAGTGTAAGGAGCACGAAACCACAAGCTCCGGAACGGAGGTGAACGACATGTACGAAGCACGCAACAAGAGCCCTGCGGACGCAGAAGTCATCGAGGTGCTAACCGCGATCAGTCACGTATCCGCAAGGCTGGCAAGGAAGCTCACAGCCCTTGCCACACAAAGCAAATCCGAGGAAGGAGGAAAACATTATGAGCAAAATGAGCGATATGGCCATGACCATCGAAGAGCTCCGAAATGCTGCTGCCGCTATTAACGATGCTGCCGATTGGCTCTCCCGCCAGTTTAGCGGTGAGCCCACCGAGCCGGACCCGGTACCCGCAAAAGAACCCGAACTGAAGCTGGAGGATGTCCGCGCAGTGTTGGCGGATATGTTCCGCAAAGGTCACACGGCAGAGATTCGCGCCTTGCTTCAGAAGTACGGTGCCGCCAAGCTCTCCGGTGTTGATCCAGCAAACTACAGCGCACTTTTGAAAGATGTGGAGGGACTGGATCATGCCGACTAAACACGCATTACTCTCCGCGTCGTCATCTGAACACTGGATTCACTGCCCGCCGTCCGCAAGGCTCTCCGAGAGCTATGAAGATAAAGGAAGCGATTATGCTGCCGAATGTACCGATGCTCACAGCCTGTGCGAATTCAAATTGAAGACCGCGCTTGGTATAGAGGCTGACGATCCCACGAAAGGCCTGTCTTACTACGATCAGGAGATGGATGACTGCGCCACCGGCTATGCAGCCTACGTGCTGGAGCAGGTCGAAGCTGCCAAGGAAGCCTGTAGCGATCCGGTTGTACTGATTGAACAGCGCGTCGACTTCTCCCGCTGGGTAGAACAAGGCTTCGGAACTACCGACTGCATCATTATCGCAGACGGCACCCTGCAGATCATCGATTTCAAATATGGTCTCGGTGTTCTGGTCTCTGCCGAAGAAAACCCACAAATGATGTGCTACGCGCTCGGTGCTTTGGAGCTGTTCGATGACATCTACGATATCAGCACTGTCCGTATGACAATCTATCAGCCGCGCAGGGATAACCTCTCTTCCTATGAGCTTTCCAAAGAGGACCTGCTTCTCTGGGCCGATGAAGTCTTAAAGCCCGCTGCCGATCTCGCTTTTGCCGGTGACGGCAACTTCCTCTGCGGTGAATGGTGTGGTTTCTGTAAGGCCAAGAACGCCTGCCGCGCTCGTGCCGCTGCCAATCTGGAGCTTGCGAAGTATGAATTTAAGCTGCCGCCATTGCTCACCGACGAAGACGTGGAGGACATTCTCTCCAAGGTCGACGATCTGGTGACATGGGCATCCGACATTAAAGAATACGCGCTCCAGCAGGCGATCAGCGGCAAAGAATGGTCCGGCTGGAAACTGGTCGAGGGCCGCTCCAACAGAAAGTACACAAACGACGCTGCCGTAGCTGAGGCAGTCACCAAGGCCGGTTTTGACCCGTATGAACAGAAACTCCTCGGCGTTACAGCCATGCAGAAGCTCCTCGGCAAAGCCCGCTTTGAAGAAGTCCTTGCTGGCCTCATCGAAAAGCCGCAAGGCAAACCCACTCTGGGGCCGGAGAGTGACAAGCGTCCGGCCATGAACAATGCAAAATCTGATTTCAGTGAAAATTAAGGAGGACAAGATTATGTCTAAGAATACTACTGTAAAAAATCCCATGAAGGTCATCACCGGTGAAGACACCCGTTGGAGCTATGCCAACGTCTGGGAGCCGAAGTCTATCAACGGCGGCGCTCCGAAGTACAGCGTCAGCCTCATCATCCCGAAGTCCGACACCAAGACCGTCGCTAAGATCAAGGCTGCCATAGAAGCTGCTTATGCCGAAGGCGAGTCCAAGCTCAAGGGTAACTCCAAGAGCGTGCCGCCTCTTACCGCCATCAAGACACCTCTTCGTGACGGCGACGTAGAGCGCCCGGACGATCCGGCCTATGCGAACGCCTACTTCATCAATACCAACTCCGCTACGGCACCCGGCATTGTGGATGCGGATCTGAATCCGGTGCTCACCCGTTCGGAGGTTTACTCCGGCGTTTACGGCAGAGCCAGCATCACGCTGTATGCCTTTAACAGCAACGGTAATCGCGGTATCGCCTGTGGCCTTAACAACCTGCAGCTGATCCGCGCAGGTGAACCTCTCGGCGGCAAGGCAAGTGCGGAGTCCGGCTTCTCCACCGATGCCGACGTAGATTTTCTCAACTAAGGAAAGGAGCGTAAACTCATGGAAAACACGGTTATGATTTCATCCCTTCTCTGCAATATCCTGATCGGGTGCTTCTGCATCGTGGTCCTCTCTTGGGCAGTGGTCGCAATCCAGACGGTCATCAATGACTTCAAGCGTGAAAAGCGCGAGGAGAAAAAGGCCCTGCAGGACGACGAATACCACGAAAAACGTATGGAATCCCTGAAGTAAAGCACATGGGCTGGTGGCGCACCCTCGCTGCCAGCCCTTTTTAAGGATGGTGATTATATGCAAACCTTGAGTATTGATATCGAAACATACAGCAGCATCAGCCTGCAAAAGTCCGGTGTCTATCGCTATGTGGAAGCGCCGGACTTTGAAATATTGCTGTTCGGATATAGCATCGACTCCGGTCCGGTGCAGGTGATCGACCTTGCCTGCGGCGAGAAGATCCCGGAGGACGTGCTGGATGCTCTGACGGATGAGACCGTCATCAAATGGGCCTTCAACGCAAATTTTGAACGTATCTGCCTGTCGCAGCACTTGAAGAATATGGGCATAAGCCTTGACCCCTTCCATGATAATCATCCGCTTTCGACGGAGTGCACCCGATATCTTAATCCGGAAAGTTGGCGCTGCTCCATGATCTGGTCTGCCACTATGGGCCTGCCGCTCTCCCTCGAAGGTGTCGGCACGATCCTCGGTCTTGAAAAGCAAAAGCTCACCGAAGGCAAGGACCTGATCAAGTTTTTCTGCCAACCCTGCGCTCCGACAAAGGCAAACGGCCAGCGCACCAGAAACTATCCATACCACGCGCCTGAGAAATGGGTCGCTTTTAAACGATATAACATCCGCGACGTTGAGGCCGAGATGTCCATTCAGGAGCGCCTGCAGAAATTCCCTGTTCCGGATTCTGTGTGGGAGGAATACCACATCGATCAGGAAATCAATGACCGTGGTGTCGCCATTGATCTGCCGCTCGTAAGACAGGCTATCGACATGGATGCCCGCTCCCGCGCAGAGCTGACGGATGCCATGCGTGAGCTGACCGAACTTGAGAATCCCAACAGCGTGCAGCAAATGAAGCAATGGCTCTCTGATAATGGATTGGAGACCGACAGTCTCGGCAAGAAGACGGTAGCGGAGCTCATCAAAACAGCGCCTCCGGAGCTGCAGCATGTGCTTTCTCTTAGGCAGCAGCTGGCCAAGTCCAGCGTCAAAAAATATCAGGCCATGATCAACGCAGTCTGCGCTGACGGTCGCGCCCGTGGCATATTCCAGTTTTACGGAGCCAACCGTACCGGTCGCTGGGCCGGACGCCTCATTCAATTACAAAACTTGCCACAAAACCATCTCGCAGATCTGGCCGAAGCACGTTCCCTTGTCCGCTCCGGCGATTATGACAGTGTCGAGATGCTTTACGAAGATGTGCCGGACACGCTATCGCAACTTATCCGTACAGCCTTTATTCCGAAAGACGGCAACAAGCTCATCGTATCTGACTTCTCGGCAATAGAGGCCCGCGTCATCGCATGGATGGCCGGTGAGAACTGGCGTCAGGAGGTCTTTGCCAAAGGCGGAGATATCTACTGTGCCAGCGCCAGTCAGATGTTTAAGGTTCCGGTTGAAAAACATGGTGTAAACGGTCACCTGCGTCAAAAAGGCAAAATCGCGGAACTGGCTCTCGGCTACGGCGGCTCAGTCGGTGCGCTCAAAGCGATGGGTGCATTGGAGATGGGCCTTACAGAAGATGAGCTCCCACAGCTGGTAGACGCATGGCGGCAGTCCAATCCGAGGATCGTCGCTTTATGGTGGGACGTGGACCGCGCCGCAATGGAAGCGGTCAAATATCATCACGCCACCAAGACACATGGCATTCTCTTTTCCTACCGGAGCGGGATGCTCTTTATCACGCTGCCTTCCGGACGGAACCTTGCCTACGTAAAGCCCAAGGTCGACACTAACAAATTCGGCGGCGAATGCATCACCTATGAAGGTGTCGGAGGCACAAAGAAATGGGAGCGTCTCGATTCCTACGGGCCGAAGTTCGTAGAGAACATTGTGCAGGCGACCTCCCGCGATATTCTCTGTTACGCCATGAAAACGCTCCGCTGCTGCTCCATCGTCATGCATATCCACGACGAGATGGTCATTGAAGCCAATCCGCACATGTCGCTTGATGCAGTCTGTGAACAGATGGGCCGCACGCCTCCGTGGGCAAACGGCCTGCAGCTTAGGGCCGATGGCTACGAAACAGAATTTTATAAAAAAGACTGAGCCTCCTTCGTCAAAAGCGGGCTGTCACCTCCAGTGGAAAGTAGAAATGGGCGGTGACAGCCTGCCCAGAAAGGAGGCTCTTTTCATGAGTGTTGATATTCACAACAGCGAAGGATACGTCGATCCCACAGCATTCGAGGCTATCTCAGGCATTGAACGCGAAGAGCAAAAAGCACTCCGGGCATTCAGGCCCATCGTTTATATCTGCTCACCCTATGCAGGAGATATAGAAGCGAACGTGGCCGCTGCCCGCAAGTACTCCCGCTTTGCCGTAGAGAAAGGCTATATCCCTATCGCACCGCACCTGCTGTTTCCACAGTTCATGAATGATGACGATCCCAAAGAGCGTGAGCTTGGGCTTTTCTTCGGAAATGCCATCATGAGCAAGTGCTCTGAGATCTGGGTATTCGGAAGCACCATCTCAAACGGCATGGCAGCGGAGATCAAACGCGCACGCTGGAAAAACTATCGCCTGCGCTATTTCACAGAAGAATTGGAGGAGAAAAACGATGTTTGAAATCAAAGAAAACCGCCGTGTCCTGCCTGATGGAACCGAAATCACCACCTACAGCCGCGATATCGTCAGCGCGAACATTCTCGAAGTAGAAGCCGGTACCACCGGATACAAAGGCGGCGACTCCGGCCACGGCGGGCGGACCTATTTCCGCATTGCCGACGCAGCCAGCACAGATATTCAGGTGCATCCCATCGGTCGCTACGCGGATGAGGGCTTTGAAGTGATTCTCGGCGGCGACTGTGAACTGGAGACCATGATCCGCGCACTGAAGTTTATCACGCAGATCATGACCTCCAAATCCCCTGTGCGCTCCTGCGAGGATGTGGACGAGACCGCCTGAAGCTGATGAAAGCGAACCACCAGAGCCAGCAGTTCCGACTGGAGGACAATCTTCTGAAGCACTTCCCCGAACAGATCCGGCAGAACGAGGGCTTCATTGACGGTTTTACCGCCGATCTGAAAACACTCTCCGAACACCCGCACCCAAAGGACGGCTTTGCCGGGATGGAGGTCAAAGGCGATCTTTTAACCGATAAGGACAACGCAGGCGCTGCGGTTCTGGAAGCCTTCAAGGATGCAAAGGGCATGGAGCCCGTTCCCATCGGCAACTATCGCGGCTTTGCCATGTCGCTGACTGTGGAGGACTTCGGGCGGGAGTTTGTGCTCACCCTAAAAGGGAAGATGAACCACCGCGTGACGCTGGGCAAGGACGTGCGCGGCAACCTCACCCGCATCGACAACGCCCTGAATGCCATACCACAGCGTATGCAGGCGGTGCAGGACAGGCTCGCAAACCTTCGAGAACAGGTGGAAACGGCCAAGGCGGAGCTGGGCAAGCCCTTTCCGCAGGAGGAAGAGCTGCGGGTAAAATCCGCACGGCTGGCGGAACTGAACGCTGAGCTGAACATCGACGACCGAACGCCCATGGAGCAGTTGGCGGAGGACGCGCCCGCTGTGCAGAGCGCAAAGGCGGAGCGTCCCTCCGTGCTGGCAAAGCTGAAAGCGCCGCTTATGCAGCCCCGCGCTGAAGAAAAAAGCAGGCGCAGGGACAAGGAGGAACGCTAAAAAATGGCGGCTCCGGCGACGGTTATTCTTCGTCGGGGCCGCTGTATTACAGTTTAATGAAAGGAAGAAAGCACCAATATGAAGGATATTCCAGTTTACAGATTTCCCGCCGCTTACGCCCGCGAAAACGGCGAGCTGGAGCTTTACCGCGCCTCCAACAAGGCGAACGCCGCCTGCAAGGAGGCCATTGAGAAGGCGATCTCAGAGCATTATCACGATAACGTCCTGCACAGGGAAGCCGTCGCGCAGGTGGCGGAGAAGTTCGGGTATGAGCGTCCGCTGTATCTGCTGGCCATCACCATCCGGCAGAAGGATTGGGACGGACGCTTCTCAAGCAACAACAAGGCTTGGGCGAAGACCGTTCCTGTAACGGAGAACCCCGACGCATGGGGCACGGATCGGAACTGCTATCTTGCCATAAACAGCCACAGCGGGCTGGTCGATCTGTTCACCAAACTGGCGCGGGATGAAGCAAAAGTCCATGAGCGCAAGCCCTCGGTGATAGAAAAACTGAAAAACAGACCTCCCGAAGCGGTAAAGGAAACGGCGAAAAAAGCCAAGGAGCCTTCCCTATGAGCGCGCAGTTCATGCGCCGGAGCATCCGCATCTCCGTCCGCCTGACGGAGGAAGAACACCGGCTGCTGAAGGAGAAGATGGCGCGCATCGGCGTTACCAATCAGGAGGCGTTCCTTCGCAAGCTGGCGCTGGACGGGCTGGTGATAAAGCTGGACTTGCCGGAGCTG
>OGYB01000750.1_pt1 | contig 17986 bp, 17 predicted proteins | sample 1576421 | NCBI WGS metagenome assembly OGYB01 (sample SAMEA3541577, study PRJEB24748) | human gut metagenome | biome: human gut; feature: human-associated habitat; material: faeces | place: China | collected 2012
CAGAAGGTATGGCAGTAGGGGTGGTCTTTGCCGGCATGCTGGCAGGCAACAGCGATATTACCATGGCCAGCGCAAAGCACGGCTGAGCCAATGCTTCAATTTGCAAAACCCTGCCCCCAAGCTCAATAACTTCGGCGTCAGGGGTAAAAATAGTTATCAGCTGCCGCGAGAAGAAGTAAAGCACAAAGCCCATAAGGGTCATGAATATCACGCCGCCTATAACGCAATACTTACTAAGGCGTTTTGAAAGCTCGGGCTTGTTTGCGCCAAGGCCTTGGGACACCAGCGTAGTGGCGGCAGCCGAAAAACCAAATGCGGGCATATATGTAATCGATTCGGCGGTTATTGCAAGGTGATGCGCCGCGATAGCTGTCGTACCGATTCCTGTAACAATCCTTGTCATTAAAATCTGGCCCGTTGAAAGGGTGATCCTCTCAAGAGCGACCGGGTAGGCCAGACGCAGCGTTTCCTTCCAAACATCCTTTTGAAAATGGAATTTATCCCTTATGCTTATCTTTGCCGGATAGTCCTTTTTAAACAGGGCTGCGAACAGGATTACTCCCGATACCGCTATGGATATGGCGGTTGCGATGGCCGCGCCCCTTACCCCAAGGCCGGCGCCCCACATCGAAAAGCTTGTATTGATAAGCGGCTCGGCCATAAAGGAGGGATGTATGAATATATCGATGCTCCTGGTTGGGTATATTAAAAGGAAGTTGAGAACAACATTGATTACGTTTGCAAAGATGTTGCATATAAGCGGGGTTCGCGTATCTCCCGAGCAGCGGATTATGTTGGCGGAAACATTGACGGATACATTAAAGATATAAGCGGCGCCAACGATGGACAGGTATGCCCTCGCATCGCTCCAGATGTCCGGCTCAGCCCCCAAAAACCGTGGAAGGAATGGGGCCGCAATCTGTACCAGAGCGGTCAAAGCCACGCCAAACACGGCTATTGCCAACACGGCCTGCCGTACCACCCGCTTAGCCTTATCATGGTCTCCAGAGCCTATGCTGCGGCCGACAAGCACCGAAAAGCCGATGCCAAGCGCTGCGCAAATACCGTTTATCAGCCACGTTGTGGATGCGTTTAAACCAACCGCGGCGGTTGCGTTTGCGCCCAATGAGCCTACCATGGCCGTGTCAACATACTGAACAGCCGTTATAAGAAGCTGTTCAAGCACAGTGGGCCAGGCTAAATACCATATTATCTTTTCGGGACGTATGGACTCGTCCAGCAAATTAATTTGTCTTCTCATGTCATGTATTATATAGTAAGCCCTGTGTGTTGTGCAATCACCGAATAGGCAGTATAATTTATATTGGAATGAAGAAGATGCACTAAGATAAAGCATGGATGGAGGCAGCAATATGGACTTATTTGCCCAGAACGCTAAAATTAAAACGCCTTTGGCCGACCGTATGCGGCCCCGTACCCTGGATGAATTCATAGGCCAGCGGCATATTATTGGAAAAGGCAGGCTGCTTCGCCGCGCTATTGAAACGGATACGCTGCAAAGCTCCATCTTCTGGGGGCCTCCCGGATGCGGCAAAACGACGCTTGCGTCCATAGTGGCCAACAGCACAGGCGCTAACTTTATTAAGCTCAATGCTGTAACCGCGGGCGTAAAGGATGTGAGGGAAGTGATATCCGACGCTGAGATGAGGCTTAACATGTATGGTTTAGCTACGTATCTGCTGCTTGACGAATGCCATCGGTGGAGCAAGGCGCAATCGGACAGCATCCTTCCGGCGCTTGAAAAGGGAATAATACGTTTCATAGGCTCTACAACCGAAAATCCGATGGTCAGCATGACGGGCGCTATAGTCAGCCGCTGCCGGCTGTTTCAGTTCTATCCGTTGGACATTGAAGATATAAAAAATGCGGTTGTGGCCGCGCTTGAGGACAGCGTAAGAGGATTGGGCGCGTATCCTGTTGAGCTGGACGGCGACGCGCTTGAGCATATCGCCAGGATAGCCAACGGCGACGCGCGGAGCGCGTTAAACGCGATAGAGCTGGCCGTACTTACGACGCCGCTTTTGGACGATAGGATACATATAACGCTTGAGATAGCGGCCGAATCCATACAGCACAAGGCGGTAAACGTTGACGACCAGCAGTTTTACGATATGCTGTCCGCCTTTTGCAAAAGCCTTAGAGGCGGGGATGCCGACGCTGCCCTCGCCTGGTTTTCAAGGCTCATATACGCCGGCATAGATCCAAGAATCATCGTCAGGCGGTTGATCGCGCACGCGTCCGAGGACGTGGGGCTTGCCAATCCGCATGCGATGCTGCAGGCTGTCGGAGCCGCCCAGGCGCTTGAGTTCATCGGCATGCCTGAGGCGCGGCTTTCGATTGCCCAGGCAATAATCTTTATATGTGAAAGTCCAAAATCAAATTCAGTCGTAAGAGCCCTTGACTATGCGTTTGCAGACGCTAAGGATACTATCGACGAGCCCGTTCCGGTTCATCTTAGGGATACGGCCTATAAGGGAGCTGAAAAGCTTGGCCATGGCAAAGGATATAAGTATCCGCATAATTTTCCCGGGCATGTAGTAGAGCAGGAGTATATGCCTCCATCCGTAAGAGGAAGAAAATACTATATTCCAAGCGAAATGGGAAATGAGCTTAAGATAAAGACAAACCACGACAAAAGGGACAATAAATTACGGGCGTTCCAAGATGATGGGGGAGCGGATCAAAAATAAAACGCATTGAGCCTCATGCATGGCTTAGAATGGCATAGTGCGGTTCACAGCCATGTATGAGGCCCATGCGTTACCGAGATACCAGGCCGTTATTTGGCCATATAGCTTCCGCAGAGACTTTCGTCGGCCGGATCGCCCGTATGGCAATCGCAGCATGGCTCCACCTCAATACGGTTGAGCATGCAATAGCTTCCTTCATCGTTATAGCGGCAGCTAGTTACCGCGCAGCCAATCGTCTGGCTGCCTGCTTTACCATGAGACATGATGGTACCTCCTGTTCTATATTGCGCTGTATACGCAGGTATATGTTGTCCAAGGCGGGCTTCAAGTATTCCAGCCAGGCAATCAAAAGTGACGCCAGCGATTAACTAAATGTAAATAAAAATGTTCCGGCTTTAATTTCGTTGTTATTTTTATTGGTATCGAATATAATAAAAGACAAATCCTTCAAGGAGGCGCACATGATGATCTGGATCGCCATTATTTTAGGGCTTACCCAGGGACTTTGCGAGTTTCTTCCCGTTTCCAGTTCGGGGCATTTGGTGCTTTTACATACCATATTTGGAATTGAAGAAGGGGCTATGTTCTTTACCGTGATGCTGCATGTGGGAACGCTTATAGCTGTATTTGCGGTTTACTGGCGCCAGATATGGGAGATAATCTGTTCAATCGGGCGGTTTTTAAAGCTGCTTTTTACAGGCAGGTTTAAAGAGCTTAAGGCATATATGCGCACTCCAATTCAAAAGAAGATTGGCCTGCTCATAGCGGCCACGGTTATTACGACCCTGATGGCGGTAATATTTAAGGACTTTTTTACCGAAGCGTTTGAAGGGGCGTTTCTGGGCATAGGGTTCCTATTCACTTCCGCCGTGCTGTTAATGATGAACTCCTTTGGAAAGCATGGCTCAAGGCGCTCGGCGCTGCGAATTCCAGGGGCTATAGGCGTTGGATTCATGCAGGGCATAGCTATCCTTCCAGGGGTGTCCAGGTCAGGATCTACGATTGCCGGCGCTACGTTCTTCGGGCTAAAAAAACAGGAGGCGGCTGAGTTCTCGTTTTTGCTCTCAATACCCGCCATATTGGGATCGCTGATTCTTCAGATTCCTGACATAGTCGAGACGGGCGTTTCAAACATTGAATGGATGCCGGTTATAATCGGGATGATAATGGCGGCCGTAAGCGGATATCTGGCGATAAAGCTAATGATCAGGCTTGTTGTAAAAAAGAATCTGAACGCGTTTGCGATATATACGGCCTTGCTAGGCATTTTAGTTTTGCTGGACCAGTTTGTGTTCCATCAGTTTTTCACAAACCCGTTTTTAGCTTAAATCGCATTTTCCCTGTTGACTGATTGGGCCAAAGCGCCTATACTCTTCTGAGTGCTAAATCGGAGGCTTAATAAACGGATGCCAACAAGCAATATTAATACAAAATTTGACCTTAAGCAGGATGCGGTAACATTTGTTATCGTAATAGCCGCCTGCTTTATACAGGCGCTCGCCATAAATGGCTTTTATGTGCCGCATAGCTTTCTTTCCGGGGGCGTAACGGGAGTGGCACTTCTGTTGGACTATGTATTTGATATACCATCGTGGATACCAATAATAATTCTCAATATACCGATAAGCATTATCGGCCTTAAGTACCTTAACGCAAAGTTCATAATATTCAGCGTAATAGGAACGCTGGTATTGTCCGGAGCGTTGGCTTTAACAAAAAACTTTAACATTGTAATCGAAAACGAGCTGGTGGCCGCGGCTGTAGGTTCCGCTGTCATAGGCATCAGCGGCGCGCCGGTGGTGAGAAGGGGCGCTACCCTTGGAGGAATAGACGTAATTTCCGTAATACTCGGGAAACGCTTTTCCATGTCGATGGGTACGATAAATATAATGTTCAACATCATCATTATGAGCGTGCTGGGCTTTGTAAGGGGAATAGAGATAGCGCTGGTTTCAATGATAGCGATGTTTGTAAGCAACGTTGCGTTCAATTACGCGGTTCAGGGCTTGAATAGAACTGTAACGGTGTTTGTTATCTCGGACAAGTGGGACGAAATCGCTCCCGAGGTTATGACGGTAATGCATCGCGGCGTTACATACATACCCGCACAGGGCGCTTATACCGGCGCTGAGCGAAAGGTAGTGTACTGTATCGTTAAGACGGTGGAGCTTTCCGCTTTAAAACGTATTGTATACACCAGGGATCCAAAAGCGATGGTATCCGTCATAGAAACGCGCGAAGTAGTTGGCCGTGGATTTGGAGCATTAAATTAACAAATAACGATGAACACAGGAGGAAGAATTAGATTATGAACGCCATAGTTGACAGATGGATAAGCGATCATAAGGATGAGATCGTGAAGGCCCTCCAAGAGTCTGTGCGGATACCAAGCGTCGAAGGGACGGCGGAGGCTGGGGCGCCCTTTGGCGCCAATGTTAAACGCGCTTTGGATCATGCACTTGAGTTGGGAAAGGGTTTTGGCTTTGAAACCCGCGATATGGACGGATACATTGGACTTATTGACCATGGTGAGGGCGAAGAAACCTTGGGAATTATGTGCCACCTTGACGTAGTTCCCGAGGGCGAAGGCTGGGACCATCCGCCTTATGGGGCTGAAATCGTCGATGGAAATATAGTCGGCCGGGGTACTATGGATGATAAAGGTCCCGCCATCAGCGCGATCTATGCCCTTGCCGCGGTCAAGGCCGCGGGACTCAAGATGCGCCGGAAGGTGAGGATAATGCTTGGATGCGATGAGGAGAGCGGCTGGGGCTGCATGAGTCATTACTATGAGCATGAGAAAATGCCCGATATGGCGTTTTCTCCTGACGCCGATTATCCGGTGGTAAACTCGGAAAAGGGCATCGTACATGCAACATTTATAAGAAGGTTCAGCTCAAAGCTTCGTTTGGACGCCGGAACCCGTCCAAACGTGGTATGCGGAAAGGCTGTGGCCAGCGTTATGCTGAATGAGGCCAGGGTTTTGCCCATTGTAAACGAATTCAGGGCTGAAAGCGGCTTTGAGTGCTCATGCGAACCCTGCGGAGATGGCGTTAGGATTGAAATCATTGGTTTAAACGCGCATGCGTCCATGCCCGAATCGGGCAATAACGCGCTTCAGGCAATGTTTGATGTTTTAAACAGGCTTGGATTGGAAGGTGAGGACGGAAAGCTTATTGAAGCCATTCATAAATTGTTAAGGATGGATATGCATGGGGAGAGCCTCGGCCTTGATCTTACCGACGCTTCAGGCAGAATGACGCTTAATCCGGGGGTAATGCACTGGGATGAAAACGGTTTGGCCGAGTTCGCAATCGATATGAGGGTTCCAACGTCGCGCAAAGCCGAGGACGCGCTGAATACGGTAGTAAAAGCGTTCGCCCCAATAGGGCTGGAGCTGTCGGGCAGCAGCATACAGCCCGGGCACTATGTAAGTCCGGACAGCGAGCTTGTAAGCAAGCTCCTTCACGTGTATGCCCAAAGGTCCGGCGAATACCTTCCCCCGCTTGCGATCGGCGGCGGCACGTATGCGCGCGCTGTGGAGAATGCGGTGGCCTTCGGCTGTGAAAGGCCAGGCGTGCCCGCGCTTGTGCATATGCCAAACGAATCGATAAGCATAGATGATATGATGTTCAACACATGCATGATAGCGGACGCGATAATAGCCCTCGCCTGCGTGGAGTAGGTATATATAGGGACACGTATGAACGCTCGCTAAAAGCAAAGTAATGAGACTTGTACATCTAACGGGCAGACGTCCTCCTGACGCCTGCCCAATTTATGCGACTGATCATTATTAAATATTTATAGCGACTCTTAAAGGACTGTCCAATTTTTGAACATGCCCGACGAATGCCCATGGATGATGAGAAAAACGCCCGTTCATCAGGATCGTATTGAATTAGGTTAATTTTGTCTACAACATATAGAACTTTTTAATAGGTAAGGCCAGGCCTTTTCCACATCAAAAACACAATATTGGTATATAATCAAGACTTGACTTAGTGTATGAATTATTGTAACATATTTATATGATATAGCGGATAAGCGGACAAAACTGAAGTGACAGCTGCCTAAAACAGGAGATTTAATGATGAAAGCATGCAGGCGCATAATGACCCTTTCAATTATTCTGGCGTTTTTGATTATATTGCCCGCCGAGGCGTACGCTGCTGACCGGAGCGAGGACCGGACGCGTGTAAAGGAGCTTGTAAGCCTAAGGCGCGGCAACTCGAAAACATATCTGCTTGAGGACGGCACATACGAAACGGCGGTCTATTCAAATGATATTCACTACCTGGATAATAGGGGGAAGTATTGCGATATAATAAACCGCCTGGTTGGAGAGAAGAGCGAAAAGGCGGAAACGGATTATAAATATAAAAACCAGTCGGGCGCATATACGGTCAGGTTTGCCGATAATATCGGGGGTTATCCGGTGCTTGTGGAATACGGCAAATCATCGGTGGCGTTCAGGCCGGTGGACGCGGATGAGCCCGAAGCGTACAGATATAATAAAAGCCGCGTGGCTGAGCTGGGTATAGACAGGCGCAGCAGTATAATATATAAAGATGTATATGCCGGCGTCGACATGGTATATGAGGCTGCGGACAATGGCGTAAAGGAATACATAGTTCTAAAGGAGTTCTCTGGGAAAAGCGGCTTCACCTTTGAACTTAAGCTGGACGGCCTGCATATAAAGGAATATGGGGGCTCCATATGCTTTGAGGACGGGCGCGGCAGAAGTATATTTAAACTGGGGGAGCTGTTTGCGGTGGACAGCGCGGGCGCATATACCGATGATGTAAAATGCGAAGTCATTGAGAGCAGAGGGGTAATACGGCTGAAGATAGCCGTGGCCGAGTCCTATCTAACGGACCCGGACAGGGCATATCCGGTGGTTATCGATCCGTCGGTTATGATAACGGGCAGCAATAATACATTTGACTCGTATGTAAACAGCCAAAACCCGAACACCAATTACTATATGAACCAGTACATTAGGACGGGACACAGCCCTACGCTGGGAACGCAGAGGACGTATATCAAGTTTAATCTGCCTGACAATATAGCGGCAGGCGCGGTCACCAGCGTTAAGCTGAGGGTCAAGAGGTACGGAGGATCAACTCCAAGCATAAAAGCGTACAGGGTTACCTCCGGATGGACTTCCAGTACGTTGACCTGGGCGAATAAGCCGGGCTATACAAGAACAAACGCTTCGTCTAAGGCGGTAAACGACAGCGGAGAATGGTACAGCATGGAGGTAAAGCCCATTGTGCTTGGCTGGATGCAGGGAAGCTACAGCAAGTGCGGGTTTTTGCTGATGTCGGACATGGAATCCTATCCCTCTACTTCAACGGCGTTTTATTCCTCTGACGCGCCGTCGCCCAATAAGCCGGAACTGAGGATATATCATGAAAGCGTTCTTTACTATGGCAACAGGCCCTACCTGTCGGTGCCGTATGGAAGGACCCACAACTGCATGGGGTACGCTTTGGATATTGCAAGATATGTAGGTCAAGATGAACTTGGCACAAACGGGGACAGTTTAAGCTACAGGTCGCTTGACGACATACTTAACGACCTTAGAATCAAGTCAGAGGTATGGATGAACGGCAATTTAGGGAATAGAAGCTATAAAAGGATTGCAAACTATGATTCCCCCATAGGGCTGAATCAATATAGGGTTGTGTTAAGGTTCTGGTTTCATGACGTTGACGGGGACGGCGTGGCCGAGCTGGCGTACGACCCGGAATTTATTGATGTACTTTCCGGAGAGGAGTACTGGAATTTTCATTGGTGGTATCAGACCAGGGATGGGACGTGGGCTGATAAGGATGGCATAAGCGCGTCGCGGCTGATCCCTGGTGTTACAGACCCTGGGGCGGTAAACTGGGCGAGCGATGCTTTTACATACAGCGGCTGCGTCTACTACGCGGTTGATTATGACAGTACAATTTAATAATAAATATCAGGAGGTTAAAAATGAAAAAGAATTATTTATTGTCGATAGTGCTTGCGGGGTTTATCCTGTTAAGCGCGTGCGGCCCCGCAGCCGTACCTGATCCAACGTATGATGTCTCTCCAAGTCCAACCTCGGTTGCTACCCCTGATACAGGCAACGTGGACGCGAATAAGGTTACGCCAACGCCTCTGACCACCAAGGAGCCGCTCAGGATGCTCCCCGAACAGTATGACCACGTAGGTATGATCAAGGTGGATGTAGCGGAGCACCTGAGAAAATACCTTGTCAAGGATGAAAAGACGGAGCTGGACATCCCAGTATATTATTATGAAGAGCTGATACATGAGTTTAGAAGCGATCGGTACCAGCCGCTGATATATGGAAGGGATATCGGATATGCTACGGTTAACGTTCCGCTCAGTTCATCGCATGCGCTGGACTATATATTGACGACGATGCCCACTGAAGCAATAAGAACCGTGGATGGCGGCAAGTTCATCTACCTGATGTATGACACGGACCAGGGACAGCGTCTCTACCTATTCTTTGAGGATATCAATGATTCCTTAGTAAATTCGAATATATCGGGTTTTGTGGTGCTGATGCAGGAAAGGCTATCGTACAGCGACTTTCAGGGATTGAAAGTAGGGGACGAGATGAGCGAGCTTGCAGAGATCGACCCTGTTATGAAGATATACAGCGATTATCTCTATGGGTCCTTTACCGAGGAAGACCTAAAGCTTTGGGAGGAAAAGGGAGTAAACCCCTCTACGATAAGCATACTGACGGATGGGGCGCTGAAGATAACCTATAAGAACGTGGATGGCAAACTATTGGTGGAGAAATTCGATTTCAGCGAGGATTTCCGCCTTGATGGATATATGGGTAAAACCAACTACCGGATAGCTGAAATCGATTACGTGGATTGAGTCAGTTATGACACTTTTATATATAGAAAAGGAATGTAACATGATTAGACCAATACTTGCTTGCGTAGATCCGTACAAGGCCGCAGAAGAATTTTCTGTCGCGGGGTGGAAGATTGACTTTTCTCAGCCCCTGGAGGGCGGAGACCCTCTGGTTGGAGTATCGTTTTGTGGCAATTCTGTTTTACTGGGTATCACCTAGGGTTATGTTACGTCGAACAAGCTGCCATATATCGGTTGCGGTGTTCAAATTTACATGACCGTCCCTTCCGGACAGATTCGGAGGATTCACGAAAAGCATAGGATGCTGAATCCAACAGAACTGACCGTTCAGCCTTGGGGTCATTTGGCATTTGAGGTACATATCGGCGGCTATCAGTTTATGATTTCCGCGACACAGTCGGAGTAAAAAATAGGAAGGAAGCGTAAGTGGAATTACAATAAAAAATATCCCAGAAATATCTGCAATGCGGATATGATTACTACTATATTTAACGGGATCCGGATCATAATGACCTATCAGGGGCTCCACTGACAGCAGGACCGTTCTCGGTTTATTCACGGCAGTCAAGCAGAAAATCTGTGAGGTGTATCCCTACGACCCCGTGCTGACATACTGGAAAAGGCATCATTTTATCTCCAACCCGAGTATTCGAGGTTCCGGAGCTATGAATCTTTTATATAATAATGGAAAGTGTTGACAAATAGTTGCCACAGCGGAAATTGGACGGTTAAAAAGCCCGTAATACCGGGCTTTTTTCGTCCTCTGAAATTACTCCCACTCGCTCCTGTCAGAAGTTTTCTAAACAGATTTGCTTATGGAATTTAGCTCAGAGTATCGGCATTATTTTCATTATTCAGATAGTAGAGGCTATCTGATTTTTTGTTGCCATGGTGTTGCCAGTAAATCGAAGACACCTTACACCTTACAAACTGATTATATCATACAATGGATTCTTCATCAAAGCATTTTAATTATTGATCATCATTGCTCACAACCCAAATCTTTTTGAGAGGGATTAGTTCTTTGATTTCATCGTTCATCTGATCGTACTTGGATGATAAATTCTTTGTGCTCCAAAATCAGATTTCAAAGAACAATTTTGCTGGCTCTCGTTGATGATAAAAGACTTAACTCAACGAACAGCAATGAAATTGTATTCCCGCGTTTAATCACATGGTAAACCAGGCGGGACGTCTGCTCTTCAAAATCTTTAACAGCTTTTTCGTACCTTTTATCGTAGCTGATTGTATCAATACTGCCCAAAAATCCTCCTGTAATATAAGAATAATATAGCTGAAATATTCCCTTATTTTTGGATTTACAGTATACCTGTCCTCCAATATGGCGAGGTGCTCTATTGCCTCCTTGATTAGCTTGTCCCTATCCACCGTTTCAGACGGATTTTTCTTGTCCATGGACCCTTACAGTATGTTTTCAACCATGCTCATGACAGCATCTGTGGCCGCACATCCCACATTATCTAGCATATCATACGTCTCTATAAATTTCTGTAGGTTTTCCAGATCCTTTTTGATGAATGCAAGTGTCCTGTTTTTTCAAAAATATATCTCCTTGGATGCTCCGAATCATGACTGGAACCGCAGCAGATCATAAATGTTACAAGCTCCGAAGAGTTCTGCGCTCCCCTCATAAAATAAAATCAGGGGATACCCACCTCTACAGACCGTTCGCTTCAATTGTCCACCTCCGGAATATCCGGTATCTCACGCAGATCATCGTAGCCTAGGAAGAAAACTTCCCAGCGGTTCCTCATTGCAAGCAGCTGCTGCCTGTTAGAAGCGATACTTCTAATCAGTGTGTTTGCATTAGTAAAATCTTCCATCCAGACATCTTCCTTTTGAATAGCTACCATACATATATCTTCCATTTCCTCTTTTCCTCCTGCCAATATTTATTTTGAATAGCATCTATGGTATACTTTCCGGCAAAGTTCATACTGTTTCTGGTAATCGCGATTTGTCGGGTTGTGGTTACATAGCCATTCCCAGCCATCTATGGCATATTGCAGATATCGTTTTCCGGAGTAAGTATCTGTCTTAAACCGCTCAAAGGCAGCCTCCGTAAAGACGCGATGGCAATCTCCTTTATGATCTTTTGTCAAAACAGGCAACAGTCTTTCCACCGCTTCTTCATAATCAGCTGTTGCACTGCTGATGTCATATGCCTTCAGGTTTACCCCTGCTCTGAAGAACAACACCAGTGCATATTCATAAACTGTTTGCATGATTCTGAATCTTATAAAAATCTTCCTGCAAATTTTCAAACTTTCTTTGTCTTACTCACGAGCCTTTGTAAAATCATGATTTTCTTCATGTATTTTTCCACAGCGGTTCAGGTCTACAGCATAAACATGCTGCGCCTCGATCGTCCCATACTGTTCCGCTAAATTCCCGAAGAATTCCTTTGCCTCAGCAAATCTCTTATCTGCTTCACCTATTTCTCCATTAAGTAGCAGAGCCGTTCCGCTTGCAAGAACAGCGCATTCTGCGAACTATAAAATACGTTGTCATTTGAGCGCTCTCTCCTTAAAGCCCAATCCAATACCATTTTGATGTTGACAAGCGCATTTTCAAAAACGGTAAAACTTTATGACCAAGAAACTTTTATATACAAATACCAAATAATTGATTGACAAGGATCACTTCGCCCATTATAATGAGGTCAGATATTAACTCGATTTTGGCATGTGAGGAGAGAATACAATGAAAGACTATAAAAAGCCTGTATTGACCGCACAGAAGAAGAATAATTTCGTATTTGCTGTTGTAAAAGCACATAGAAAATGTGCTGTCACATGCAATCAGTGCTCTTCTTGCCACGGCTGTCGGGGCTGATGCCATGTAGGTTGATTTTTTACATACAGGGCGGATGTGCTGTGTAGAGCCGTCCGCTCTGCGTTATTATTGGGAGATCTGGCAATATGAAAAATCAAGGTTCCGTCGCCGTGATCCATGTCGCCAAATATTTGGACAGCAATGATCGGCTCTGCGGCCATAATTGCCTGTTTTGTATGGAACAGATGGAGCCCGGATGCAGCAATGAGCAACTCCCTACTCTGGAAACTATAGATGCCGCAATCACTCATTATTGCAAGTCTCATGGAAAAATTTCCAAGCTCTACATCGCCGGCGGCGAGCCAACTTTGCGGGGCGATTTTTCTGAATTGGTGGCACTGGTAAGGCAGCACTGCCAAACAATTGTTTTGTCCACAAATTGCGACTATGCCGATGAAAATGAGACAATCCGGCGTATCATTGATGCGGGAATCCGACATGTCGCCACGTCGATCCATGGCGCTTCCAGCGCCTCCCACGACTATTTGACCGGAAAAGCAGGAAGTTTCTTTCACACCATTTCTGCCATGAAAAAGCTCATGGATGCGGGGAGCGCCGTGACGGTCAACACCGTTGTTAACGCCTTTAACGCACAGGAGATGGCAGAAATCGCCCAGATGTTCCAAGGAAAAAATCTCGGGATCGAAAAACTAACGTTCACGCACTATATGCACCATGGCAACGCATACTATCACAATGCACTTTGGTTCAACGTGGACGATTGTGCCGACACCATTGCGGAAGCTGTCAAAGCGGCAGACGGTGTAAGGTATGAAGTTACATTTCGGGATTTTCCCTTATGCCTGAACAGCGGTTTGGCTGAGCGTCAGGAAATTGTGGAACAAGTCGATATAATTGGATTGCAGCCAAACCAGCTGAACGTACGGGGAGAAAAAGCCCCGTCGTTTGCAAAAAATAAGTGCCGGCAGTGCACACTGTTTGATGCGTGCCCGAAGTATTTGGTGGCAAATTACGGAGAGGAAATTAACCATGGTAGAGTCGACTGATTTTTATTTTCAATGGCATATTACAAATGTTTGCAATAACCGTTGCAAACATTGTTATCACGAGGACTATGATAAAAAGAACGAACTGTCGAGAGAGCAGTTGCTCCAAATTGCAGATCATATAGAGGTCGCCCTTGAGAAATGGGATTTTTACAGCAGCGCCTCCATTACCGGCGGAGAGCCGTTCACCAGAAAAGAAGATTTATTTGTTCTTTTGCAGTATCTGGAAGATCATTGTGAGCGGATTGCGCACTACGACATTTTGACCAACGGAACACTGATTACAGACAAGGACATTTCAACTCTGCAAACTTACAAAAAGCTCAGAAGAATCCAGGTCTCCATGGAGGGCCCCACCCCGGCATCCCATGATGCTGTGCGGGGAGACGGCGATTTCTTGAAAGTCACAAACGCAATCAAGAAATTAAAGGTAAACGGTTTTGTAGTAAGCGTTATGACCACTTTGACCAAAAACAATATGGAGTTAATTCCGGATCTGATTCGGCTTCTAGGAAAGCTGGGCGTGGATTATTTCGCATTGGAACGATTCATGCCGGAAGGACAAGGTGGAAGCAACGCCGACTGGACGCTGTCAAAAGAAGAAACCCGGCGGATATTCGAGTATATGACAGAGCAGGCGCTTCAGGTCAAGGTGCCGCATCTTTTGCTCTACAGGACGTTGTATTGCCTGTGCAGCGACGATGCAACGGTTGGTGCAATGTGTTCTGCCGGAGTCAGCGCGCTCACCATTTTGCCTGATGCAACGATACTTCCCTGCAGAAGATTACCCATCCCCATCGGCAATGTGCTGGGAAACGGTATCATTGATACATGGTATAATTCAGAAACGCTTTGGAAGCTTAGAGATTATAACAGCTACAAAGGTAAGTGCCAGGAATGTGAACACTTTCTGGAATGCAGAGGCTGCAGATCTATGGCGTATCTTGCCACAGGCGATTATATGCAGGAGGATCCTCAATGTTGGAAATAAACAAAGCGCGAGCCTATCAACTATCGGGCACCGTCACCTTAAAAAATATCCTGAATGAAGCTTATTTCATTTTAGACAGCGCAACCGGAAAACAGTACGATCTTACAGAAATGGAATATGATATCGTTTCTTTGATTGATTCGGGCGCTGTATTTACAGAAGTCGTCGCTCAGATTGCCTCAGAATACTCCGCACCTATGGAGCAGATTACCGCCGATTTGGAGGAGTATTTTGCTTCTTTGCTAAACGCAGGAATTATTATAGAATCGTGAAAGGTCGCTTATCATGCAGATAAAAGGTTTTGTTGGATTTTGGGGGAACCGGGAAGAAAATCTGATTTCCAGAGATCTGTGCGACACATATGCGGGGATAATTTGCAATAGTGTACTTTTCTGCAAGGAAAGGTACACTATTGTTGTTTCAAGCGACTACCTCTTCCGTTGCAGCAGCGATTGCATCGACATGGCTTCCGGGATATGCCAAGACCCGGATTCAAAAAGCCTGGCAGTTTTTCTGAAAATAACGCCCGAACAGTTGTCGGTGGAACGAGATCGATGGGGCACCCGCACTGTATATTATTGTTGCGTCGGGAAAAACATTTATTTTTCTTCTGATATCAGATTCTTGCTTTCTTTGCCTATCCCTGGAATCCGCGTATACGACGAAGCCTCGTTGATGGAATCCGCTGCGCTGGGGTATCTCTATGAAGAGGAAGGAACCTTATTTCAAAACATAAAACAATTCCCCCGCAACAGTAAAAGCACGTTTCAAGATGGCCGTTTAGAGATCAATCGAACTGTCATATCCTGCAACAAAGAAAGATTCGCGACACCAGAGGAGGCATTTGAAGCTTTTTCCGATGCTTTTGAAACGGCTGTTTCCAACACAAAATGGATCTCCGGCCGAAAAGTTTATCCGCTTTCAGGCGGAATGGATTCTTCCGCTGTTGCGATTGCGGCGGCCAAGCACATGGGCAACATTGACACTCTGGCTTTTTCATCCGAAAATAACAAGGAAGATACATACTATGCGGCGGAAATCTCCAGGCTGATTGGCAGCCATCACACAGTGCTGCCGTTTCATGACCAGACAGCAATGTCAGATTTCCCAGCATTTTTGAATCACATCGAAAATGTTGAATTCCATGGAATCTTTTCTCCGCTTGGCGGATATTCCTACTATCTAATGTGCAAGGAGATTGCGCGGCTGGGCTACTGCTGTGTGTTTCCGGGGGAAGGCGCAGACGAACTGCTGGGCGGCTACTATTGGCAAATGACCCATACTTTTGGCTTTGTAGACCGCTTAAAGACCAAGACGGAACATACATCCCTATACAGCAGAGTTGTCGGGCTATTCCCCGAGGTGGAAGAGAGATCTATATATCGCGAGCTCGCTTACTATTTTTTGCAGGGAAGCGCCCTTACAAACTATCACCTGAGCTGCATTGAGCACACGGCAAAAGCCTGCGGCCTATATAATTATCCGATTTATATGACAGACCGGATCTATCAGGTGATCAAGGATGTGCCGATGTCATGGCTTTGTGACGGACAGAGCACTAAACTGCTGATGAGAAACTATCTTTCTCAGTATCTGGCTCCCGTTGGTTTGTCCAACCTTATCACACGAAAAAAACTTGCGATGCCATCTGTTGTTACGGCATCTTTTACAGACGCGCTCACCGCATTGGCCACCATGGAGGCCCGGCATTCGGATAACCCGTTCAGAAAGCTCTTGAAAGAACAGCCACTGAACATTATGATGCTGGATATATTTCATAAATATTATACATGCAGACCTTTAGACGATGTGTGTGCAGACGAATGGCAAGAAGATATGCTGAGAATTAAGAAAAATGAACGTATTATACATTGGTAAATATCCCCCAATCGAGGGAGGCACCGCTTCTGCCGCCTATTGGCGGATGGAAGCACTTGCGAAACAAGGAATCTCCTTTCAGGTTGTTACTTGTATCACAGATGACAGCGACTACCGAATTGGCGACGCACCTTATTCGGAGACAGTCCATGTGCTGCATAAAAAAATGCCATGGCACATTCCGTATTCACAATTATATGCAGAACAGCTGATCGCAAAAGCCTTAGATCTAGCAGCAACTGTGGACTTTGACATTATTGAGGGGTGCTATCTGTTCCCATATGGATTTGCCGCTTATGTTGTAGCGGAAATTCTGAGTAAGCCTTTCTTTTTAAGGCATGCCGGGAGCGATTTGCACAGATTGACAGGGCCGGGTTCGCTTGATCCATTGATGCGGAAAATGGCGAAAAAAGCGGCTTTGATCGTAACTTATCCGGATTGCATGGCGCGGTGGCATTCGCTCGGCATTGCATCAAAGCTGTACCTTTCTTCTCGCTACATTCCAAATCCGGCATATTTTACAAGCAGCGGATGGCATAGAGACGCCACATTCCTTGGAAAAATAACTCCCAAATGGGACCGCGCTCAGTTTGACTATTATGATCGGTATTTGAAGGGTGCTGGATACGAAGGCCACATCCATGTTTATGCAGATCCAACCACAGTGGGTCAGTTTACAGCATACTTTCAGGATAAAGGATATGAAATAATCGGCCATCCATTTGTTATGCCAGATCGTGTGCCATCTATATTAAGAAACACAAAATACCTTCTGCTTTCATCCATACCGGAAGGCATACCGGAAGAATCCAATCTTTTCCTGGAGGGAATGATGTCCGGATGTACGCCTGTTTGTATCCAAAAACTTCCTGTATCCCCACACCACACGGACTACCAAAGGTACTTGCAGTCCCAGCTGAATATATACAACGCAGCCTATACGGCGCGCTGATTTTCCCAGGAGGAATAGACAGAAAAGAGAGAATAGGGAGTTGTCACGAATGGGATCATTCAAAGTAGTTTTTCTGCTTCCTGCATACTTCGGCAGCAATCACAGCCTGTTTTTGGGCGTCGGATATTTGGCTGCCGCCGTAAAAAACCGCGGACATCAGGCCATCATAATTGATGAGGACGCGATCACATGGATATACGCACAACCCGGAACGCCGGATGCTTTGGAACAGGCGCAAAAACGAGTCCTTGCAGAAATCAAAACCTATAACCCGGATATGCTTTGCGTTTCCATCAATACTGCAAACTATAAAAACGCGCTGCGCCTGCTGCGCTATGTGCGAAACAAGTTCCCGGAGATATTCATGGTTGTCGGCGGACCGCATATTTCCACTTGTTATGACACATTCCGGAGCTGGCATGGAGACTTGTTCGATGCCGCCATCATCGGAGAGGGGGAAGTCTCTCTCTGCACACTGATCGAAAGCCTGAAAGCGGGACAGTCCGAGGCGCTTATTCCAGGAGTCTGCTATGCAGCGGGAAAGTCGTCGGGCTTGACCGGAAGCATGGTGGATATTCGGAAGCTCCCCTTTCCTGACCGGGCCGCGTTTTTTGAAATATATGACGAAGCCGAGCGCGCCCTTGCCGAGGACCTACAAAGAGGTTGTGGAACTTGTTAATTTCGGAAACAGCTGTGC
>OGYB01000755.1_pt1 | contig 17915 bp, 13 predicted proteins | sample 1576421 | NCBI WGS metagenome assembly OGYB01 (sample SAMEA3541577, study PRJEB24748) | human gut metagenome | biome: human gut; feature: human-associated habitat; material: faeces | place: China | collected 2012
CAGTCCGGCGCCCGACTCTCCCAGCGAACCGCCGACGGCGATCAAGTCGCCGGGGCGTGCGTCGCTGCGCCGTTTGATATGGCTGTCGGCGATACGCCCGATGGCCGTTACATTGACGACCAGTCCCGAATCCGAGGCTGTGGTGTCGCCCCCGACCAGGCCGACGTCGTATTGGGCCGAGAGGTCGCGGTAGCCTTCCATGAAATCTTCGATCCATCCTTCGGGCAGGTCGTGCGGGATAGCCAGCGAGAGCAGGGTTGCGATCGGGCGGGCGCCCATCGCCGCGACATCGCTCAGATTGACGGCCAGGGATTTACGGCCCAATTCACGCGCCGAGGTCGCCCGGCGCAGGAAGTGGATGTTTTCGGCCAGCAGGTCGGCGGTGAAGACCAGCGATTCGCCGCTGCCCAGCGGGAAGACCGTGCAGTCGTCCCCGATGCCGTCGAATCCGTTGCGGGGAATTGCGGCGAACATGTCGCGGATCGTGTCGATAAGTCCGAATTCAGTCATGTCGAATGGCGGTTTGTGCGGAGCGGCGGCGTTCGGGTAAATTGAACGGACGCGGCCGAAGTCCGGAATGTAGCAAAGATACGAATAAGCCGAGCGCAAAAGCAAATTTTATTTGTATTTTGCCGAGGCGCGTCTTATCTTCTACAAAGATAGCGAAAGCCGAGAGCAATTATGAGAACTTGTTCTTGAAAATTGCCGAACCGCATCCTGTCTTCTGCAAAGATAGCCAAAGCCGGGAGGATACGAAAATTTATTTTCGGCGCCCGGGTCGTCCCGACTTTCGGACGGGTGTGAAATGTGTGTGAATTCGATGCGAATCGGAGGATCTTGCGGCGTATATCCGGGTTTTTCACTATTTTTGTAAGCAGGAATGACGAAGGCGTGCCCTTCGTGCCGTTTGTCTGGCTGGGGATAGTCGGAGCGCTGCCTGTGCTGTGGATGTTTTCGGGATTTTCGGCTCGTCGAAGTGTCCGTTTTCGGATTACGACGGAAGATATTCGGAACGATGCGAGTTCTGTCTGTCGGGTGCTCGTGCGTAAAGGATTGGTGCGCGATCGAATGGCGGAAAAGCTTCGGATAGAGGCGGATTCCGGATTCCAGGTGTAATTTTGATTTGAAACGATATAATTTAACAAGAAGCTGTATGTGGGGAGAGAAGAAAACCAAGATCGTAGCCACGTTGTCGGATTTCCGCGCCAACGAAGAATTTGTACGCGGCCTTTTCGAGGCCGGAATGGACGTAGTACGCATCAATTCGGCGCATGTGACCGAAGAGGGGGCCGCGAAGATCGTCGAGGCGGTGCGCCGGGTCAATCCGGCGATTCCGGTCATTCTGGATACCAAAGGACCTGAAATCCGTGTGACGGCCGTGGCCGACGAGTACGGCGGTGCGATCGGCTTTCAGACCGGGGAGCGCGTGAAGGTGCGCGGGACGGCCGATGGCGAACCTTCGACCCGCGATACGATCTACTTCAACGTGGCGACGGTGGTACGCGATATCGCGGTCGGTGCGCGGTTGTTGATTGCCGACGGGGAGTTGGAACTCCGCGTGACGGACAAGACCGACGAGGAGCTGATGTGCGAGTTCGTGCGGGGCGGCACGCTGCGGTCGCGCAAGAGCGTCAATGTGCCGGGGATGAAGATCGACCTGCCGTCGGTGACGGAAAAAGACCGCCGCTTCATCGAATGGGCCGTGAAGAACGACGTCGATTTCATCGCTCACTCCTTCGTGCGGAGCGCCGGGGACGTGCATGCCGTGCAGGAGATTCTCGACCGTTACGACAGTCCGATCAAGATCATCTCCAAGATCGAGAACCAGCAGGGGATCGACAACCTGGACGAAATCGTCGAGGCTTCGTACGGGGTGATGGTCGCCCGGGGCGATCTGGGGGTCGAACTTCCGGCCGAGGCGATTCCCAACGCGCAGCGGCGTATCGTGGAGCGTTGCATAGCCGCCAAACGACCGGTGATCATCGCTACGCAGATGCTCTATTCGATGGTGCGCTCGCCCCGTCCGACTCGGGCCGAGGTGAGCGACGTGGCCAGTGCCATTTACGAGCGCGTGGATGCCGTGATGTTGAGCGACGAAACGGCTATGGGCGACTATCCGGTGGAGGCCGTGAGTACGATGTCGCGCGTGGCCCGCGAGATCGAGAAGGACGAAACGCATTTTACGCCGATGATCGATATGAACATGGTTTCCGTGAACCACGAGATCACGGCGCAGTTGGCGCGTTCGGCGGTGCGGGCCAGTACGAACTTGCCGATTCGCTATGTGGTGCTCGATACCGCGACCGGACGCACGGGCCGTTATCTGGCCGCTTTCCGGGGCCGGTGTCAGGTCCTGGCGGTTTGTTATACCCGTCATGCGCAGCGTATTCTGGCTCTTTCGTACGGCGTCGTGCCGATCCTGCGTGAACAGCAGTCGCACGAACGCTATCAGGATCGTTACCACTTCGTGATCGACGCCCTGGATTTTATCCAGCGCAAGCATGCGATCGAACCGACCGATCTGCTGGCTGTGGTGGGCGGCAGCTTCGATTCGAAATACGGCGCTTCGTACCTCGAGATTTCGAGCGCCGAACGGTTCCGCGAGCGGGATGCCGTGTGCGACGGCTGCTAAATCCGAAGGGTCGTGGGAGGTGAATTGCGGGACAAGGTCGCAAGCGGTGTAGCGTGGAGCATTGCCGAAAAGGTAGGCTCCATGTTGCTGCAAATGGGGGTGAGTATCGTCATCCTCCGGTTGCTGACGCCCGAGCAGATGGGTATTATGGCTATTCCCGTGGTTTTTTCGTCCCTGGCACTGGTGATGGTGGACAGCGGTTTCTCGCAGACCCTGATCCGAAAGGCGGTGCCGTCGGAGGAGGACTACAAGTCGGTATTCGTCTTCAATATCGCGGTTTCGGTGCTGCTGTACCTGCTGTTGGTGGGGGCGATGCCCTGGATCGCCCGTTTTTACGGGATGCCCGAGTTGGTGCGGATCGCTCCGGTGTTGTTCCTGCTTGTGCCTCTCAATGCCCTGTGCGTGATTCAGAATACGATTTTCACCCGGCAGTTCCGTTTCGCCCGGCTTTCGAAGGTCGTTTTTACTTCGTCGCTCGTAAGCGGACTGGTGGCTATCGGTATGGCTTGGGCCGGATGCGGTATCTGGAGCCTGGTGGGGCAACGGGTAGTGGCGATGGGTGTACGGGCCATGTTGCTGTGGGGGTTGAGCGACTGGCGCCCTCGGGCGGCTTTCGACGCGGGCCGTCTGCGTGCGATGGCTCCGTATAGCTTCCGGTTGCTGGCGACCGATCTGATTTCTTCCGTTTACAACAATGTTTCCCAGCTTTTCGTCGGGAAGCTCTATGCTGCGGATGTGCTGGGCTTTTTCAACCAGGCGCAGAAACTCAAGGAGCTGCCCGTGACATCGACCATGCAGGCCGTTCAGAGCGTGACTTTTCCCGCGCTTTCCAAGATCGCGGACGACGAGCGTAAATTCGCCGAGAGCTACCGGCAGGTAGTAATGATCGTCGCTTTCGTGATGCTGCCGATGATGGCCGGTCTGATTGTCGTCGCTCCTGAAATGGTGGACAGTCTGCTCGGGGAGAAGTGGATGCCGATGGTTCCCTATTTTCAGGTTATTTCGCTGGCCGGAATGTTCGCTCCGATCGCTACGGTTTCGAATAATGTGCTGAAGGTGAAGAGCAACGGTCGGATCATCGTGCGGCTGGAAGTGGTCAAGAAGGTAGTGATGACCCTGGTCCTGATCCTGACGATCCCGCACAGCGTGCTCGCCGTGACGTGGGGCCTGTCGGCGATGGCTTTTTTCGAAATGATCCTCAATTTTGGCGCGACGACCCGGTATGCGGGGCTGACGGCAGGTCGTTTTCTGCGGACGTTGCTGCCTATAGCTTCTGCGACGGCGGCGATGTTCGGTGTGGTTTGGGCTTTCGGACACTTCACCAGCTTCGCACCTCTGCCTACGTTCCTATTGAAAGTGGCGGTCGGCGTGGTCTGTTACGCTGGGTTCGGAGCGTTGTTCCGGCTCGAAGCGATGCGGGTCGCGTGGGAATTAGTAAAAAAGCTCTTCCGGTAAAGGAAGAGCTTTTTTATATCCGGTTTAACCGTTTTCGATCAATGCGAAACCATGTCGAATTTGTTCGGGTATCGCCGGGTACCGGAAACGGAGAAGGCTATTATGCGTAAACCTTCGGGGTTCTTTCGCCGCGCAGTACACTCAGGGCGTTGAGCATCAACGCACCCATTTCGTCTTCGCCCGGATAGATGAAGATCGGGGCGAGGAACGAACAGTGTTCGCGGATTACGTCGTTCACCGGTTCGTTGTACGCCACGCCGCCCGTAAGCAGGATGGCATCCACCTGACCTTTGAGAACCGCAGCCATCGCGCCGATCTCCTTGGCGATGCTGTAACTCATCGCGTCGAGCACGGCTTTGGATTTCTGGTCGCCCTTTTCGATGTCGATGCAGATCTGTTGCACGGAGTTCTGGTTCAGGTGAGCTACCAGACCGCCTTTGCCGGCGAGCATCTTCAGCACGTCGCGCTGGCTGTACTTGCCCGAAAAGCAGAGGTTCACGAGCGCTCCGGCAGGCACCGTGCCTGCACGTTCGGGTGCGATCGGGCCGTCGCCGTCGAGGGCGTTGTTGGTGTCGATCACCCGTCCCTTGCAGTGGGCCGAAACCGAAATGCCGCCGCCCATGTGGGCAACGACCAGGTTCAGGTCTTCGTAACGCTTGCCTACCTTCTCGGCATGGCGGCGTGCGATGGCTTTCTGGTTCAGGGCGTGGAAGATCGAAATGCGGGGGCATTCCGGAATACCGCTCAGGCGGGCGATGTCGTCCAGCTCATCGACCACGACCGGGTCGGCGATGTAAGCCTTCACGCCGGCAGCCTGGGCGATCTGCTCGGCGATCAGGCCGCCGAGATTGGAGGCGTGTTCGCGCTGGGCGTTCACCAGGTCGTTCTTCAGAGCTGCGTTTACTTCATATACGCCCGATTCGATCGGCTTGATCAGACCGCCGCGACCGATCACGGCCGAGAGGGACTTCACGTCGAAGTTGTTCTTTGCGAGTGCTTCGAGTACCATCTCCTTGCGCCAGTCGAGCTGGTCGATGATGCGCGGGAAACGTGCGATCTCCTCGGCCGAATGGCGCAGGGTGAGCGCCAGCGTAGGCTGCTCGTCGTCATACAGGGCGATCTTCGTCGAAGTCGAGCCCGGGTTGATTGCTAAAATCTTGAATCCCATAAATCCGATACCTGAATTATTTAGCGGCCAGACAAGCCAGTGCGATCGAGTAGAGTTTGGTGAGGCTGGAGTCGCCGCGCGAAGTCAGCACGCAGGGAACTTTGGTTCCCATGACCATCGCTGCGATCTCGCCGCCGCCCATGTGCGTGGAAGCCTTGAAGAAGACGTTGCCCGATTCGATGTTGGGGAAGAGCAGGCAGTCCGCATCGCCTGCGACGGAAGAACCCTTGACCTTCTTGATCTCGGCGGCTTCCTTGTAAAGCGCTACGTCGAGCGACAGCGGACCGTCGATGACGACGTTACCCAGCTGTCCGCGATCGCCCATCTTGGCGAGCAGAGCGGCTTCGGTCGAGGAGAGCACGCTCGGCAACAGCTGCTCCGAAGGTGCGATGCAGGCGATCTTCGGCGTCTTGATACCGATCAGGTTGGCGATGCGCGTCAGGTAGCCGATCAGGATGGTTTTCTGTTTGAAGTCGGGCTGCGGAATCACCGCTACGTCCGAGATGACCAGCAACTTGGGATAGTTCGGCATTTCGACTACCGCTACGTGGCTCAACGTGCCTTTCGGGGGGAACAGACCTGCGTCCTTGTTCAGGATGCCGCGCATGTACTTGTCCGTGGAAACCAGACCCTTCATCAGTACGTCGGCCTCGCCCGTAACGACGGCATTGACAGCCAGATTGACGCACTTCACGTCGTTGCTCTCGGGGATTATTTTGAAAATGTTGCAATCGATATTCTCTTCCTTGCAAACCTGCTCGATGATCTTGGGATCGCCGAACAGAATCGGCTCTACCAGACCTTCCTTATAAGCTGCATAGACGGCTGCCAGCGTGTGGGCGTCCTGACCGTAAGCGACTGCAAGGCGCTTCTTACCTTTTTTTCTTGCCTCTTCGACAATTTCACTCAAATGTTGCATGGGTTGTGTGTTTTTAATATAATTGTTTGGTTATTTATTGACGATTTCGTAAGTGTCGGTGGCGATGACCAGCTCCTCGTTGGTCGGAACGACGGCCACCTTGACCTTCGAATCCGCTGCGGAAATGATCTTGTTTTCGCCGCGAAGACCTTCGTTGATCTTCCGGTCGAAGTGCACGCCCATAAATTCGAGGCCTTCGCAGACCTCCTTGCGGGTTTCGGGTGAGTTCTCTCCGACGCCGCCCGTGAAAACGATCAGATCGACGCCGCCCATTTCGGCCGCGTATTCGCCGACGAATTTCTTGATGCGCAGGCAGTACATGTCGCGGGCGAGGATCGCACGCGGATTACCCTCTTCATAGGCTTTGTCGATGTCGCGCATGTCGCTCGATACGCCCGATACGCCGAAGACGCCCGATTGCTTGTTGAGCATGTTGTTCACTTCGGCATAGCTCATTTGCTCCTTTTCGCCGATGAAGGTGACCGCGCTCGGATCGACGTTGCCGCAGCGGGTGCCCATGACCAGACCATCGACCGGCGAGAAGCCCATCGAGGTATCGTAGGACTTGCCGTTCAGCACGGCCGTGATCGAACCGCCGTTGCCGATATGACAGGTAATAATCTTGGAGTTATTGATATCCAGACCGGCGAGTTTGGCGCCTTCGCGGGCGACGAACTTGTGGCTCGTGCCGTGGAAGCCGTACTTGCGGATGCCGTATTTCTGGTAGTACTCGTAGGGCAGGGCGTACATGAAGTTGGTTGCGGGAAGCGTCTGGTGGAACGAGGTGTCGAATACGGCTACCTGTTTCACGCCGGGAAGGACTTTTTCGATGGAAAGAATACCTTCCAAGTTGGCCGGATTGTGCAGTGGAGCGATCTGGAACAGTGAGCGGATCTTCTCCTGGACCTGTTTGGTTACCAGACAGCTCTCCGGGAAAAATTCGCCGCCGTGCGCTACGCGGTGACCGACGGCCTTCACTTCGTCGAGCGACCGGATTACGCCGTGCACGGGGTCGGTCAGGGCCTGAAGCACCAGGCTGATGCCCGTCGTGTGGTCGGGAATCGGCTGGTGGAGTTCGAACTTCTCCTTGCCGACGGGTTTGTGCGTGAGATCGCCTTCAGGAAGGCCGATGCGCTCGACCAGACCTTTGGCGAGCAGTTTGCTGGACTGGGCTTCCATGTCGATCACCTGGTATTTGATCGAAGAACTGCCGCAGTTGAGTACTAAAATGACCATTTCAGTTGTTTTGTAAAAATTATTTTGTTGTTTCCTTGTTCGTTGTCAGCGTTTCAGCAACCGTCCCAATGCGGCGCCCAACAGGATGCAGCACACGCATGCCGCAAAATTGAGCGCGATGCAAAGTCCGGCCGCCGTGTAGTCGCCGCTTTTAAGCATCCGCACCACGTCGGAAGAAAAAGTGGAAAAGGTAGTGAATCCTCCGCAGAATCCTCATCCCAACAGCCACGACGCAGTTCCTGCGCCCAGCATCTCCAGCAAAAAGCCCATCAGCAACGATCCGGCGGCATTGACCGTGAAAGTGCCGGCCGGGAAGCCCAACAGGGACTGTTCGGCCAGCCATACGTAGGATACCAAGTACCTCGACATACTGCCCAGGGCCCCTCCGATTCCTACTGCCACGATCTCGCGGATCATTTCGTCGAAAATGCGTTTTTACTTAAGACTTTGCAAATTTACGCAAAATTTAATTACGGATCGTAAGGTTTTCCGGAATTTTTGTGATAAATTTTGGACTATCTGTGGTTAATTTTCGTATTTGTACCCCATACCCTTTACGGTCGAGATGTGTCCGTCTCCGATTTTTTGTCGGATTTTGCGGACGTGGACGTCGATCGTGCGGTCGCCGACGACCACGCTGTCGCCCCAGATGCGGGAGTAGATCTCTTCCCGGGAGAAGAGTTTTCCGGGAGAGGAGGCGAGCAGGGCGAGCAGGGCGAACTCCTTGCGGGGCAGTTCGATACGTTCTCCGTTGCGGATTACCAGATGTCGTTCCCGGTCGATGACCAGCGAAGCCGGTTTGTCGGCGGCTACCCGTTTGAGGATCGCCTGGATGCGGCTTATCAGAAGTTTGGGCTTGATCGGCTTGGAAATATAGTCGTCGGCTCCGGCTCCGAACCCTGCGAGCTGTTGCTCCTCTTCGCCGAGGGCCGAGAGAAAGACGACCATCGTCTCCTTCAGCGCCGGGTCGCAGCGCAGGGCCCGGCAGGTTTCGATGCCGTCCATCGTGGGCATCATCACGTCGAGCAGGATCAGGTGCGGCCGATGTGCCGCAGCCTGTTGCAAACCTTCGGCTCCGTTGCGGGCCGTATATACTTCGTAGCCCGCCTTGGTCAGGTTGTAACGGATGAATTCGAGGATGTCGTCTTCGTCGTCGATGAGCAGGATGCGATGACTCATAAGAGCGTGCGTAATTTTTGCGAAGATAATAAATTTATCGGCAAATCCTGTGCGGGGGCCGGAAAAATGGTTATATTTGCAAGGTTTATATGGTTTTGCAAACCGTAAGATTAAAATCAGACAAGATGGCTACTGAAAATTCTACTCTTCCTGTTTCCGGGGAACATCTCGACTCTTCCGTAGTTGAGGATACGCAGAACAATTCCGTGCCCGCAGATGGCGGGGAAACGAATGCCGCAGTTGCGGACGATACCGACGTGCCGACACAGAGTCGGGTGGACTTCGCCGACGAAGATGCAGCACTGGCTGCCGAAAACGCAGGGCTCGACCTGGGCGAGGCTTCGCCCGAGGAGGAGGCCGCAGGCGGGGACGCGGCCGGCAGCGACCTGGCGGGCAAGTCGAAGGAGGAGTTGCTGGCGATTTTCGCCAGGATGCTCGAAGAGCGCCCGGTGCAGTCCCTGCGCCGGGATGTGGAGGCCCTCAAGATAGCGTTTTACAAATTGCGTCGGGCGGAGTCCGATGCCGCACGAAGGGCTTTTGTCGAAGCCGGCGGTGCGGAGGGTGAATTCGTTTCCGAGCCGGATCCGGCGGAGTTGCGTTTCAAGGATCTTTTCCGGGAGTACCGCCGTCTGCGGGACGAGTTCGTCGCCGGACTCGAAGCGGCCAAGGAGGAGAACCTCAAGATAAAGTTGCAGATCATCGAGGAACTCAAGGAGCTGGCTTCGTCGGACGAAATGCTCAACCAGACTTTCAACAAGTTCCGGGAGTTGCAGCATCGTTGGAAAGAGACCGGGGTGGTGCCCCAGCAGAATGTGAAGGATCTGTGGGAGACCTACAACCTGCACGTGGAGAATTTCTACAATTTCATCAAGATCAACAAGGAGTTGCGCGATCTCGACCTGAAGAAGAATTACGAGCAGAAGCTGGCCTTGTGCGAACAGGCCGAAGCGCTGGTGCTCGAACCGTCGATCGTCGAAGCGTTCCACAAACTGCAGAAGTTGCACGACGAATGGCGTGAAATCGGCCCTGTGGCCAATGAATATAAAGAGGTGCTGTGGAATCGTTTCAAGGAGGCTTCGAGCCGTATCAACAAGCAGCATCAGGAGTTTTTCGAGAATATCAAGCAGGAGCAGCTCCGCAATCTGGAGCTCAAGAGCGAGCTTTGCGTCAAAGCCGAAGAGCTGGCGCAGCAGCCGCTGACTTCGCGCAAAGAGTGGAACAAGGCGAGCGAGAAGCTCTTCGAGATACAGAAAGTCTGGAAAACGATCGGATTCGCTCCCAAGAAAGATAACAATGCCATCTACGAGCGGTTTCGCAATGCCTGCGACAAGTTCTTCGAGGCCAAGCGTGCCTATTATGCCGGGTTGAAGGGCGAGATGGAGCACAACCTCCAGCTCAAGACCGAGTTGTGCGAGGCGGCCGAAGCGCTGCGCGACAGCGAGGAGTGGAAGAAGACGACCGACGAGCTGATCGCTTTGCAGGCCAAGTGGAAGCAGACGGGGGCCGTGTCGCGCCGCTATTCCGACCAGATATGGAAACGGTTCCGTGCGGCGTGCGACGCTTTCTTCGAGCGCAAGTCCCGACATTTCGCTGCAGTGGACGATCAGTACGGGGAGAACCTCCGTCGCAAAGAGGCTCTGTTGGAGGAGATGGCTGCGGCCGATATTCTGGCGGGCGGCTTCGAGATGATTCGTGATTTCCAGCGTCGCTGGGGCGAAATCGGGTTCGTGCCCATCAAGCAGAAGGAGGCGATTCAAAAACGTTACAAGGAGGTGGTCGATAAGATGTTCGATACCCTGCGCGGTTCGGAGCGCGACCGTTCGATGGACCGTTTCAAGGAGAAGGTCTCCTCGCTCAAGGCCTCGGGCGACCGGCGTCTGCGCACGGAGCGCGACCGGCTCTACAACAAAGTCCGCCAGTTGGAGCAGGATATCGCCTTGTTGGAGAACAACATCGGATTCTTCTCCAAGTCGAAGAACGCCGAGGCGATGATCGCCGAGGTGCGGGCCAAGATCGAGCGGGCCAAACAGGAAATGCAGGCCGCTATCGAAAAAGTGAAACTCATCGATCAGGAGGAGAATAAGGAATAACCCGCCGAAGACGGTGTGTCATAACAGGCAAATTACTTCGTTATTATCGGTATTACGGCTCGATCATGTACGTCGGGTACACGTTCTTCGCCGTGAACCTCGATGCTTGGTATTTTTACCTGTTCTTATACATGTGAAAGGGGATGCGCCGAATTTCTCAATTTGACACATCCCTTTCCGGTGAGGAAACTTCTTTGTGGGGATAGCGGTGTATTTTATGTGAGTCCGGCCCTCGGAGCGGGAAGGTTTCCGGAGCGGTCTTCGAAAGCGGTTCCGGAACGATGTTTTAATAGGCAAGTGGAGAACCGGGCGTTCCGGCTTAAGGGTTGAAACGGAGCCGGATAAACGACGGTGCAAACAAAATAATTCGAAACAGATAATGAAACTCAGCAAACCCAAGTACATTTTCGTGACGGGCGGCGTGGCTTCGTCGCTCGGTAAAGGCATTATTTCGGCGTCGATCGCCCGCTTGCTGCAGGCACGCGGCTATTCGGTGACGATTCAGAAACTGGATCCCTATATCAATATCGACCCCGGAACCCTGAATCCTTACGAGCACGGAGAGTGTTACGTGACCGAAGACGGTGCGGAAACCGACCTCGACCTGGGCCATTACGAGCGTTTCACTTCGATTACGACCAGCCATGCCAACAACGTGACCACCGGTAAGATTTATCAGTGCGTGATTGACAAGGAGCGCAAGGGCGAGTACCTGGGCAAGACCGTGCAGGTCATTCCTCATATCACGGACGAAATCAAGCGCCGCATTCAACTGTTGGCGCAGCGCAAGGAGTACGACGTAATCATCACCGAGATCGGCGGTACGGTGGGCGACATCGAGTCGCTGCCCTTCATCGAATCGGTGCGTCAGTTGCGTTACCAGCTTGGAGCCCGCAATACGGCGCTGGTTCATCTGACGCTCATTCCTTACCTGGCCGCTTCCGGCGAGTTGAAGACCAAGCCGACCCAACATTCGGTCAAGACCTTGCTCGAGAACGGTTTGCAGCCCGATATTCTGGTGCTGCGCACCGAGCATCCGCTCTCTGCGGAGCTCAGGCGCAAGGTGGCGCTCTTCTGCAACGTGGATGCCAACGCGGTGATGGAGTCGATCGACGTACCGACGATCTACGAAGTGCCGCTGGTGATGCACCGTCAGCATCTGGACGAGGTGGTGCTCAGCAAGCTCGACCTTCCGTCGGAGCAGGAACCCGACTTGAGTTCGTTGCAGGCTTTCGTCGATAAGGTGAAGAATCCCAAGCGGACGATCGACATCGCCCTGGTGGGTAAATATACGGAACTTCCCGATGCTTACAAGTCGATCTGCGAGTCCTTTATTCAAGCCGGTGCGGTGAACGACTGCAAGGTGAAGTTGCATTACGTGAATTCGGAGAAGATAGACGCTTCGAACGTCGGGGAGAAGCTCGGCAAAATGGCCGGTATTCTCGTGGCTCCGGGGTTCGGCAACCGGGGAATCGAGGGGAAGATCGAAGCGGTGCACTTTGCGCGGACTCACCGTATTCCGTTCCTGGGAATCTGTCTGGGTATGCAGTGCGCCGTGATCGAATTCGCTCGCAACGTACTGGGCTTCAAGGATGCCACCTCGACAGAAATGGACCCGGCGACGAAGCATCCGGTCATCGACCTGATGGAGGAACAGAAGGGCATTACCGCCAAAGGCGGCACGATGCGTCTGGGAGCTTACCCCTGCTCGCTGGTGCCGGGATCGAAAGCTGCGCAGGCTTACGGTACGACTCAGATTCAGGAGCGTCATCGCCACCGCTACGAATTCAACAGCGAATACCTGAAGGATTTCGAGAGCCACGGAATGAAAGCCGTCGGTGCGAACCCCGATACGGGGCTGGTCGAAGTGGTCGAAATTCCCGACCATCCCTGGTTCGTCGGTACGCAATACCATCCCGAATACAAGAGCACCGTACAGCGGCCTCATCCGCTTTTCGTCGCGTTCGTAGCTGCGGCGCTGGCGGGAAAAGACGATAAGAAAAAATAGTTTGCAACCTTGCTTCGGGGTATCCTCAAAGAATTTAGATTACGCATGGATAAAAAATCAATCGCCGGAATTGTCATCGTGGCCCTGATCTTCCTGGGTTTCACGTTCTATAATTCGCATCAACAGAAAAAGTATCAGGAACAGCTCATGGCGTACAACGCCGAACAGGCGCGTATCCAAGCCGAGCAGGATTCGCTCTTGGCGCTCAACGCTCCGCTGCCGACTGCGGATTCCGCAGCTATTGCGGCTGCGGGAGAGCGGTTGTCCGGGGACAGCCTGCAGGCGCAGCGTCGGATCATGCAGTTCGGAGAGCTGCTGGCTGCGGCGCAGCAGGCCGAAGCCGAGGAGTTCACCGTGGAGAACGAGGTATTGAAGATCGATTTCTCGACGCGTGGCGGCCAGGTCAAGGATGTTACGCTGAAGGATTACACCAAGTATGCACCTCGTGACGAGCGGAATCAGCCGGTGCGGCTTTTCGATCCGGCAACGGCCAATTTCGCCCTGACGTTCTATGTGAAGAATGGTCATAACAACGTGTTGGTCAATACGGCGGATTACACCTTCAATCTGGTGTCGATGGAGAAGGATGCCGACGGTGCGCAGCGCATCACGATGGATCTGCCGGTGGCGCGTGACGCCGTGTTACGGTACGAGTATGTCGTTTATAACATACAGTCGCCGGCGCGGGATTATCTGGTCGATCTGAATGTCTATCTGAAAAATATGGCGCCGCAGATGGCCAGCCAGACGACTATCGGCATCGACTGGAGCAACCGGTCCTATCAGAATGAGAAAGGGTTTCAGAACGAGAATACCTATACGACCATCTATTACCGGGCTCCCGGCGAGTCGTCGGCCGACGACCTGGGGATAAGCGACGGGGAGAAGCAGAAGACGGTTTCGTCGTCGCTCAACTGGGTGGCTTTCAAGCAGCAGTTCTTCTCGTCGGTGATGATCGCCCCGGAGAACTTCTCCTACGCTGATATGAAGTTTACGACGGCGGAAAAAGGTTCGGGTTACATAAAGGATTTTTCGGCTAAATTGACGGTTCCCTATACGGCGCAAACTGACCATTACAACTTCGCCTTCTATTTCGGTCCGAACAAATACGCCATTCTCAAGCATGTGGCGACGACCGAGGGGGACGACGAACTGCATCTGGAGCGGTTGATTCCGCTCGGCTGGGGTATTTTCGGCTGGGTGAACCGCTGGTTCGTGATTCCGGTGTTCGATTTCCTGCGTCAGTTTATCCCGAGTTTCGGCCTGATTATCCTGATCTTGGCCGTGCTGGTGAAGGTCATCATCTCGCCGCTGACCTATAAGAGTTACATATCGACGGCCAAGATGCGCGTCATCAAGCCCGAGGTTGATGAGCTGGCCAAGAAATATCCGCGCCAGGAGGATGCCATGAAGCGCCAGCAGGCGACGATGGAGCTCTACAAGAAGGCCGGTATCAACCCGATGGGCGGTTGTATCCCGCTGTTGATCCAGATGCCGATCATCATTGCGATGTTCCGCTTCTTCCCCGCTTCGATCGAGCTGCGCGGCCAGCATTTCCTTTGGGCCGACGACCTTTCGTCGTACGACAGCGTGTTGTCGCTGCCGTTCAACATTCCCTTCTACGGAGATCACGTGAGCCTGTTCGCCCTGTTGATGACCGTTGCGCTGTTCGCCTTCTCGTATATCAATTACCAGCAGACGGCTTCGTCGCAGCCCCAGATGGCCGGCATGAAGTTTATGATGGTTTATCTGATGCCGGTGATGATGCTCCTGTGGTTCAACAGTTATTCGAGCGGTCTGACTTACTACTACTTCCTGGCCAACATTCTCACGATCGGACAGACGCTCGTGATCCGCCGGATGATCGACGACGAGAAAATTCATGCCGTGATGCAGGCCAATGCCGCGAAAAACAAGAACAGGAAGAAATCCAAGTTCCAGTTGCGTTACGAAGAGTTGCTGCGTCAGCAGGAGGAGGCGCAAAGGAACGCTTCCCGACGGAAATAACCGAAAGGTGCGAAGAGTTCCCTAACAAGTTTTCGAAATTGAAAATCACCCCTGTCAGAGTTCATCCTGACAGGGGTGATAACTTATTCGGACTGTTAGAGAGCCCCTTCATTCGCACGGCGCTGTGGATTTCAGGCGTGTCAGTCGTAGAGGTCGAGGTATTCGTACGTATTTCCGACCAGGGAGAGGTAGCGTTCGAATTCGGGGCGGGAAATGACCACCGTGGCTCGGCAATCGTTGGGGTGGAAACTCAAACTGTCGCACGTTTGCAGATGACGGTCTAAAAAGAGATGTACGTGGTGTTCCGCATCGTTGATAAGGCCGAACGGCGACACGGAACCCGGTTCGAGCCCTAGGTAGCGTTCCATGCGCTGCGGCGAGGCGAAGGTGAGTTTGCCCTGCCGCAGTCGGTGTTCCAGATCGTGAATCGCCAGCGAGCGGTCGCAGTCGAAACAGACCAAATAATGACGGTCGCCCTTGTGGTTGCGGAAGAAGAGGTTTTTGCAATGTTTCGACCCGTCCTCGCGCCAATGTGCCTTGGCCTCTTCGATGGTCGGGGAAGCCGGGTGGTGATAGATGTCGTACCGGATTTTGTGTCTGTCGAGAAATTCCCGGACGATCGTTTCGCGTTCCATATCGACTATTTGGATTCGGTTCGAGAGCGGATTTATTCGACGTAAAGTACCAATCCCTTGAGGTATTCGCCTTCGGGATGATAGATGTTGATCGGATGGTCGGCGGGCTGGGTCAGTTGGTGCAGGATGCGGACCTTGCGTCCGGCGATGGCTGCGGCCGAGAAGACCGTGGTGCGGAACAACTCCTTGCTGACCGCCTGCGAACAGGAGAAAGTGAAGAGGAGCCCTCCGCTTTTGATCTGCGCCAGCGCCCGGGCATTGAGCCGCTTGTAGCCCTGCATGGCATTGCCCAGCACTTTGTGGTGCTTGGCGAAGGCCGGCGGGTCGAGGATGATCATGTCGTACCGGTCGCCGATGTCCTTGAGGTATTCGACGGCATCGACGGCCAGCGAAGTGTGGGGAGCCTCTTCTCCGAAGTTGAGCCGAACGTTGGCGTCGGCCAGGGCGACGGCCCGCTCCGAGGAGTCGATCGAGCATACTTCGCGTGCCCCGCCCGCAAGAGCATATACCGAAAATCCGCCCGTGTAGCAGAAGGTATTGAGGACCGTGCGTCCTCGGGCGTAGCGGCGTACCAGTTCGCGGTTGAAGCGCTGGTCGATAAAGAAGCCCGTTTTCTGCCCCTCTTCCCAATTGACCAGGAATTTTTCGCCGTTTTCGAGCACGGTGCGGGGCATTCCTCCCGTTTTGCCGTAAAGGTACCCGTCCACGGGATTCAGGCCGGCCTTGAACGGTACGGTTTGGGAACTTTTGTCGTAGATGGCGGTAATCCGGTCGCCGTAAACCGTTCGGATCGCATCGGCGATTGTCAGGCGGGCGTGGTACATGCCCACCGAGTGACATTGAATCACGGCGGTCGTGTCGTAAATATCGACGACGAGTCCCGGCAGGGAGTCCCCCTCGCCGTGAACCAGACGGTAGCAGGTGGTGTCGGGGGCATCCGTGAGCCCGAGCGTGCGGCGCACGTCGAGTGCGGTGGAGATCATCCGCTGCCACCAGGCCGTGTCGATCGGTTCCTGTTCGAAGGTGAGCACCCGCACGGCGATCGAACCGATCTGGTAATGTCCCCGGGCGATGAAGTCGCCCGAACGGGTATAGACATCGACGAGGGCACCTTCGGGGATTTCGTTTCCGTCGTAACGGACGGATTCGATCGCGCCCGAGAAAATCCAGGGATGGCGGCGCAGCAACGACTCTTCCTTGCCGCGTCGGAGGTGTATTTGCGGGATCATTTCTTCGTTTTCTTTGGTTTGGGTGTGTGCAGCAGCCGGTCGTAGATACGCGTGCAGACCCAGGCGTCCGTTGCGGCGTAGAACTGCTGCTTGTCGGTGAGTTGTGCGGCTTCCCAGTTGCTCAGGCGCTGGGCTTTGGATACCCGCTGGCCGAGTACGATCGCCGAAAGTTTGCGCAGGCTTTTCTCTTCGATGCCCCACTCTCCGGCGAGCTCCTGAAGATCCACGAAGCCCGCTTCCTGAAAGTGCCGGATGTTGTGCAGTGCCCGCAGGTCGCCCTTTACATCGGCGCCGATTTTCAGGATCTCCTTGTTTTCGAGGATTTTGACGATGGCTTTGTCGAGAGGAATCTTGCAGAGCCGGAACAGGAAGCTCTGTTCCGAGGAGAGTTGCAGCAGTGCGACCCGATTGACGACGCCCGCCCGGAACGAAGGCCGGGTTTCGGTGTCGAACCCGATGACGGGCTGTGCCGCCAGGTAGCGGCAGGCCTCCCTGAGCCTCGGTTCCGAGTCCACGACGACGATCGGGCCCCGGAATTCGATGGCCGGAAGCAGAGCGGCCTCCTCGTTGCTGATGCTATTTTGAAATGTGATCGGTTTGTTCATGAAATCGCGCAAAGTTACCGATTAATCGTGACTTTTCCATCCGGGAGTATGGAAATTTTGCCTTCGCCGCTCAATTTGCGCAGGAGCTCGGCGATTTGTGCCGGATCGGATCGGAGTGCAGCGACGATTTCCCGGGGATCGAGAGCGTCGTTGCGGAGCAGCTCCAGAACGGTCTTTTTCGAGGCTTCCGCCTGCGGAGCGCGGGCGGCGCGTTTGCGGGCGAGGCAGAGGTCGCAGATGCCGCACTCCCGGGGCTCCGGCACTCCGAAATAGGCTTCCAGGAAGGAGCTGCGGCAGCCGGTTTCCGCCGTGGCGTAGGCGAGCATCCGCTCGAATCGTTCGCGGGTCTGTTTCCGGCGCTGCTGGTACGATTCGGGGGAGATGTAGAGATCGGCGGTGGGGAGCCGTTCTTCGTCCATGTAGAGGAGCGGCGAGCGGTTCGAGGGGATGTAGCGGATCACGCGCAGCTGCCAGAGCCGTTTGAGCAGCTCCTTGACCCGCTGGACGGTGTAGCCGCTCCAGGTGGCCAGTTCGCCCTCGTCGATGGGGCGGAACTCGGTGAAGACGCCGTTGTAGAGCCGCAGCAGGGTGCGGATGAAGTGGTCGGCGTTGGCAGCCTTTGCGGCGGCAATGACCTCCTCGTCGGTGGCGTCCAGACGGCCGTAGCGGATGTTCTCCAGGATGGTGCCCTTGAACAGCCAGGTATCCTGCAGCACCATGCCGAAGCCCTCGCGCAGAGCGCTGCGGTCAAA
>OGYB01000765.1_pt1 | contig 17764 bp, 15 predicted proteins | sample 1576421 | NCBI WGS metagenome assembly OGYB01 (sample SAMEA3541577, study PRJEB24748) | human gut metagenome | biome: human gut; feature: human-associated habitat; material: faeces | place: China | collected 2012
CGAGCATGCTCTGGGCGATCGCGGCGTGCGCCTGCTCGTGCCACTGCGTCTGCGCGAGCGCGTCGGCATGCAGGAGCGCCAGGTCGGGGCGGCGCGCTGCCAGCGTCAGCAGCTGACGTTCGAAACGACGGCGGTTGATCTCGGCGCGCGGCAGGTTGCGGGCCAGCCTCCGCGGAGCGACGGCACGCTCGAAACCTTCCGGCGCGGACTCGTCGTCGCGCTCCCCTTCGGCCTTCGGAGCCTTCAAATGCTCCAGCTGGTCGATCACGTCCTGCTCGCGGGCGCGCACGCTCGTGGCTATCTGCACGGCGTAATCGCGCGCGAGCATGGAGTCCTTGATGGGGGCCAGCACCTGAAGCGCGTCGGCAAGGGCGGCGGCGCGGCCCTCGGCGCGGCTGAGGTCATGGCGCGCAAGGCGGCGCTCGATGCCGTACTTCAGCAGCGGCTGGGCGTTCGCGATGAGCTTCTGCAGCTCCTCGGCGCCGCGCTGGGCCACGAAGTCGGCCGGGTCGAGGTTGTCCGGCAGCGTGACGGCAGCCAGCTCGATGCGGCTCTTGCCCGCCTCGGGCGTCATGGAGTCGTCGATGAACGCGAGCGCCCGGTCGGCGGCGCGCTGGCCTGCCTCGTCGCCGTCGAATAGGTATACGATGCGATGCTGCGCGTGGCGCGACAGCAAGCGGATATGGCGCATGGTGAGCGCGGTGCCCAGCGTGGCCACCGCATTCCTCACGCCCGCCTCGTGCAGCGCGATGACGTCGGTGTAGCCCTCCACCACCACGGCTATGCCGGTCGAGGCCATGGCCGCTTTCGCCTTGTCCATACCGTAGAGCACCTGCGACTTGTGGAACAGCGGAGTCTCCTGCGAGTTCAGGTACTTCGGCTCGCCCTTGCCCACCACGCGTCCGCCGAAGGCGATGCACTCGCCCTGCGGATCGTTGATGGGGAACATGATGCGGTTGTAGAAGCGGTCGCGCAGCTTGCCCCCGTCGTTCGACAGCGCCACGTTCGCCTGCACCATCTCGTCGGGCTTGAAGCCCTTCGCAGACAGGTGGCGCACCAGCTGCCCGTGCCCCGGCGCGAAACCGAGCTGCCAGGTCTTCGGCACCTCGCCCCCCAGGCCGCGCGCGCCCAGGTAGCTGCGCGCCGCCGACGCGTCGGAGCCGGGGTTGCGCATGAGCTGGCAATGGTAGAACTGCGAGGTCTCGTCGCAGACGGCCTTGAGGCGGGCCTTGCGGCTGCTGCCGATGCTCTTGCGCCCGCCGCTCTCGGCGATGTCGATGTGCGCGCGCTCGGCCAACCGGCGCACGGCTTCGGGAAACGACAGGTCCTCGGTCTTCATGATGAAGCCGAACACGTCGCCGCCCTCGCCGCAGCCGAAGCAGTGCCATAGCTGCAAGGCCGGATCGATCTTGAACGACGGGGTCTTCTCGTTGTGCAGCGGGCAGCAGCACCAGAAATCGCGCCCGCGCTGCTTCACCGGCGTCCGCTCTCCGATAACCTCGACGAGGTCGTTGGCCTCGCGCACCTTCTGGATGTCCTCTTCGCTGATGCCGCCCGCCATCGCGACCCCTACCTGCGTCTGTTCTGCTTCGCCAGCACCACGTTCACGAGGAACACGAATGCCAACGCCAGCGACGGCCCCAGCTCGGCGATGCCGACGCCCTCCTCGCCCGCGTTCGCGTACGCGAGCACGAGGCTGCCCGTCATGAGGACGAAGCTCAAGCCCCCGATAACCGCGAATATCCACTGCCTGTTCTGCATGCGCTCCCTTTCCGTGTTCGTCGCCGTCCAGTATAGCGCAAGCGCGCGCTCGCGGCGCCGCGGCGGGAAGGCGCAGGGCAATCAGCAGGATGCCAACCGAATTCTGACAAAACCGCAGCGGTATCGGACGCCTGCAGGACCGCTGCTATGCTTGATCGGCCGGTCGCGCTTCGCCGGCGTTCCGCACGATCATCCGACAAGAGAGGTTTGCCATGAACGACGACATCACGATTTTGGCGGACTTCGATTCTGCGCTCTACGAGCAGGTCGAGCCGCCCCTCGTATCGCTCTACCTGCCCACGCACGGGCGCGTCCCCGGCGACGAGGGCGACCGCATCGAGTTCGAGGCCCTCGTGGAGCAGGCGCGCGAGAAGCTCGCCCAGGAGCGCGAGCGCCGCGAGTACAAAGGCGTCGACGAGCGGTTGGCCTACGCGGCCGAGCACTTCGACGATCTGATGAGCCCCGCGCCCGGCGGAAGCCTGGCCGTGCTCGCAGGCAACGACCGAACCTACATCTACCGGCTGGGCTACGAGGCGGGCCCGCTCGCGTTCGTGGGCGAGCGGTTCTACATCAAGCCGCTGCTGAAGAACTTCCAGTTCGGATCGCATTACTTCCTGCTGGGGCTTTCGGCCGACCGCTTCGCGTTCGTCCACGGCGACTTCGGCTCGCTCGAGCGCGTGGAGCTGCCCCGCGACGTGCTCGACGCGTTCAGCGAGGAGTTCCCGCTCGTGTACGACGGGCACGAGGGTGCGCTGGACTACTCGTCGCTCGAGAACCATATGCCGCCCTACCACGGCTGGAAGTCGCGCAACGACGTGAGGAAGGAGGAGGCCGGAAAGTTCTTCCAGTACGTGAACAAGGCGGTGACCGACTACCTCGTGGCCGGCACCGACCTGCCGGTGATCCTCGTGAGCCTGCCCGAGCACCAGAGCGCCTTCCGCCGCATCTCCACCATCCCCCATCTGCTGGACGAGGGCATCGAGAAGGACATCGGCGGCATCGAGGCCCCCGAGCTCTTGGCCGATGCGAAGGCCGTCATCGAGCATGTGCGCGAGGCGCGCGCGACCGAGCTGCTGGAGAAGTTCGGCGATGCCGAGGCGCACGGCGGCGCGTCATCGGATCTGAAGGCCATCGGGCTCGCTCTCGTGGAGCGCAAGGTGCGCGCCCTGTTCCTGGCCGAAGGCGCCTACATCCCCGGCGGCTTCGACGAGGAGACAGGCGAGGTGCGCCTGTTCGAGCGAGAGCCGCACGACCGCTTCCAGGGCCCCGAGCTGGCCGACGGCTTCGTCCGCGCGGCCCTTGCCCAGGACGCCGACGTGTTCGAGCTTCCCGCCGAGAAGATCCCCGGCGACTCCGGCATCGCCGCGCTGTACCGGTACTAGGCGCTTCGTTACCATCAGCACTGACCCGCTTCGTTAATGCACGCTTTTGTCAAGCTTTCGTACGTATGAAAGGCGGTTTTGCTTGTCAAAAGCGTGCGTAAGCGGACTGCAACCGCTTGGAGCCGGCGCATGCGCTCGCTCGCCGGCCTCTTCGCCGTACGCGGCTCCATGCGCTACAATGTCCTCGATACCCGCGACGCCCGCCGCCGCGCGGCGGGCTGCACCAGCAGAGGACGCCCATGAACCGCACGAACATCCCCTACCTCGCGCTCGACCCCGACATCGAGGCCGCCATCCGCGCCGACCGCGCTGCCGGGCGCGCGCACCCGCATCGCTTCGACGACGCGAACGTCGTGCGCCGCGAGCGGAACCCTCACGACGACGCCACGCTCACGCGCCCCGCGTTCGCGCGCGACATCGAGAAGATCCTCAACGTGCCGGCGTACAACCGTTACGCCGACAAGACGCAGGTGTTCTCGTTCGTGGAGAACGACGACATCAGCCGCCGCGGGCTGCACGTGCAGTTGGTCAGCCGCGTGGCCCGCGGCATCGGGTCGCTGCTGGGGCTGAACTGCGAGCTCATCGAGGCCATCGCACTGGGCCACGACGTAGGGCACACGCCCTTCGGCCACGCCGGCGAGCGCTACTTGAGCGCGTGCTACCATCGACGAACCGGGCGCTACTTCAACCACAACGTGCACTCGGTGCGCGTGCTCGACCAGCTGTACCGCCGCAACGTCAGCCTGCAGACCCTCGACGGCGTGCTGTGCCACAACGGCGAGTTCGCCCAGCAGGTACTGCGCATGGGCGACACGGCCGACTTCGCCGCACTCGACAGGCTCGTGGAAGCGTGCACCGCAGACGAGCTTGCCATCAAGACGCTGCGTCCTTCCACGCTGGAGGGCTGCGTCGTCCGCGTCAGCGACATGATCGCCTACGTGGGCAAGGACCGCGCAGACGCGCTCGACATGGGCGTCATCGACTCGCTCGACGTGTTCGACAGCGAGGTCATCGGCCGAGACAACGCGCGCATCATCAACAACCTCACCGTCGACCTCGTGAACACGAGCTACGGCACCGACCGCATCGCGCTCAGCGAAGGGGCGTTCGCCGACCTCAAGCGCGCCAAACGCCAGAACTACGAGCTCATATACGAGCGCGAAGGCATGGTGAACGGCGCAGGCAACATCGTGGAAGAGATGTTCGAGGAGTTGTACGAGCGCCTCTTGGAGGATCTTCTCGCAGGCGACGAGGGCTCGCCGGTGTTCAAGCACCATGCCGCCTCCCTCGCCGCCAAGTCTCGCACCGTGGAGATCGACGAGTACCTGGCATCGGATCCGAACCAGGTGGTCGTCGACTACATGGCCTCGATGACCGACAGCTACTTCATGGCGCTCTACGCCCACCTGTTTCCGAAAAGCAAGAAGCGCATCATCACGCGCGGCTACTGCTCCGATTTAAGCTGAGGGCCCACCGAGGAAAGGAAACGCCTGTGAAGCTGCTCATCGCATCCGATCTGCACGGCGCGGCGCCCGCCGTGCGCGCGCTCGTCGACCGCATCGAAGCCGAAGCGCCCGACCGCATCGTCTTGCTGGGCGACCTGCTGTACCACGGCCCGCGCAACGACCTGCCGGAAGGCTACGCGCCGAAAGAGGCGATCGCGCTGCTCAACGGCCTGGCCGGACGCATCGTTGCCGTGCGCGGCAACTGCGATGCCGAAGTTGACCAGATGGTGCTCGACTTCCCGTGCATGGCCGACTACGCCCTCGTCGAGGCCGACGGGCACGTCCTGTACCTCTCCCACGGCCACCTGCCGGGCAAGTCCCCCGACGACCCGCCTACGCTCGCTCCCGGCAGCGCCTTCTTGTCAGGCCATACCCATGCGAAGACGCTCGACGAGCGCGACGGCGTGCTGTTCGTCAACCCGGGAAGCACCTCCATCCCGAAGGACGGCTCCGCCAGCTACGCCGTGTACGAACACGGCGCGTTCATCCTGAAGGACTTGGATGGGAACACGCTGCGCGAAGGCGGATGGGAGTAACCCGAACGGCGCTCGACCCTTAACCTAACCGTCCTCGATCCACCGTGTATTCCACGTCGGCTATCGCGGCGGTCGAGGCGCGATGGCTCACCAGCACGACGGTCTTGTCGCCGCGGCCCTCGGAGAACGCGCGGAGCACGGCGGCCTCGTTCAGGCTGTCGAGGTTCGACGTGGGCTCGTCCAACAGCACGAACGGCGCGTCGTGCAGGAACACGCGTGCAAGGCCTATGCGCTGCCGCTCGCCTCCCGAGAGCGTCTCCCCCAGCTCGCCCACCGGCGTGTCCAACCCGCGCGGCAGACGTTCGATCAAACCGCTCAACGCCGCCTTGCGGCATGCTTCGGCCAGCTCTTCGGGCGAGGCGCTCGGCTTCGCAAGCAGGATGTTCTCGCCTATGGTGCCGGCGAACAGATGCGTTTCCTGCGTCATGTAGCCCTGCGTTTCGCGCAAGCTGGCCGTGTTCGCACGGCGCACATCCGTGCCCGACACCTCCACCACGCCGCGCGTGGCATCCCAAAAGCGCATGAGCAGCTTGCACAGCGTCGACTTGCCCGAACCGCTGCGCCCGGACAGGTGCACCACGCTGCCCGGTTCGATGTGCAGGCTCACGTCGTCGAGCACGGGATACCCTCCATAGGAGAAGTCGACGCGACGCACCGCGGCGCCCGAGAACGTCCCCAGATCCACACCGTCGTCGACCTCCTCGGTCTGCGGGCGCTCGTCAAGCAGCTCAAGCACGCGCCCCCCGGACGCAAGCGTCTGCTGCAGCGTGGAGCCGAGATTCGCCACGGCGATGACCGGGCCGAACGACGACATGAGGGCGGCCGTGGCCACAAGAGCTCCGTCGGGCGCGATGGCACCGGACAAGCACAGCGCCCCCGACGCCAGCACCATCGCAACGTCGAGCGCCAGCACCAGCCCGTTCGTCAACGACATCGCCAGAGCGCCGCGCCCCTTGAGGCGCGCTTCCGCGCGGGCAAGCTCGTCCATGCGTTCGTCCAGCTCGCGCGAACGTTCGGCCGCTCGGCCGAATTGCAGCGTCTCGCGCAAGCCTCGCAAGCTGTCAAGCACGAACGCGTTCATACCGCCCAGCCCCTCCCGCAGCTCGCGCCCGCCCATGCCGCTGGCCTTCGAGGAGGCGTACGGCACCGCTACGCCCACCAGCAGGTAGGATGCAAGAGCCAGCAACCCCAGCGCCGGAGATATCGTCGCGACGAACGCCGTCATGCCCGCAGACACGACGAACGCGATGATCGCCGGGGACAACGTGTGAGCATAGAACACTTCCAGCAATTCGATATCGCCGGTCACAAGCGAAACAAGGTCGCCTTTGTCGCGGCCTTCCAGCTTCGCCGGAGCCAAGCGGCGCAGCGCGGCGAACACGCGGTCGCGCACGAGCGCCAACAGCTTGAACGCGAGATAATGGTTGCACAGCTGCTCGCCGTAGCGCAGAGGCCCGCGCGCGACGCCGCAGACGGCCACGAGCGCCAGCGCGGCGCCGTAGCCGACGGTCTGCGGAAAGCCCGCCAGGTCGACGAGCGCGTAGACCCCGAACACCGTGAGGAAGATGGCCGCCCCGAAGCCCAGCACTCCCAGCACGACGGCCAACGCCATCCAGGGAGCCAGAGGGCGCACGAGCCCCACCAGCCGCAGCATCACCGACAAGTGCGATCGGCGCGTCGGCTCGACGGGCGCAGGCTCTTCCCCTCTTCGCCCATGCGCAGGGCAGTCGGGGCAGCGCGCAGGCTCGGCCGCGGCGCGCGCGGATCCTCCGGAAACCGCAGACGGCGCCTCCGTCAGCCGATCCTCGGGATCGTCCGCTTCGACCGCCGCAGAGAAGCGCTCGAGCTCGGCTTGCCGGCTCCATAGGCGCGCATACGGGCCGCCGTGCTCCAGCAATTCGCCGTGCGTTCCGGCTTCTGCCACACGGCCGTCTTCCAACACGTAGATGCGGTCGGCGCCGGCCACGGCCGCCAGGCGATGCGAGATCACGACGACGGTCTTCGTGCGCGCCAGCTCATGGACGACCTCGACGATGGCTCGCTCGCTCTCCGCATCGACGTTCGACGTGGCCTCGTCGAACACGTACGCAGGCGTATCTCGGAGCAAGGCGCGAGCCAGCGCGAGTCGCTGCCGCTGACCACCCGAAAGGTTTCCGCCTTCCTCCGCTATCGCTGCATCGAGCCCGCCCGCCTGCTCCACGAACCCCTCTGCGCGGCAGCGACGAAGCGCCTCCCACAGCTCCTCGTCGCTCGCCTGGGGGTCGGCTAGCAGCAGGTTCGAACGCACGCTCCCCTTGAACAGGTAACTCGAGAACGGAACGACCGTGACGGTGCTCGCAAGCGAGGCGCGCGACGCCTCCTGGATCGGCACGCCGCCCACTTCGACCGACCCCGCGAATCCGGCGTTGCGTCCCGACAGGATGCCCGCCAACGTCGACTTTCCCGAACCGCTCTCGCCGACGATGCCCGTGAACGATCCGGCGGCCGCATCGAAATCCACGTCGGAAAGCACGGTGCGCTCGCCATCGTAGGAATACCCCACGCCGCGGCATGCAAAGGAGATGCGATCGGCCTCGATGACGCGCGAGCCGCGCTTGGGTTCCGGCGCATCGAGAATCGCGAACATCTTGTCGGCCGCCGCCATGCCGTTCATGGCCGTGTGGAAGAACGACCCCAGCGTACGCAGCGGGATGAAGAACTCGGCCGCCAGGAATATCACGGCGAAAGCCGCGAAAAACGGCGCCTGCCCGAGCGAGAACTGCCACAGCGCCATGACGATGCCCACCGCCGCCCCGCCGTAGGCGAACACGTCCATCACCGTCACGGAGTTCAGCTGCATGCGTAAAAGCCGAATCGTGGCCTGGCGGAACGTCTCGGCCTCGCGGTTCATCGCCTCGTGGCGGTCGGCGTCGACGCGGTAGATCTTGAGCGTCGTGAGGCCCTGCAGGTTCTCGAGGAACGTCGCGCCCAAGTCGGTGTAGGCGTCCCAGTACGAGCCCATCGCGCGCTTCGCGATCTTCTGCACGGCGACGATGGACGCGGGTATGAGCGGCACGCAGGCCAGAAGCGCCACGGCTGCCGGAAAGCACAGCGGAGCGAGACAGGCGAACAGGGTGAGCGGCGCCAAGACCGAATAGAACAGCTGGGGCAGGTACGAACCGAAGTAGCTCTCCAGCTGCTCGGTGCCCTCGACGCTCACCTGCACGGCCTCGCTCGTGGACACGCGCTCGGAGTACGACGGACCGAGGCGCACGAGCTTGTCGTATACGAGCTTGCGCACGGTGCGCTTCGCGGCCGCAGCCGCCGCCTGGCCCATGCGCTGCGAGAGCGTCAAACAGCAAACGCGCACGACGATAGCCGCCGCAGCGGCCATCACGAGGTTCGCCCGCGACGCGGCGACGTCCCCACCCTCGACGAGGGACTGCACGAACGCCCCCATGAGCAGCATGAGCGCTATGTTCGCCGCGAGCGCGACCCACTGGAGCGCGACGCTTGCCGCTACGTACTTGCGCGCTTCGGGCACCATGCCCGCCAGCCGTTTGCTGAACATGCCTAGCCCTCCGTCCGCTCGACAACGCGTTCGGAGCCGCGCTCGGTCGCAGAGCCGCGATCCGTCTTCACGATGAAGCCGAAATACGCGACATGCGCCACCCATACGGCAGCAACGACGGCGCGTCCCACCGGCACGTTCGCCATCAGAAGGAACGAGGCGCCCAACACGAGCGTGACGGGGCCCAGCAGCATGAGCTTCGCCTTCACGGTCATCGCGCGCTTCTTCGCGAAGCCTTCGAGCACGGTGCGGTACAGCTTCGTTCCATGGAACCATGCGTCGAGGCGCTCCGAGCTGCGCGCGAAGCAGTACGCGGCTCCCAGCAGGAACGGCACCGTCGGCAGAACGGGAAGCACCGCCCCCAGCGCCCCAAGCCCGAAGCAGGCGAAGCCCCCGACCGCCCACAGGGCGCGAAGGCACCTGGCCGCGCGCCGGTCTCTCTCGTTCGTCATGCGCATCCTTCCCAGCGCCGACGCCCTGCGCCGGCAAATAGTTACCTCTGTCTAACAAGGTGGGAATTGTACGCGAACTGGATTAAATTGTAAACCTTGGTTAATTTTTAGCGACGGTTCAACGTGTGCAGCATGCTCAGGCCCCGCAGGGTGAGATGCTCGTCGGTACGGGCGACGCGCTGCGACAGCGCGGCGATGGCAGCGGCATCCGAGCCCGTGGCGATGACGTCGGTCTCGTAGCCCAGTTCGCGCCATACCATGTCGATGAGGCCGTCGATGAGCGCGACCTCCCCCATCACGACGCCCGCCTGCATGGCCTCGCGCGTGTTCTTGCCCACCACCGATGCCGGGGCCTTGAGATCGACCATCGCCAGCTGTGCGGCGGCATCCGACAGCGCCTTCGCCGACAGCTTCACGCCGGGCGCGATGATGCCGCCCACGAACGAGCCGCCCTCGTCAACCACCTCGAAGTTCGTCGTCGTGCCCAGATCCACCACGATGAAGGGCGCCGTATAGGCCGTGCGGGCGGCAACGAGGTCGGCTACCCGGTCGGCTCCCAGCTCGCCGGGGTCGTTGTAGCGCATCTTCACGCCCGTCTTCACGCCGGGTCCCACCACGAGGGGGCGTCGGCCGGCAAGCGCGCGCGTCGCGGTCACCCATGCATCCGTGAGCCCCGGCACCACCGACGCGATGACGGCATCGTCGCAGATCGCACCACGACCGTCGCGCTCCAGCATGTCGAACAGCCCCGCCATCCGCATGCGCGCCTCGTCGGCCGTCATGCGCTCCGTCGTGGTCACCTTCCAGGTGGCTTCCAGCTCGCCGTCGACGAAGAGGCCCAGGTTCGTATCCGAGTTCCCCACGTCCACGCATAGCACCGTGCGCGCCGCGTCCCTTCCGTTGCCCATAGCCTCCCGCCCTTCCCGAATTGCCACAATCATGCGAATTTAGCGATGCCGCTCGCCCTTTTCGTCCAGTATACTGTACCCGTCCGTTCAGTAACCCGACTTCCTAAAACGTGAGGGGAAGCGGATATACGCAAAGGAGAAGAGAATGGATTCTGTCAAAGGGCAGCTGACGCTGCGCGGCATCGTCATAGGCTGCGTCGGTTGCGCCATCATCACCGCGGCATCGGTGTACACGGCCCTCAAGATGGGGGCGCTTCCTTGGCCCATCGTGTTCGCGGCCATCATCTCGCTGTTCTTCCTCAAGGCCCTCGGGCACGGCAAGGCCAGCCTCAACGAGGCGAACGTCACGCACACCGTGATGAGCGCCGGCGCCATGGTGGCGGGCGGCCTGGCCTTCACCATCCCCGGCATCTGGATGCTGGGCTACGCCGACGAGGTGGGCTGGTTCGAGATGCTCCTCGTAGCCGTCTCGGGCGTCATCATGGGCCTCGTCTGCACCGCGCTTCTGCGCCGCCACTTCATCGAGGACTCCGAGCTGGAGTACCCCATCGGCGAAGCGGCCGCCCAGACGCTCATCGCGGGCGATTCCGGCGGCAAGACCGGCTGGAAGCTGTTCGGCTCCATGGGCTTCGCGGGCGCATTCACGGCACTGCGCGATTTCTTAGGCGTGATCCCCGCGATGCTCTTCGGCAACGCCGCGGTCCCCGGCGTTGCGTTCGGCATCTACCTGTCGCCGATGCTTCTGGCCGTGGGCTTCCTCGTGGGCACGGGCGCCGTCGTCGTGTGGTTCGTCGGAGCGCTGCTGGCGAACTTCGGCATCATCGTGGGCGGCTCGGCCGCGGGACTCTGGGACGTGGCGTCCGCGCAGGGCATCGTGTCCAGCCTCGGCATGGGCGTCATGATGGGCGCGGGCCTGGGCGTCATCTTCAAGAACATCCTGCCCAAGGCCTGGCGCATGCTGCGCGACGCCCGCAGCTCGAACGCGTTCGGCCTCACCGCCGCAAGCACCATGGATGCGCCCGCAAGCGGCGCTAAGGACGGACGGCTGCGCATCGGCAGCTTCCGCCTCACCGCCGGGCTGGCCGCGCTCGCCGTGGCCGCCGTCGCGCTCATCGTCTGCTTCGGCCTGCAGCTGGGCCCCGTCCCGGCCGTCATCGTGGTGCTGCTCGCCTTCGTCGCCACGGCCATGAGCGCGCAGAGCGTCGGCCAGACGGGCATCGACCCCATGGAGATATTCGGCCTCATCGTGCTTTTGGCCGTGGCGGCCGTATCCAGCGTGCCGCAGGTGCAGCTTTTCTTCGTCGCGGGCATCGTGGCCGTGGCGTGCGGGCTGGCCGGCGACGTGATGAACGACTTCCACGCCGGCCACGTGCTGGGCACCAGCCCCAAGGCGCAGTGGATCGGCCAGGCCATCGGCGCCGTGCTGGGCGCCTTGGTGGCCGTCGCCGTCATGGCGATCCTCGTGAGCGCGTACGGCCCCGAGTCGTTCGGCCCCACGGCGTCGTTCGTGTCCGCGCAGGCGTCCGTCGTGGCCACCATGGTGTCGGGCATCCCCTCGGTGCCGGCGTTCGCCATCGGGCTTGCGGCGGGATTCGTCCTCTACCTGCTGAACTTCCCCGCCATGATGCTGGGGCTGGGCATCTACCTGCCCTTCTACATGTCGCTGACCGCGTTTCTGGGAGCCATGGCCAAAGTCGCCTACGACGCCGTGTGCAAGCTGCGCCGCAAGGGGCTCTCGCCCGAGGCGGCCGCGGAGAAGGAGAAGGCCCAGGGCGAAACGGGCCTCGTGGTGTCGTCCGGCCTGCTGGGCGGCGAATCCATCGTAGGCGTCCTGGTGGCGCTCGCCGCCGTGGCGACGGGCCTGGGAGCGTAACGCATTCGCACAGGCGTCCCGTTGTCGCCCGAAAGCCGCGGTTTTCCCTTGAAAACGAGGCTTTCGGGCGACAACGGGCGCGGCGCAGGACGCATGCGGAACGGCGAGCTTCCCGTTCCGCATGCACGCTAGTTGAACTTGAAGATCTTCTGAGCCATACGATAGCCGGTGATGCCGATGCGGCGACCGAACGAGGTAGGCAGGTTCGTGCCCATGTTGAGCGTGCTGCGCCGGATGGGACGGTAGGCGTCCGGATTGTGCGCTTTGAGGTACTCCCAGATGGCCTCGCGCTTGTCCTCTGCCTCGTCGGTGTCGATCATGCGCAGGAAGATGGAGCAGATGCACATCATCATGGACAGGTAGTTCTCCATGTAGCGCTCCAGGCGCTTCTCGGGCACATCGTCGGGCAGGCGCACGGCATCGATCATCTCGCGCGTCACGCGCAGCTGCTGGTCGATGCGACCCATCATGACGTTCTCGTTCACGCTCTGATCTTCGCGCCCGATGAAGTAGCGGTACATGTCCACGTCACGGTAGTAGATGGTCTTCACATGCGGAAGAGGAACGTACACGAAGATGTTGTCCACGTAGAAGCAATGCTCGGGCAGCTTGAGATCGATGTCCCGCAAAAGATCGGTACGATAGATCACCGAGTGCATGAGCAGGTACTGGCTTTGCCCGAAATGGCCCACGTCGGCCCAGCCGAACTCGCGCCCCTCGGGAAACACGTTACGGTAGTGCATGACCGTGCGCGCGCCCTCGTGAACCTTCTCGTACACGTAGTTGCCGATGACGAGATCGGTTGGATGCGGCAGTTCGGCCTGACGGCGCAGGTAAACCATGATCTCGGCCATGGCGTGCTCGTCGAGCCAGTCATCGGAGTCCACCACCTTGAAGTAGCGGCCCGTCGCGTTCGCCAATCCCATGTTCACCGCCGATCCATGACCGCCGTTTTCCTTATGGATGGCGCGGATCAAACCGGGGTGACGCTCCTGCCACGCATCGGCCTTGGCGGCCGTGTCGTCCTTCGTGGATCCGTCGTCGACGATGAGTATCTCGATGTCGTCCCCGCATTTCAAAATCGACTCGATGCAGGTATCCATGTAGGCGGCCGAGTTGTAGCACGGCACGGCGAAGGAGATGGTCTTCATGCCGCTACCCCACCAGCTCGTCGGCGAGCGCCAGCGCACGGCCGATGATGACGTCCATGTTGTAGTAGCGGTACTCGGCCAGACGGCCCAGCGGATGGAAGTTCGGAAGCGACGTGGTGAGCGCGCGGTAGCGCTCGTAGTGCGCGGCGTTCTCGTCGTTGATGATGGCGTAGTACGGGATCTGCTTCTTCGGATCGTCGTAGGAGTGGCTGTACTCCTTCATGATGGTGGTCTTGTCGCTTACCTGGCCGGTGAGGTACTTGAACTCGGTGATGCGCGTGTAATCCTCGGTCACCGTGAAGTTCACCGTTCCGCAAGGCAGCACGTGCTCGACGTCGTGCGTCTCGTACACGAAATCGAGGCTGCGGTACGGCAGTCGGCCGAAACGCGACAGGAACAGCTCGTCGAGCGGCCCGGTGTAGACGATGGGCCCCTCGAACGGCGCGCCCTTGATGAGAATGGCGGACAGAGGCGCGTTCTCGTCGTTGCTCTCGAACTCCAGTTCGAACACGTTCTCGGCTTCGGTTTCCAGGCACACCATGATGCGCTCGTGGTCGAGCATGCGCTCGAACAGCGGGGTGTAGCCCTCGAGCGGCATGCCCTGGTAGGCGTCTTGGAAGTAGCGGTTGTCGCGCGACAGGAACACGGGCACGCGCGCCGTCACCGACGGATCCACCTCCTCCGGCGTGAGCCCCCACTGCTTCTGCGTGTAGCAGAGGAACACGTTCTTGTAGATGAAGTCCGCCACCTCGGTGAGATCGGGGTCGTCGACGCTCCGCAGCTCGGTGATGGTCACCTTGCGCTCGTCGCCGAACGTGGCGATGAGCTTCTCGATGAGCTGCGAGGCGCGCTCCTCGCCGAAGGCGATCTCCATCGAGTTCTTGTTGAACGGCACCGGCATGTACGTGCCGTACCAGTCGGCCAGCACCTCGTGCTGGTAGTCGCGCCACTCGGTGAAGCGGCGGACGTAGTCGAACGCGCGCTTGTCGTTGGTGTGGAAGATGTGCGGCCCATAGCGGTGCACGAGGATGCCCGCCTCGTCGGCCTCGTCGTACATGTTGCCGGCGATATGGGGCTTCTTCTCGATCACGAGAACACGCTTGCCGCCGCGCTCTGCCAGCTCGCGCGCCATGACGCTGCCGGCGAACCCGCTGCCCACCACCACGGCGTCGAAATCGCCTCGATCGATGTCATGCAAATCGCAGTAACGCACACCCATGGGGAACCTTCCTTGTCCGTATTGACCCGCACGAACCGCGCGGTCGCGATATCCTAGAAATAAAGCGCGGTATTTGCCGCGCCATAGATGCCGAACGCTATTTTACCGGGAAGGCTCCGGGTTGCGTGGATTATCATACAAAGCGGATAAAATGGAAGCGAGCGACGACCCGCCGCTGCAGCATGCGAAGAGGGCGTCGCGCGAATCGAAAGGCCTGCCATGAGTTCATTCCTGGAAACGATGCTCGCCCGCGCCAAAGCGGATCGCCAGACGATCGTGCTGCCCGAAGGCGACGACGAGCGCACCCTGGCGGCGGCCGAGCGCATCTTGGCCGACGACATCGCCGACCTCGTCATCCTCGGCGACGCCCACGCCATCGCGGCCAGCCCCTACAAGCTCAGCGGTGCGCGCATCATCGACCCGCGCACGTCCGAGCTGCGCGAAGGGTTCGCCGAGGCGCTCTACGAGCTGCGCAAGGCCAAGGGGATGACGCCCGAGCAGGCGATGGGCCTCATGGACGACGTGCTGTACTTCGGCGTGATGATGGTGAAGACCGGCGGCGCCGACGGCATGGTGGCCGGCGCATGCCATGCCACGGGCGACGTGCTGCGCCCCTGCCTGCAGATCCTCAAGACCGCGCCGGGCGTGAAGCTGGTCAGCTCGTTCTTCGTCATGGTGGTGCCCGACTGCGACCTGGGCCAAGAGGGGACGTTCCTGTTCTCGGACTGCGGCCTGGAAGTGCAGCCCGATGCCGAAAAGCTCGCGCACATCGCCGTGAACTCCGCGAAGTCGTGGAAGACGCTCATGGGCACCGAGCCCGCCGTGGCGCTGCTGTCGCATTCGACCTACGGCTCGGCCAAGAACGACGACGCGGCCAAAGTGGTCGAAGCAACGGCCATCGCGAAGGAGCTGGCGCCCGGTCTCGCGCTCGACGGCGAGCTGCAGCTGGACGCGGCCATCGTCGAGTCCGTGGGCTCCTCGAAGGCTCCCGACTCCCCCGTCGCAGGCAAGGCCAACGTGCTGATATTCCCCGACCTCGATGCCGGCAACATCGGCTACAAGCTGGTGCAGCGCCTGGCGAAGGCCGAAGCCTACGGTCCGATCACCCAAGGCATCGCCGCCCCCGTGAACGACCTTTCCCGCGGCTGCACCGCCGACGACATCGTCGGCGTCATCGCCATCACCTGCGTGCAGGCTCAAGCGAAGCAGGCGGAGTAAGGCGGACGCCGCCTGCTTGCCAAACGACGAGGCCCCCGCGTTGAACTGCGGGGGCCTCGTCGTTTACAGCTTCGTGCGTTTACACCAGCGGGACGTCCACTTTCTCATGGAGAATCTCGTAAGTGTCGCGAGCGATCATGTACTCCTCGTTCGTGGGGATGATGATGATCTTCACCGGAGAGCTCTCGGTGGATATCTCGCGCTCGAAGCCGCGTTGGCGGTTCTTCTCCTCGTCGAGGATGATGCCGAGCGGCTGCAGGCCGGTGAAGATCATGCGGCGCATCTTCTCGCAGTTCTCGCCGACGCCGGCCGTGAGCACGATGGCATCCACGCCGCCCATGACGGCGATGTACTGGCCGATATACTTCTTCACCGAGTTCGAGTACATGTCGTAGGCCAGCATGGCGCGCTCGTGACCCTGCTCGGAGGCATCCCTCACGCTGCGCAGGTCGTTCGAGATGCCGGATATGCCCAGAAGACCCGATTTCTTGTTCATGAGGTCGTTCATCTCGCCCGCAGTCAGGCCCTCGTGCTCCATCACGAACGGGACGATGGCCGGGTCGATGGCCCCGCAGCGCGTGCCCATCATAAGGCCGTCGAGCGGCGTGAGGCCCATGGAGGTGTCCACCGCCACACCATGGTCGATGGCCGATATCGAGCAACCGTTGCCCAGGTGGCACGTGATGAGCTTGAGGTCCTCGATCGGCTCGTCCAGCACGGCGGCCGCGCGCTCGGAGATGTAGCGGTGCGAGGTGCCGTGGGCGCCGTACTTGCGGATGGCGTACTTCTCGTACAGCTCGTAGGGCAAGGGGTACATGTAAGCCTTCGGCGGCAGCGTCTGGAAAAACGACGTATCGAACACGGCAACCATCGGCGTGCTCGGCATGTGCTTGAGGCACGCGTTGATGCCCATGAGCGCCGCCTTGTTGTGCAGAGGCGCGAGCTCCGCCAGCTCGTCGATCTTCTGGATGACGTCGTCGTCGATAAGCACCGAGCGATCGAAGTACTTGCCTCCCTGCACGATGCGATGGCCTACCGCATCGATTTCCTCGAGCGAGTCGATGGCCTTCGTCGGCCCGCTCGTCAGCGATTCGAGGACGAGCGCCATCGCATCGTCATGATCGGCCATCTTGGCATCGATGACCTCTTCGTTCTTATCGAGGCCGTGCTTATGGAACGCCTCGGCCGAACCTACCCGCTCGCAGATGCCCTTCGCAAGCAGCTCCTGCTGCTCCACGTTGACCAGCTGGTACTTCAAGGAAGATGACCCCGCATTGATGACTAGTACGTTCAACGACCTGCCTCCTTCGGTATTCCTAAAGCATATATTCTAAGGTGGCGGCGGAAAGCTCCGCGGGCAAACGGAGGCCTGTATCGGCCAGCGGCGCGCCGCTCACCGAAAACAAGCGTCGAGGCCGTCTGCCGGACAACGGCAAGACGACCTCGATCGAAGCGTATTCGCAGGTCAGAATATTACTTCGCCGAAGGATCGCCCGAGTTCATGGGAGCGCCGCCCAGCACGTGCACGTGGATATGATGCACGGACTGCTGCGCATCGTCGTTCGTGTTGACGATCACGCGGTAACCGCTCTCGGCGATGCCCTTGAGCTCGGCGATCTTCTTCACCGTGTTGAACAGATAACCCATCTCGTCGTCGGGGATGCCGTCTCCGATGTTGTCGTAGTGATTCTTCGGCACGATGAGGGTGTGCACGGGCATCTGCGGGTTCACGTCCTCGAACGCGAGCACGCGGTCGTCCTCGTACACCTTCGCCGAGGGGATCTCCCCCGCCACGATCTTGCAGAACAGGCAGTCTTCCTTGCGCATATCCTTCTCCTTCTCGAAAGCCGGTTTTCCCCGCTAGGACAAGCTGGTGTCGCGCGCACCGTCGTCGGCGTCGGCCACGAGCTCGCCCATGAGCACGTCCACTTTCTGCTGAGCCTCAGCCAGACGGCCTTGCAGCGCCGCGAGCAGGGCCACGCCGCGCTCGTAGCTTCTCAGGCTGTCTTCCAGCTCCAGCGAATTGCTTTCCAGCACTCCGACGATGCCGTCCAGCTCGGCCATGGCCTCGCGAAACGTCAGCTCCTCGATGGGCCTGAGTTCGGTGTTCTCCGTCATGATGCATCCTCCCAATCGATGATTTCGGTGTCCACGCGCCTGGCTTGCTCCACCCGGCAGGCGAGCACGCCGTCCGCGACGGCGACGTCCA
>OGYB01000777.1_pt1 | contig 17628 bp, 9 predicted proteins | sample 1576421 | NCBI WGS metagenome assembly OGYB01 (sample SAMEA3541577, study PRJEB24748) | human gut metagenome | biome: human gut; feature: human-associated habitat; material: faeces | place: China | collected 2012
GTTGCTCCGGAGCAAAGATTGCAACACTGATAGCTCAAATCGGGCAGTAAGTGAACCTTTTTTGTAACAAGAAAGTCGATATATCTTGTTTCGTCCTTACAGGACTTAAGAAAAGAGGATAGACTATCAGGAACCCAGGGTTAAAAACCCCGGGCTGATTTTGTGATCAGGCTTACAGCCTGGCAATACGTGAAACATTCAAATCTGCCCAAAAAATGAACTGAAGAATAAATTCAAAACACTTTCCAAATCAGACAGATTTTTTATTTTCAATCCTCGATAACCAGCCGTACCCCTACATTATTCACCTTCTGCCAGGGCAGATAAACGCGGCGGGCGGTTGCCGTGGCGTCTTTCGGACGATCCAGCCAGGAACCGCCGCGAGCCACTACCTGACGAGTATTTGCTGCTGCCTGCGATTTATCATTATACGGATACGGCGCATACATCGAACGAGTCCATTCCTGCAGGTTTCCATGCATATTGACCAAGCCGAACGGGTTTGCCTGATAGGTGTAGCGGTCGGTCGGGATCATCATGCCGTCGTTCACGGTTTCTACTTTCGGGAGATAATCGTAATATTGGAACCAGGGATTATCTTTCTCCATCGGCTGCGGATCGATACCTGTAACCGCCATCTTTTCGAGCTGCACATCCGCCAGGTTCTGATACGAACCGAAGTTGGCATCCATACCGCCATACCAGAAAGGCTGGTCGCTACCACCCCGGCAAGCCCACTCCCATTGTACTTCGGTAGGAAGCGTCACTTTTAAACCGGTCTTTTCCGAAAGTTTGTTGCAATAGTCCATCGCTTCTTCGTAACTTACACGGATAACCGGCTGATCCGGTTTATTGGCCGGATAACCGGGCGTCGTATGATCTTTCCAGAACTGGGCATAGATACGGCTGTCGTGATCCGGTACCAGGGCGTTATACTGTGCATTGGTCAGCTCTTTCTCCGACATCCAGAAACCGGACTTCACATCCGCTTTGAACTCCGGAGCCTGATCGGGATAACCGTTGTTCGATCCCATGACGAATTTACCTGCCGGAACGCGGACGAAAGCGATCTTCACCCCGTCGGCTACTTCGATCTCTTTCCGCAAAGATTTCTCTTTCGATAAGATCTTCTGAATCTCTTCGGCAGACAACGGCCAACCTTTCAGCTTCACCGACTTATGTTTGACAGGAGCGACCTGTTCGGGCACTTCCGGGAGGATCTCTCCTTTACCCTTCAGGAAGGAAGCATAATCGGCCAGTTCCTTACGCCAGTCGACACCCGCATTCGCATACTTATCGGCCAACTCGATACGGCGTTCGTACTGGTCGTATCCGTTCAGCGGATCGGCGTCGAACTCACCGCGTCCGGGGGCATTCATGTCGATCCACATATACAGATGATCCCATTCGTTGTCGGTCAGCTTCACGTTGTAGTGGCCGCGTTCCAGGAGACGGACGATCTCACTGGTGGAAGCGTGGTATTCGTACGGGGTCATCACGTACATATCGGCTTCGGGCCCCTGACGGTTCACGTAAGGATGGAAGGCCAGGTAACTCTTTTGCATATAGCGTGTGCCACTCCAGTCGGTAACGCCAACGGAAGTCGTATCCTTAAAGTTCGGGCGACCGGCTTTGCTTCCGTCATGGCAGGCTACGCAGGCACGGTCGAGGATCGGCTGTATCTCGTATTTGAAGGAATAGGAACGGACACCGCCTTCTGCAATGGCCAGTTCATGCGGTTTGCGGGTAGAAGCCTGCACTCTTTTAGGCACAGGAATCGTATTCTGGTCTTCATGGCATCCCACGCAGGAAACCACTTCGCCCGGCATACCGGTCAGCCAGCTACGCATCCATTGCACGGCACGTCCTTCCCCATCGAGCGGTTGCAGGGAGACAGGGGTATTGGCTGGTATTTTGAAGATGGCCGAACCATCTTCTTCCACCGGAACAGTACCCAGCAGACGTTTGATATCCCAACCGGCCTGGATACCGTGGTTATAATGGTCGGACAAGGTTCTGCGGTAAGCATATTCGTAAGCATAGACACGGAACGATTTGATCTCTCCGCGGGGAACGCCTTTCAATCCTTCCCCTTCGTAAATATCCTGGATAAAGACGGTCGCTTCCTTTTCATTCAGCTTGACACGATCAGGGATGGCGGGGGGAACAGGGGTGCTCTTCACCGGAACGGAGTAGATCATACCGGCATTGTCGGCATTGGCAACCAATGTCAGGTTATCGTAAATATCCACCAGATAGATCCCCCAACGGCTATAAGGAGACAGTTTGGCTGTCACCAGGAAAGTCTCGTCCGTCAGCGGATAAGGTTTGATAAATTGCGGCCATACGCCGTTCACCAGTTCATCTTTTATTTCCGGAATGATCGGACGGCCCCGGAAAGGCAGTTCCTGTATCATTCCTTTTTCCTCCTTACGGCTCTTGGCCGGATCGAAGATCATCAGGCGGCCGGAACGGGCAACGCCGTGATGGCCGGAGATAACACCGACGAAACGGTTAGTACGCTTGGGTAACGGCTGCACATCGAAGATACTGTTCGGGAACATGGAGCCACTGCCATACAACGATTTCTGCTCCGTCCCGTCCGGGTTCATGTGCATAACGATACGGGAGAAATAATGCGTCAGGTCGGTATATTCCCAACGGACATACATCACCTTCCCGTTAGCCATGACGATCGGGTGCCAGTTGGCATCCTGGTCGAATGTGAGGCGGCGCATATCATGGGTACGGGGATCATACAAGACCATATTGCCCACGGCATCGCTACCATTTACGCAAGGGACGCCCTGATAGCCGATATTGGAGATTGCCAGCATACGTCCGTCGGGAAGGTAGGTGGCATCAAAAAATTCAAGGTCGGGTTCGGGGATGTTGACGGCTTGCTTCACGCCACTTCCGTCGATATTCATTTCATGTACCTGCCAGCGGCGGGTCGTATCCAGCGCGGTAAATAACAAACGCTGCCCGTCCCAATGGAGCACCAGATCGGTTACGGATGATCCGTCCACTTCCGGTTTGTAAAGGGTTTTCTCCTGCAGGTTACCGCTTTTCAGGCCTGACAGTTCGACCAACTCCGCTTTGAAGTTACGGCGACTGGCGGAACTCAGGTTCGACCAGTTGTTAGGCTGAATCCCCAGGCTGCCGGCTCCCACGAAGTTGGCACGGTCGCCCAGGTCGAATTTAACGGTCAGCATCTTATCCACATTCACATCCGGACTCATCAGGAGTATCTCTTTCTTCAGCGCCAACGCTTTGTTGGCTTTTTCGAGGCTCGGCTGATCGCCGGTGTAAATTCCGTCGAAACCTCCAGCCAACAGTTTCTTCAGCTCATTCAAGTGGCTTTCTGCCTTACCGGCATCGAAGCTGGATTGTTTTTTCATGACACCGATCGCTTCTTCGATAGCGGCCGGTTTCATCCATTCCAGTTCCGCCTGTACTTCTAACACGGTCAAGACACGGCCTGCCAGGCATTTGTAGGCCTGCATCTGTTCAGACGGCGTACCGGCCGACGCTGCTTTTTTCAACTCTGCCTGAAAGAAGGAAGCATTCTTCAACTCTTTCAGCATAGCTTCCAGGCCTTTACGCGTCCTGTCCAGTTGTTCGATGGTTACTTCCTCTTTTGTTTCACAACTGGGTTGTGCGGACAATACGCCTCCACCCAGTAAGCAGAAGGCCACACATCCTGTAATCAATAGTTTTTTCCACATAGACGATTATTTTTTAGTGATAAGTTTATCCATCTCTTTCCCATCCATATATTCCTCATCGGGAGAAGCATACAGACAATCCATAATGATATTTGCCTGCGGGAAAGCAGACAGAATCTTGCGTATGGCCTCCGTCTTCGATGATTTATAGATCGGGGCATTCGTATTCCACAACTGGTCGTGAATATCTTTTTCAGGAGCTGAAACAAGTAGTTCCTTGATATCCATCTGTTTCAATCGCGACAAGTTACTATCCAGGTTGGCCTCATCGTTCAGCAATAATGAAACAGCCGGAGCCAAAGTGAAATTAGGACGGTTCACCTCTCCTACCAGTTTCTGAAGGCCTTCGACAGTATCCGGCGTACGGGAAACGGATTGGCGCAGGATCAGGCGGATATTCTTTGCCGCAGCATAGTCGGCCAACGTACGGAAAGACTCTTGCAACGACTGGTAGAATTGTTCCATTGTATAATTGTTCTCGATAGTACGCTGGGTAGAGATCAGCAACTCGTCCGCACCCAGTATTTCCATTTTATCGATGACTCCTTTCATTATTTCCATGCTTTTCTGATAGAACGGGGCATCGTTGTTTACGATACGCAGATCGGGGTACAGGTTCAGCCCTGATGTCAGGTCGACTGTCATCTTCAGTTTCTGTCGTCCCAGCCAGCCCGATTCATGTTTCAGTACCTCTTTCTCTTTGTCGTGCAGGTAACGCCAGTCGATCACCACCCGGTCGTAATGTTCAAAGAATGTAGGACGGGAAAGGATCTCCTCTTTTACATTCTGAATATTCCGCAAGGTAAGAGCCCGGCCGGTGACATTAGGCACAGAAGGGATCTCCGGTATTGCCGTAATATCCGCATCACTCAGCCGGACACGGAAGATACGTACGTTACCACCTGCTATCCGGTTGCCCGAATTCTTTCCCGGACGGCTGTTCAATGCCACTTTAGGCGTATAACCGATCGCATTCATTTCAGAACAATCGGTCGGCAACTCACGGATAGAGGTGATCTTTCCGGTTTTTGCACGAAGGGTAAACTCTTTCGGTTCCCAATATTGGTTGGACACCAGCACGGTATATTCGTTGTTATCTTTCGAGCAGGTGACAAGGCTTAGCTCCGGATTGGTATCGAACAGTTGAGCCGAAGCGAAAATGTCCTGCATTAAGGCTTTCGTATGGCCGAGCATCGGATAAGGTTTATCCAGCGGTTGCTCTTCCTTCACCTTCACGGGCAACGCGCATTGAGGTTGTTCCGAAACGCCGTACAGAGAAGCGATAACGGTAACCTTCCCTTTGCCGGCTTTCATTTCGATTGCGGCGGGCTGCTCCCCGCTCTTTTGCAGAACGACGGCGGAAGACGGATAAACCAGTTCGGCCAAGGTATAGGCTCCCTTCTCTGTCAGCAACTTTCCGTTATAAGTGACCGGAGCCGTACAGGTATTTATTTTTCCGGAGGTACGGATGCCGGCTATACCGTCCGGCATATTCTTCAGCGAACCGGCAGTAATAACCAGATGCCCGCCTTCATTTACATAGGCGTTCAGTTTATCATTGATCTCTTTCCCCGGACGAAGCTCATCGGAGATAACCAGGATAGGGAATTGTTTCATTACCCATAACGGGGCATCGCTCATCAGGCAATCGGCAATATCGCCGTAAGGTGTGGGAGCGATAAAACCTCTCTCATCCTTATAATAGGAAGCATCCTGGTAGCCGGGATACAGGATATCGAGCATGGCATCCGTCAGATAGTCGGGCTGTTCGTAAGGAAGATTACCCCACACTTTATAGGCCTGCCGGGAATACAGATGGCGGGGGAACGACCAACCGGAAAAGAAATCGGTCATCAAGGCAACCGGCGTGTACATAACGCCCGGATCACCGTATTTGTCGAGCCATTTGACCGCGCTCTGTTGTATCTTACCGATCGGGCTGAGTTTCTTGTCGTCTATCCGCATCGCTCCTTCAAAACCGACCGCCACACAGTCGTACATCAGATGCGTATAGATCAACCGTTTCAGAAGACCGAGAGAGGTTCCTTTCAACGGGCCTCCGCTTCCGTAATCTTCATCTATATTGGTGGCGTTCGAGTCGTAAGTCTTATGTCCCCAGCGGTTCCATACAGAAGCATTGCCAAACCAGTTGACCCCATATTGCTTACCGGCTCCGCGGATAAAAGAGTAATAGATCTGTGAGTTAGGCAAGCCCTGTGCCGTTTCCGCACCGATCAGGGTGTAGACACCTTCCTTCAGGAAATAATGTCCGAAGTTGAGCGAGACAAGGGTAGCCATTTTATTACCCAACTGATCCCCCATCTCCTGGAAATGACGCTGGAAGTTGAAATATTGTTGCTTACGGTCGGCACCGAGCGGGTACATACGGGGGGCAAAACTGCCTACATACCGGCCGTCCTGTTCACCGTTATCCATTCCTAGCCAGCGGTCACCCAGCTCCGACTCGAACAGGTCGAGCACTCCGTCGGGAATAACGAACTGTGTCCAGTACCCGCCGGGGCCCGAACCGGGAATATATCCCCAAAGGTCGAACAGGTAAAGGTTCCTTTTCTTTATCTCGCCAACAACTTCCTTCAGGTTATCCTGAAAAACCAACGGATAAGACACCCACAGGATATCCCCCAGTTTGTCTTTATCAACCCATTGATCGAGCTTTTGTTTATAATCGCCCGAAAGATCACGGAGAGCGATAAACTGTATCTTGTTATTAAAAAAAGAGGCATCCGGCGATTTCACGTGATAACGGGAGTAATCGGGATGATGGGACGGTGTCATCTGATAAGGATACAGCCTGATACTGTTCTGCGCAAACGATTGGTTGGGATACAACAATCCCAACAGAGTTAGAAGTACTAGAATTTTTTTCATAAGTATAATATATTGTTGTTGCGTTAACAAGCCGACAACCGATAGGGCGATCACTCCTTATCGCAACAAAGGTGCATTTATATTTTGACAACAGGTGTCTATTCGTTCTTAAAAAAGCTGATAATCCACTAATTAGAATATATTTACGAATAAATAATAACGATTTTCGTACATACAGCCTAATCGAGAGAGGCGGGAAGATAGTCTTTCAGTACCAGACGAAGCTGTGCCAGGGCTTTCTTCTGATATAATTTCACTGCATTTACGGAAACTCCCATTTCAGCAGAGATTTCAGCATAGGTCAGGTTCTTATACCGACTAAGCTCAAAGACCTTTTTATACTGTGGGGGCAATTCCTTCACCGCTTTGTCGACCCGCTCTATCAGTTCCCTGGACAAAACATAATCGAGAGGGGATTCATCCAGCGAGAACAAGGTATTTTTGTCTTTTACCTCTTCCAGCTCTATATACTGAAGTTGATTTTTCCTTAGATAACTCAAGCAGGCATTATGAGTAGCTTTGATAAGATATGCCCTGATGGATGTCGTGATCTCCAGCGTGTCCCTGTTCTCCCATAACCAACGGAAAACATCCCCCACCAGCTCCTCGACTATATGTTTCTCCAGGATATAAGAACGTGCTTCATAACACAGAAGGACATAATACTTTCTGAATAAGAATTCAAAAGCTTTATGATTTCCTTGCTGCAACTCCACTAATTCATCACGAGTATCCATCCTAACAGATTATAGATAATGCCACAAACCTACTTATCCATCTAAATATCAACACAATAAATATCACATGACGTTTTAACAAAAACCATGAATGACTAAAATAAACGGTCCTTTTTTCTAGTCGTTTTTGTGTTGATCAAATAAAGTCGATTCTGAGCTTTAAAAGTACTAATAATGTGTGATATACCATTCAATTTAATAGTGTAAAATTCAAAAGATTTTCTTGAAAAACAGTGACTAAAAAAAACGACCGTTTTTTTTAGTCACCATAAAACACATCTACACTTATTAATTTTCAATAGACACGCTCGATTTACATAACAAAACAAGCCTATTCATTCAGCATTGTCTATCGGCGTCAAGAAGCAGGTACTTATTTATAATTCGAATCTTGAACCAAAACGCCACCTGCTTTATCGATTTCACTTTGTGGTAACGGGAAATAATAGAATGCCGGCTTAAATACCTTCACATAAGTAGGTAAAGCAGGATCTGCCGCTCCATTCACCAGTTTTTCCATTAATTTCCAACGTTTCAACTGGAAGTAACGATGACCTTCAAATACAAATTCGACACGCCACTCATTACGAATACGCTCACGCATCTGCTCCTTTGTCAGGCCTGCAGGTAATTCCGGTTGTCCAGAGCGTACACGAACCTTATTAACGGCATTGTAAACTTTTTGAGTCGGTCCATTTGCTTCGTTTTCAGCTTCAGCAATCATCATTAATACTTCAGCATAACGCAGAATAACAACATCTGCATCAGAGATCGTTGAATAACTTGGCATTTCTGTAGTCGGCTGAAGTAATTTCATCATACCGAAACCAGTCTGCATCTGATTGGTTATTGTAATTGGTCCATTGTCTTCATATCCTTCATCCGGGAAAATGGCTACTCCACTATGGCAAACCGTTTCATACAAACGACGATCACGAATATGAACTCCACCTGCACCAGAAAACAATTTTTCTCTTTCAGCCTTATTAGCGTCCGACAAGGATCCCGTTGCTAACAACGATTCATCAACTGTTGCAGTCAATGGAGATTCCCCCCATTTCAAACCATCCGTACATTCAAAAGCATTTACCAAATCACGGGTTACTCCACATGTTGTCCACGCCCCGTAGTACAAGTCCATACTATGTGTAGTGTTAGGTGCTAAATAACGAACAGAGAACATGATTTCAGGAGAAGCTAACTGTTGCGCAGAAATAAAGTTATCTCTCATTCTATCCGCCAGTTCATATCCCTGAATACCTTCCAGCAACGTTACGATTGTACCCATTTTTGATGCATCCGCATTACCATTATCATCATAAGCTTCGGCCAACATTAAGCGAGCTTTAAACGCCTTCATCGCTCCCGGAGTAAAATACCCGCTCATCTGTGAATCCGAATATGGTTTATCGGGCAAAGCTGCGATTGCCTCATCAAAGTCCTTTATAATCTGAGTATACACTTCAGCACGGGTAGCTTTCGGTTGATACATATTTTCCGTTGTCAAAGAAGACGTCACCAAAGGAACTTCCCGATAACACTGGTACAACCAGGAATAATAGTAAGCTCTCAACGCTTTGCATTGCGCCAGAATAAAACTCTTGTCTGTTTCCGACATATCCGCACCCTGATAAGTTTCCAGATTCTCCATGACCAAATGAATACGGGCAATGCCTCTGTAACAATGATCATACATATAAGAAACATATCCGCCGGTATTCGGATCCAAATCACCCAATGCGATTGTTTGTGAACTACCATAAGTAGACTCATTATGCTGACAAATAGAATTATCCGTCAGGTTATCAAAACAAGCTACAATTTGTGACATAACTCCGGGCCATTCATACATCATGGAAAAACTTCCTGCCAATGCTGAATCGAAATCACTTTTCTTCTGCCAGAAAATAGACTGTGATGGTGAAGAAGGAGGATCTTTCTGTAAGAAATCACTACAAGATGTCGTAGAACCCACCAATAAAGCCGAAGCCAATATTATATTTATTACTTTTTTCATTGCATTCTACTTTTAAAATTCAACATTCAAACCAAATGAACAAATCCGGTTCTGAGGATACTGGGCTGCACGACCGTCATCATTACGTTCAGGATCCAAACCATAATATTTTGTAAATGTCAACAAGTTATCTCCGGAGAAATAAACTCTGACTCTCGACATTTTAACCTTATCCGTAACAGATTTAGGCAAAGTATATCCAAAAGTCAAATTTTTCAAACGGAAATAAGAGGCGTTCTGTAAGAAATAACTGTTTGCCCTTGTATTCTTATTACCTCCCAAATTATCGTTATATAATCTCGGATGCTCTGCATTATAAGGATTTTCCTCTGTCCACATGCCTTCTATATATTCACGAGTAGGAGCAGAACCTTGGCGGAAGGGTTGCATCCCCCAGTCAGTCGTATACCATTTCTTTCCGGAAACACCTTGTCCTAATAAAGACAAATCAAAACCTTTCCAACTTACACCGGCATTTACCGAATATTCAAACCCCGGAAAACGTCCGGACATCGGTACACGGTCGTCATTATCGATTACACCGTCATTATTCTGATCTTTATATTTCAAATCGCCCGGCAATGTATTATCATTAAACTGCTTCGGAGAATTTTTCACTTCATCTTCCGTTGCAAAAACTCCGATACATTCCAACATATAATATTCATTATAAGGAAGTCCCTCTCTTCTCAGTTTATAACCATCGATTTCTTCCGCACCAAACTGAGTCAGTTTGTTTCTTGAACGATCGAAATAGACACCGGCATTGTACTGCAAACCTTTGAAAACGCCGTCTGAAATCATGTTATTATAGTTAAATGCGATTTCAAAACCCTTATTTTCAACTTCTCCATTATTTACAGTCGGAGCAGAAAGTCCCAATAAGTAAGACACTTGTGATGAGCGTAAAATATCGGAAGTGGTTTTCTTATACCAGTCAAAAGTCATAGTTAGGCCATTGAATACTTGTAAGTCGACACCTATGTCGGTAATAGTCGTTGTTTCCCATTTTATATCACGATTTGCATAGGCTTTTTGCTGATAACCGACAGTTTCTGTTTTTTTATCAAACGGATAATTGGAAACACTTTCTATCATAGCCTGATAAGGGTACAAACCGATATTCTGGTTACCCAATTGCCCCCAGGAAGCACGTAACTTGGCATTATTCAACCAATTAAGATTCAGCCCTTTAATAAAATCTTCTTCCGTAAGACGCCATCCAGCAGAAAAAGAGGGGAAAATACCCCAACGGTTTTCAGATGAAATACGGGAGGTACCGTCATAACGCATATTTGCTTCAAACAAATAACGTTCTTTAAAGTTATAGTTCAAACGGCCGAATACAGACTGAATAGCCCATTCTTCCTGCTTTCCCCCATTAGACCAGTTTGCATTAGACCCCGCATCGATAACCGGAAGATCAAAAGCGAACTCTTTCCTATAAGCTTTCAATGTTTCATATTTCTCTGACTCCTGGTTGTAACCTGCCATAATATTAAAATTATGATCGGTATTCGGAGTCGTATAATCATATTTCAAATAGGTGTACAGATTTTGATAAAAACGACGCTGATCTTCCACCGTCAAACCATTGCTTCCTTTATCCAGATTTCCAGTCTTTACACCTGTATGGTAATCGTAAACAGGTTCATCCGAACCTCCCCATTCTTTTGACTTATTAGACTCCAGACGGACTGCACCTTTCGTATGCCATGTCAATCCTTTTGCCAGATTCACTTCAACCCATAATTGAGCATTGATATCAAAATTCTGGAATTTTTTAGATGTATTCGATGCAATAATGGCCGGCATATTTTTATTATGGTCTTCGTGCGAATAAGCGGAGCCTGTCCAACGACGCACACCGGATCCATCATCCGGCAACCACGGCATATAGGTCGGAGCTTGTGACATTGTTGATAACAAAACATCATCCTGTCCTTGACGTGGCTGAGAACGATCACCATACATCATGCTGGTATAAGTACCGATCTTGATAAAATCTGTGATCTGGGAAGTCAAATCTACTGTCGCGTTATATTTCTGATACTCGAATCCTCTTAAAGTTCCCGGTTGATTCACAAAATTCAATGCGACGTTATAAGTCGTTTTTCCTGAATTTCCAGCAACAGACAAGTTATGATTCTGAACGACAGCCGTCCTGAACATATAATCCAACCAATCGAAATTCGGATACTGTTCGCTGCCTCCACCATTTCTATAGGCATCGATCTGTTCTTGTGTATAAGCCTTACCCGTTCCGGAATTCTTCTGTGCCAAATTATATAGTTCCATATATTCGACAGAGTTAGTAACCAGATCATACATGCGAGTCGGATTATATAAACCCACATTTCCATGATATGCAATATGTGCTTTACCATCACCGACACCCGCACCTTGTTTAGTTGTAACAAGAATAACACCATTAGCCGCACGGGCACCATAGATCGCAGCTGAAGCAGCATCCTTCAACACGGAAACACTTTCAATAACACTCGGATCCAAATTGGATATACTACCGGGCACACCATTAATCAAAACCAATGGATCTGAACCGGCACTGGAGAAAGTGCCCTGACCACGTACACGGAAAGAGGTAGACTCGTCACCCGGAGTACCCAAACCTTGATTTACACGTAATCCCGGCACCTGGCCCTGTAACATTGTTGCAGTATTTGTTACCGGACGTTTAGCCATATCTTCACCCGTCACGGCCGTTACAGCACCTGTCAAATTCAATTTCTTCTGTGTACCGAAACCCACCACCACCACTTCATCCAGTGCCTGTGAATCTTCTTTCAGGATAACAGAGACAACAGATTTATTCCCAACCGGAATACTTTGCTCGATATAACCTATATAAGAAATCTTCAATGTAGCACCTTCAGGAATATCCAATGTAAAGTTCCCATCCACATCCGTAACCGTTCCGATTGCCGTTCCATCTACTACGACATTTGCACCGATAACAGGTTCGCTATTTGCATCCATAACACGACCTGTAATACGTTTTGTCTGTTGCATCACTGACTCCGGTCCGACTTTTCCGGCACGAGTGATTACAATATGGCGATCGTTGATTTCATAACGAACATTCCGCCCATTGAACAGAACGGCCAGCACTTCATCAATCGATTTATTCGCCAGGGAAACAGATACTTTTTCATCCAGATTCAAGTCTTTTACATCCAGACTGAATGAGAACTCGCTTTGACTCTTAATCGACTCAATAGCTTCGCGGATCGTGGCATTTTTAAGATTTAAGGAAAGCATATGTTCAGTCGCATACGTATTTGCGCTAAGAGAGAGCGTTCCGGCAACCAGTAACACACCAGCCAGGTTAGCCAGACGTCCTGCTCTTGTAGCCAATAAGGCCTGAACAGATCTTCTAAATGTTTTTTTCATACTTCACTTGTTTAAGATTTAACATTTTAATTACTTCGCAAAAGGGCCGGAAATTCTATCCGCCCGTGGTTCAAATACATTTACTTCATTCAATTTCTTTTTTAATTGATTAAACTTCTGTTAATTATAAATTCTGACAAGCTCCGGCCTCACCTCATATCTGAACTTATTGCCGGAAGAGAGTATCTCCAATACTTTTTCTATTGTTACATTCTCCTGGAAATCGGAGTAGTAGACTATTTTCTTCAGCCGCTCGTTTTCTATCCGGACAGGTATATCGTACAGGCGTTTTAATTCTTTTGTGATCTCTTCCAATGATACTTTATCGAACACCATCGCTCCGTTACGCCAGTTATCGATATGGCTGGCATCTACCGAGTCGACCGAGACCGTCAGGTCTTCCTTTTTTAATGTAAAACGTTGGTTCGGTTGCAACACGATGGGAGCGGCATCGGCCAGAAAATCTCCGACCTTCACCGCACCTTCCTTGAGGGTTACTTTCACCTCCGAGTCTTCTTCATAGGATTTCAGATTGAATTTCGTACCGAGAACCCTTACTGCCAGTTCTCCGGTATTTACCACAAAGGGTAATTCCTTATTCTTGCTTACTTCGAAATAGCCTTCTCCCGACAGTTCGATACTTCTCGATTCTTTCGCAAAATTCGAATCGTATGTCAGTTTACTGCCTGCATTGAGCCATACCACCGATCCGTCCGGAAACGTGACTTTCGATTTTGCTCCAAGCGGAACTTCAACGACGTATTCTTTATACTCTTGTACAACGGCAGGTATAATTTGTTCGGGTTGCTGCCAAAAGAGAAGGGAAGATATTCCGCCTAATAAAAAGATGATAGCAGCAGCCGAAACTCGCAGGGCATACTTATAGCGGTCTATTCGTTTTATTGTAACATGCTTGGTTTCTTTATCAAAACGCCCGATCGCTTTTTCCACATCAAATCCATCTGCATTCGCAACTATTCCGGCTGCCTTCCAGATACTCACTGTATGATGAAAATAAGTTCTATTCTCCGGATTCGCTTTGATCCATTGCTGTAAAGCCGTATGTTCCTCCGCGTTCAGAGAGCCATCCAGAAAAGATTGTATATAATTATCTATTTGATCCATTTTCTTCAATTAAAAAGCGGAAATTTCCCCACTCATTAATTAAAGGCGCAAAAAAGAGGAAGGCGGGTATATCAGTGTTTATATTTTTTGTATAAATCCTGAATATTTATCTGAATGTTAATACTAGCAAAGTCTTCAAAAGCCATTATAAAATGAAAAGTCGAGTATTATATGTACATTATTTTTCCGTATTTTTGCACTCAAAATTCATAAGCACTTATTTATAATGGATCATACTCCTGCTAAGATACCTTCACCCTTACTCTCGCTCGTTCCCATACTTGTATTGGTTGCGCTCCTGTTTGTCACTATCCGTACCTTCGGCAGTGATGCCCTGAGCGGTGGAAGCCAGGTTGTTTTGCTCACGGCTACAGCCGTTTGCTGTCTCATTGCTATGGGATACAGTAAAGTGCGGTGGAAAACGATCGAGCTGGCAATGATCAATAATATTACCGGGGTGGCTACGGCCTTGATCATCCTGTTGATTATCGGAGCGTTATCGGGTAGTTGGATGATAAGCGGGGTGGTGCCGACATTGATCTATTATGGAATGCAGATCATTCATCCGAGTTTCTTTCTGGCATCGACCTGCATTATTTGTGCGATCGTCTCCGTTATGACGGGAAGCTCGTGGACAACGATTGCCACGATCGGTATTGCTTTGCTGGGTATCGGGCAAGCGCAGGGATTTGAAGTGGGATGGATTGCCGGGGCGATTATTTCGGGTGCCTACTTCGGGGATAAGATATCTCCACTTTCGGATACGACGGTACTGGCGGCATCGGTAACGGACACTCCGCTGTTCAAGCACATCAAATACATGATGATAACGACAGTTCCTTCCATGCTTATCACACTGGCGATCTTCACCATAGCCGGTTTTACACATGAAGCGACAGCCAGCGATCAGATTGCCATGTATTCTGCTTCGCTCCGAGAGACGTTCAATATCTCCTTTTGGCTACTGATCGTTCCGATCGTTACCGGGATATTGATAGCCAAACGGGTACCTTCCATTGTCACACTGTTTATTTCGACAACACTGGCCGGTATATTTGCCCTGATATTCCAACCGCATTTATTACAGGAAATATCCGGCTTACCCGTGCAGGATATGCAATCGCAGTTCAAAGGCTTGCTTATGACGTTTTACGGAAGCACAGGGATTCAGACCGGTAATCCGGATTTGAACGACCTGGTTTCCACCCGTGGGATGGGCGGTATGATGAACACGATCTGGCTAATCATCTGCGCGATGTGTTTCGGCGGGGCTATGACGGCCAGCGGAATGCTGGGAAGTATCACTTCCGTATTTATCCGTTTTATGAAACGTACCGTGGGACTGGTGGCATCCACCGCCATGTCGGGATTGTTCCTCAATATCTGCACGGCCGACCAGTATATATCGATCATCCTTACCGGAAATATGTTCAAGGATATCTATCAGAAGAAAGGATATGAAAGCTGCCTGCTGAGCCGTACAACGGAAGACTCGGTGACAGTTACTTCCGTTCTTGTTCCCTGGAATACTTGTGGTATGACGCAGGCTACCATCCTGGGTGTTGCCACGCTCACATATTTACCTTATTGTTTCTTTAATCTAATCAGCCCGTTGATGAGCATAACGGTTGCCGCCATCGGGTATAAAATCAAGCGGACAAATGAAAAGACTGAAAGTATCGCTACTGACTAAAGTAGTTATTGCCATTGCAGCCGGTGTGTTGTTCGGCCAGTTCCTGCCGAATGGTATCGCACGTATCTTTGTAACCTTCAACTCGTTATTCGGGAATTTCCTTTCGTTCTCCATCCCTCTTATCATCCTGGGATTGGTAACGCCTGCCATCGGCGATCTGGGGAAAGGCGCAGGGAAATTGCTGGCTATCACTGCCCTGATAGCATACGGGTCAACGATATTTTCCGGATTCTTTACCTTTTTCAGCAGTTCGGCGATCTTCCCGCATATCTTACCTGCCAACGCAGAACTTACAGCGATGGACAATCCTGAAGATTTCATGCTACAACCTTATTTCACGGTAGGTATGCCGCCATTAATGGATGTAATGACAGCCTTGTTATTATCATTTACAGTCGGGTTGGGGCTTTCTTATATCAGCGGGAATGCTTTGCGTGAGGCTTTCAACGACTTCCAGAAAATCATTACCATACTGATCGAAGCGGTTATTATTCCTTTGCTTCCCCTGCATATCTTCGGTATCTTCCTGAATATGACAGTCAGCGGACAGGTAATGAGTATTATAACGATGTTCCTGAAAGTGATCGTGGTGATATTCGTTCTTCACGTGCTGCTTTTACTTATTCAGTTTACTATTGCAGGAACTGTCAGCGGTAAAAACCCGTTCCGCTTATTAAAAAATATGCTGCCGGCTTATGCTACCGCATTAGGCACACAATCGTCGGCCGCGACGATCCCGGTTACACTGGCCCAAACGATCAAGAACGGGGTTCGGGAAACGATTGCTATTTTTGTTATCCCGTTATGTGCGACTATTCATCTTTCGGGTAGTACGATGAAAATTACAGCTTGTGCGATGGCTATTATGTATATGGCCGGAGAACCGGTAACTTTTGCAAGCCTGGCGGGTTTCATTATGATGCTGGGAATAACGATGGTAGCCGCTCCGGGAGTTCCGGGCGGAGCGATCATGGCAGCCTTGGGATTACTGCAAAGCATGCTGGGCTTCAACGAGACTTTACAGGCTTTGATGATCGCCTTATATATTGCGATGGATAGTTTCGGTACGGCCTGCAACGTGACAGGTGACGGGGCTATCGCAGTGGTGGTGGACAAGATTGCGGGAAAACAGCAATCTACCGCCAACGTATCTGAATAGCTAACGCTTGCGGGTAACTTCTTCGAGTAGTTCCTGCAAGGTTTTCACACCTTTTTCGCGCATCATCGCAACAGCGATATGGCCACAGGCATAGGCATCCGCCATCGCATGGTGGTGATTTCTCAGATCATAACCACAATAGGCGGCTACCGTATGCAGTTGATGATTGACGAGGAAAGGATACATTTTTCGAGACAAACGGCAGGTACAATAGAACTGATATTTCGGATAAGCCAGTTCATACGTTTCATGCACAGCTTTCAGGCATCCTTCATCGAAGGGGCTGTTATGGGCAACCAATGGTAAATCTTTAATCTTAGGAGAGATCACTTCCCACACCTCTTCAAAATCGGGTGCGTCATTCGTGTCGGCCGGTGTCAGGCCATGAACAGCCGTAGTCCATTGGGTATAGTAGTTCGGATAAGGACGGATCAGGCTGTATACCTGGTCGATTATTTTGTTATCCTCAATAATAGCAACCCCGACACTGCATACACTACAGCGTTTCCCATTGGCTGTTTCAAAATCTATTGCGGCGAAGCGTTCCATATAGCGTTTATCATTATTTTCTACAAAGATAGGATCTTTTAAACACTGGAACACGAAGGCGCCGGGAAAGAACAAAAAAAGTACTTAATAAGTAAGCTTTAATCTACTTAATAAATAGACATCCGTCTACTTATCGAGTAAGTTAACAACTACTTAGTAAGTAGGCGTGCATTTACTTACTAAGTAGTTTTTTAGATATTGCGATATGCTTTTTCACTAATCAGGACGGGGAACAACCATATAGTCTTTCTCCCATTCCAGATAACGTGCTACCATATCTTTTACCTTATCCGGATACTGGTCAGCCAGATTATGCATTT
>OGYB01000782.1_pt1 | contig 17577 bp, 17 predicted proteins | sample 1576421 | NCBI WGS metagenome assembly OGYB01 (sample SAMEA3541577, study PRJEB24748) | human gut metagenome | biome: human gut; feature: human-associated habitat; material: faeces | place: China | collected 2012
GGCCATCAGCAGTCCGCCGCTGGTCTGGGGGTCGTACAGAATGTCCTGCATGGCTCGGCTGACGGCGCCGCGCACCTCCACCCCGGCCTGGGCGTAGTCCCGGTTGCGGTAGGCTCCGGCGGGGATAAAGCCCATCTCCGCCAGGGGATAGGCCTCGGGGTGAAAAGGCACCCGGTCGGTCTGGATATGGATGGAGCAGCCGCTGCCCTGGGCCATTTCAAAGCTGTGACCCAGCAGGGCAAAGCCGGTGACGTCGGTACAGCTATGGACCGGATAGCGGACCATGATGTCACGGGCGGCCTTGTTCAGGGTGGCCATCTGCCGGTAGATGCGCTTCAGGACCGGGGGCTCCACCAAGTCGGCCTTGGCGGCGGTGGTGAGGATACCAATGCCCAGCGGCTTGGTGAGGAGCAGAACGTCGCCGGGGCGGGCGCCGCAGTTTTTCAGGACCTTTTGGGGGTGGACGAAGCCGGAGACCGCCAGACCGTAGATGGGCTCCGCGCCGTGGATGGTGTGGCCCCCGGTGATGATGGCCCCCGCCTCGTAGGCTTTGTCGTAGCCCCCCCGCAGGATCTCCTGCACGGTCCCCGGCTCCATCTGCTCAGGAATGCACAGGATGTTCAGCGCCAGCTTGGGCTCCCCGCCCATGGCGTAGACGTCGCTCATGGCGTTGGCCGCCGCGATCTGCCCGTAGAGGAACGGGTCGTCCACGATGGGGGGGAAGAAGTCGGTGGTCTGCACCAGGGCGGTCTCGTCGTCCAGAACGTAGACGCTGGCATCGTCGCTCTTGTCGTAGCCCACGATCAGGCGAGGGTCCTGATGGGTCAGGAAGCCCTCCAGCATGTGCACCAGCGTCCCGGCCCCCACCTTGGCGCCGCAGCCGGCGCACTTGGCCAGCTTCGTCAGTTTTACATTCTCTTCCACGTTATGGTTCCTCCTTCAATTTCCCGGACAGGGCCAGCACCGCCTCCAGCACACCGCCGCCTACGGCCAGCGCCTTGTCCGATACCGTATCACAATATTCCCGTTTGCCACGGGGATCCACATCTCCGGCCTTCATCCCCCGGAACACCGGCGTTCCCTCCGACAGGATGCCCCGCAGCACGCCGCTGATGGTGCAGCGCATGGGCTGCCCCTCCACCGTGGCCACCACATCTCCCTCAGAGACCGTGACCCCGATGTCCGCCAGCTGGTGCAGGATGCCGTCTGCCGGAGCACGCAGCACCCGCTCCCCGGCGAAGCCGCCGACGAGTCCCGGTATGCTGGTGTTGGGCAGGGCGCTGCCTCGATAGATGACCCGGCCCAGCGTATGGCCCCGCATGGTCTCCACCACCGCATGGCAGTCCTCTCCGGCAGTGAAGCCCGGCCCCACGCCCACCACCACCGGTGCATCGGTGATGCGGGTACCCAGATTCCGCTTGGCCAGAATGGCATCCACCAGCGCATCCGGCCGCAGTTCCTCCCGGCACCGCAGCTCCGGGTCCGCCAGCACGGAGATCTCTCCCGCCGCACAGATCCTCCGGGCCTGAAGGATGTCCTCTGCCCGGCGGGCCGTGGCATCCTCCACCTGCGTCTCCCCCAGCACGATGGCCTGCGAGAAGCACACGGTGCGGCGAATGGCCGTGGGCTGGGGCAGATCCGTCATAACCACCTGCACGCCGGCCCTCCAAAGGCGCATCGCAATGCCCGTGGCGATATCCCCCGCTCCCCGGATCAGTACCAGCATCGTTTTTCCTCCATCCGTTCTCTTTTTATGAGGATAACATGTTTTCCCGTTTTCGTCAATCACCCCGGTATGGAGGAAAGCCAACGTACCGCCCCGCTATCGCTAATTTCCATCCTCAGACGGCGGTTTCCATTGACGGCAGGCGGCAAGCCTGCTACAATGAGCACATGGAAGAGAAATTATCGTATCGGAATACCGTCCGCCTGTTCGCCGGGGAGAAGTGCTTCGGTCCGGGCGTCGCTCAGCTGCTGCACCATGTGCAGGAGTTTCATTCTTTGCGCTCTGCGGCCAAGGCCATGAACATGGCCTACTCCAAGGCGTGGACCATCGTCAAGTCCTCGGAGCGGATCTTGGGTGTCCAGCTGCTGCATACCTCCGTGGGGGGGAGAAGCGGCGGCGGAGCGCAGCTGACGGAGGAGGCGGTGCTCCTGCTGGATGCCTACACTTCCTTCTGCGCCGACCTGCACGCCGCCGGGGACGCTCTCTTCGCCCAACACTTCGGGTATCTGGAGGGCCGGTCGTAAGCAGCTCCTCTATCTGACAGTCTCACGAAAAAGCTGGTGCAGCTCCTGCGCCAGCTTTTCTATTTGCGCCGGAGTGTTGAAGTCGGAAAGGCTCAGGCGCACCGTGCCGGTATCCAGTGTCCCCGCCGTGCGGTGGGCCAGCGGCGCACAGTGAAGCCCCGCCCGCAGGGCGATACCCCGGCGTCCCAGCGCCTCCGCCAGCTCTTCGCAGTCCCGGCCCGCCGCCCGGAAGGACACCACACCGGTGGGATGGGGGCCGTTTGCGGGCGTGAATACCTCCACCCCCGGCAGGGCCTTCAGGCGGCGCACCGCCTCCGCCGCCAGCTGCCGCTCCCGGCAGGCGATGGCCTCCGGCGTCCGTCGGCGGACGAACCGCAGTCCCTCCAACAGCCCGGCGATGCCCGGCATATTGTGGGTGCCGGCCTCCAGACGATCCGGCAGGGTCGGGGGCATCTGCCGGTCACGGGAGGCACTTCCCGTGCCGCCCAGCAGCAGCGGCCGGGCGGGCCGTGCTCCGCACAGCAGCAGCCCCGTCCCCTGGGGGCCGTAAAGCCCCTTGTGGCCCGGCATGGCAATGAAGGCCGCCCCCAGCTCCGTCAGGTGCAGGGGCAGCGTCCCTGCCGATTGGGAGGCGTCCACCAGCAGCGGCACACCTCGGCTGCGGCAGACTCCGGCGATCTCCTCCAGCGGCTGGACGCAGCCGAACACGTTGGACACATGGTTGACGATCACCGCATCCGCCCCGGCCAGAATGGCCCGTCGGAATTCCTCCGCCGCCTGCTCCCGCCGGAAGGGCGGCGCATCCACCACCGTCAGGCGCACCCCCGGTATGGCGTACAGGGGGCGGCAGACGGCGTTGTGCTCATAGCCGGAGATCACCACCCGGCTGCCGGGAACCACCAGCGACCGGATGGCGATATTCAACCCGTGGGTAGCGTTCATGGTGAACACCACATTCTCCGGCGACGGCACGCCGAACAGCGCCGCCGCCTCGGCCCGGCACCGGAAGGCCGTCTCCTCCGCCCGGCGGGCGGCGGGATGACTGCCCCGTCCGGGAGTGGACAGCTCTGCCGCCGCCTGCGCCATGGCCTGCCGCACCTGGGGCGGCTTTTCCAGCGTGGTGGCCGCAGCGTCCAGATAGATCATGTCCCCGCCTCCTGCCAGCCGCTATCCGTCCGTTCATATATACCAAGGGGCGTCAGCCCCGCTGTCTGTAAGCACGTCTGGGCCTCCTGCTGCCACTGACCCCGCACCTTCACCGCATAGCTGCATCCGCCGCCGGTAAGCCCCGCCGGGGCCCGGAACAGGAAGCTGCGGATACCGCACTGCTCCAACGCCCGCACCATACGCTGGGCATGGGTGACGGAGCGGGCGATGAAAAGAATCTCGTTCATTCTGCACTCCTCCTCACGGGACATTCTATGTGAAAGCGCCCCCGCCGGTGCGGTATCCGCCATACAAAAAGAGGAGAACGGCTCGTCCTCCTCTTTTTTATCGCTTACGGATCAGCTCTCCGCCCTCTGGATCAGCGCCACGGCGTGGGCGGACATCCCCAGTCCCTCGCCGGTGAAGCCCAGATGTTCCTCCGTAGTGGCCTTAACGTTCACCTGTTCCGGCTGGATGCCCAGCGTCCGGGCCAGCGCACAGCACATCTCCTGCCGGTAGGGGGCGATTTTTGGGGCCTGCGCCACCAATGTGGCGTCGATATTTACCACCTGCCACCCCTGCTCCGTCAGGGCCTTCATCACCCGCTCCAGCAGCGTCAGGCTGGAGATGTTCAGAAAGGCATTGTCGCAGTCCGGGAATAGCTTCCCGATATCGTCCATACCGGCAGCGCCCAGCAGGGCATCCATCACCGCATGGGTCAGCACGTCCGCATCGGAGTGGCCGTCCAACCCCTTCTCCCACGGGATGGTAACACCGCCTAAGATCAGAGGCCTTCCCTGTGCTAGACGGTGGACGTCGTACCCGTGTCCTACCCGCAGTCCTGTCATGCCTGTTTCCTCCTCTCGGCCAGAATGGCCTCCGCCAGACGCAGGTCCAGCGGCGTAGTGATTTTGATGTTCTCCGGATCCCCGGCGGTGAGATAGACCTCCTTGCCCAGCCGCTCCACAGCGGAGCAGTCGTCCGTCAGAGTCACCTCGGCGTTCACCGCCGACTGGAGCGCCGCCTTCAGCAGCTCCGCCTGAAACACCTGCGGCGTCTGCACGGCAAAGAGGGCCGCCCGGTCCGGTGTCTCCAGCACCCGGCCCGTGGACGGCTCCGTCCGCTTGATGGTATCCGACACCGGCACCGCCGGGGCGGTGGCATAGGTGCGCTCCCCGAAACGGATCAGCTCGTCGATCTGTTCCGGGCGGATCAGGGGCCTTGCCCCATCGTGTACGGCGATGAGCCGGGCCTTTTCGTTGGCCTCCAGCGCCGCCGCCAACACCGAGTGGGTGCGGGTCTCACCGCCCACTACCACCCGCACGGGCTTTTGCAGGCTACATTTCTGGCACAGCTCCGCCATCTCCGCCAGACACTCCGTCCGGGTGGACAGTATGATCTCGTCCACCAGCGTGGCGGCATCAATGGCCCGGAGGGTGTGGGCCAGAACCGGCTCCCCCTCCAGCGGCAGCAGCAGCTTGTTGCCGCCGCCCATGCGCCGGGATTCCCCCGCCGCCGGTACGATCATGGTACAGTAGGGGCGGCGCCTATCCCGCAGCTTCCCCAGCCGATCAAATAGCTTCATTCGTTCTTCGCTCCCGTCATCATGGCCTGCTCAATGCGCTGCTCCGCATCGGGATAGGTATGTCCCTCCACCAGCACCACCTCGGATACCAATATTTGTTTGGCGCTGTGGAGCATCTTGCGCTCACCGTTGGAAAGGCCCTTCTCCCGGTCCCGCCACATAAGGCCCTTGATGACACGGGCCACCTCCAGCAGGTCGCCGCTCTTCAGCCGGTTCAGGTTCTCCCGATAGCGTCGGTTCCAGTTGGTGGTGTGGTCGATCTCCAGCCCCGGAATGGCGCTCAGCACCTCCCGGATGCGACCGGAGGTGGACAGGGCCCGGACGCCGATGGCCCCGCAGCTGCCTGTGGGGATCTTCAGCGTCAGCCCGCCGGAGGGCATTCGGAACACGTAGTAGCTGCCCAGCTGTCCGCCCAGCCGTTCCTGCACGATACTTTCGATGATCCCCGCCCCGTGCATGGGGTGAACCACCCGGTCACCTACCTGATACATACCGGTCCTTCCTTTCCAAACGATTTTTGTGTATAAGTACTCAAGAATATTATACCCTTATCCCGGTATATTTTCAAGAAAAATCGCAAAAAACGGTCCATCTATGAAAAAACAGCCTGCTGCGCACATTCCTTGCACGCAGCAGGCTGTTTTGTTTCATGGGACGGCTTATTCCACGGTGACGCCCCGCTGGGCAAAGCTCTTCACCATCAGATCCAGATCCGGCTCGATGTGCAGAGGCTCCCCGGCGGACTTGATGGCGTTGGCCACGTCCTTCAGGCCGTTGCCGGTGACCACCGATACCACCGTGGCATCCTTCTCGATGAGACCCTGCTCACAGGCCTTCTTCAGCGCCGCCGTACCGGTGACACCGGCAGGCTCACCGAACACGCCGCAGGTGCGGCCCAGCAGCCGCTGCGCCGCCAGGATCTCCTCGTCGGTGACGCAGATAGCCAAGCCCTTGGACTCCCGAATGGCCGCCAGTGCCTTGTCGGCGTTGCGGGGTACACCCACGGAGATGGAGTCGGCAATGGTGTTCTCCTCCATGGGCTCCCACGGCTTATTTTCCTGAATGGCCCGGTTGATGGGATAGCAGCCGTAGGACTGGGCGGAGATGAGCCGGGGCAGCTTGTCGATGAAGCCGATGGCATACAGATCCTTGAAGCCCTTCCACACGCCGGCGATGGTGCAGCCGTCGCCCACGGAGATGGCCAGATAGTCCGGCATCTCCCAGTTCAGCTGCTCGGCGATCTCCAGGGCCACGGTCTTTTTCCCTTCAGAGAGATACGGGTTGATGGCAGCGTTGCGGTTGTACCAGCCGTACTTCTCGATGGCCTCGGCGGACATCTTGAAGGTCTCCTCGTAGTTGCCCTTGACGGAGATGACATTGGCCCCGAAGATCATCAGCTGGGCTACCTTGCCCTTGGGAGCCCGCTCCGGCACGAAGATATAGGTCTTGAAGCCCGCAGCGGCGGCGTTGCCCGCCAGAGAGCTGGCGGCATTGCCGGTGGAGGAGCAGGCGATGGTCTTGGCGCCCGCCTCATAGGCCTTGGCCACAGCCATGGCGCTGGCCCGGTCCTTCAGGGAGGCCGTGGGGTTTTGGCCGTCATCCTTCACCCACAGCTTGCGGATCCCCAGTGCACGGGCCAGATTAGGCTCGTCGTACAGAGGGCTCCAGCCCACCCGCAGAGGGGTATCAGGGGTAGTTTCCTCCACCGGCAGCAGCTCCCGGTAGCGCCACATGGAGCGGTTCTCCCGCCGAGCCAGCTTCTCCTTGGTGAGGACGGACTTGATGTAGTCGTAGTCATAGACGATGTCCAGAATACCGCCGCACTGGCAGTTGGTCAGGTCCGGAGTGGCCTCATAGGTTTTGCCGCAGCGGACGCACTTTCCGTATTTCACGTTTTTCATGGTGACACCTCGTTCTATAAGATTCAGTCTTCTTCCCGTAAATTCTCCAGTGCCACCCGCACTGCCTCCACCACAAAGGCGTTGAAGGTGCAGTCCGTTCCCTGAATGGCCTCCTCCACCTCCCTGATGACAGTGTTGGGAAAGCGGATGGATTTCGTGGTAGAACTGGGTGGACTGGGTATCTTGAATTTACGCATGATAGGCACTCCTTGTCACTTTTTTACATGACAAATTGTACCTACATTTTGTGCTTCAATAAATGGTACATTAAGTATTGCGTAATGTGTTGCATTTTGTAATGCCGTGCGATAAAATGGTCGGAAACCATACGCCGGGGGACTTGGATCCTCGGCCCAAAGGAGGTGGAACGCTTGGAGAACAGCCAGAACTTCCCCGCATACTACACTGTTCTGTGCGCCCGGGCCGCAGACGCCATCGACGCCATCGACCAACAGCGCTATCAGGAGGCCAGAGCGCTTCTGATCGCCGGGATGCAGGAGGCTGAGGAGATCATTCTATCCCAAGAGGAATAAAAACGCAAGGGCGGGACGGAGGTCCCGCCCCTGCGGCGTCTTGTGGGGTGATTCGCGCTTACAGAGCCTTCAGCAGGCCGGTGGCCTCGTTGAACTCGCAGATCAGCTGATCCAGCTCCTTGGCCTGAGCGTGAACGGCATCCCAAGTGTTCTTGGTGTCGTACCACTGGGCGTTCAGGTCCTCCACGTCCATACCCTGCTGCTCCACCCAAGTGTAGTACTTCAGGTTGTGGACACGCTTGCGCTCGGTGTAGGTCAGCTCCAGCATACTGTCGGTCTTGAGACCCAGCATATGCACGGCGTGATCCAGAGCAGCCTCGTGGGCGTTGTAGGCGCCGTGCTGCTGATTCAGCTCCTCGATGCGGCTGCCGTACATCACGGCGGAGTCGGTGAGGACGGTGGCCACCACGTCGTTCTCGGTGAGTTCATAGTACTTGGCCATCTTGATGCAGCACAGCACATTGGCGATGCCGGAGATGCCCAGCCAGCTCATCTTCTCGATCTCCTCGTCGCTCATGCCCAGCTCATCCTTCATGTACTGCTTACCCTCCGGGGTGTTGAACAGGCGCAGCAGACGCTGGGAGTCCTCGTCGTCGATGGCGATGGCCATGTCGGTGTTCTTCACATTGTGGATCCAGGGGATGTGCTTGTCACCGATGCCCTCGATGCGGTGGCCGCCGAAGCCGTTATCCAGAATAGTGGGGCATTGCAGAGCCTCGCCCACGGCCAGCTTCAGGTGGGGATAGCGCTCCTTCAGCAGATCGCCGGCGGACATGGTGCCGGCGGAGCCGGAGGTGAAGCAGGCGCCGGCGAAGTTCTGACCGGGCTTCTTGATGGCCTCGAACAGGTCTGCCAGAGCGTAGCCGGTAACGTTGTAGTGCCACAGGGGGTTGCCCATCTCAGCGAACTGGTTGAAGATCATCATGGTGGGATCCTTCTTCAGCTCCCAGGTCTTATCAAAAATCTCCTTGACGTTGGACTCGCAGCCGGGGGTAGCGATGATCTGACCGGCGATGCTCTTGAGCCAGTCAAAGCGCTCACGGGACATATCCTGCGGCAGGATCGCCACGGACTCGCAGGCCAGCAGCTTGGAGTTGAAGGCGCCGCCACGGCAGTAGTTGCCGGTGGAGGGCCATACAGCGTGATGATAGGTGGCGTCAAACTGTCCGGTCACCAGACGGGGAGCCAGACAGCCGAAGGAAGCGCCCACCTTGTGGCAGCCGGTGGGGAACCACTTGCCGGACATGGCAACGATACGGCAGGGAACGCCGGAGAGCTTGGTGGGGATCTCCACATAGTTGGGGACCGCCTGGAACAGGCCGCCGGTCTCCTTGGCCTCGTTGTGCCAGGAAATACGGAACAGGTTCACGGGATCCACGTCCCACAGGCCGGTGGTGGAAAGCTTGGCCTTGATCTTCTCCGGGATCAGATCGGGGTTCTGCATCTGAGCAATGGTGGGGATGATAATGTGGTTCTCCTTGGCCTTCTGGATGTTATGCTCCAAGCCAACCTTGTTGATGGACAGATCGATCATGTTTTTTCCTCCTGTTTCATTTGTCTCCGTCTTTGTTTGCGTCGATGTAGGAATATAGGGTATATTTGGAAATACCGAAGTATTTTGCCACTTTGTCGCCGGACTTGGTCACCAGAAAGGCCCCCGACTGGTTCAGAAACTGGATGGCCCGAACCTTGTCCTCCTTGTTCATCAGGGCCACGGGCTTTCCCACCATGGCCACCGACTGGTCGATGAGCTCGTCGAGGACGGCGTTGACGTTGATGATGCGCTCCGGCTCCGTCTGCTCCTTGTCACGGGTAGAAAGCAGCTCCCCGATGGTGTTCTGGATCATCATCAGCCCCGACACATCATAGTTGATGGAGAAGATGGCTACCACGCCGCCCCGGCTGTTGCGGATGTACAGCGACGAGGACTTGAGGATCTTGCCGTCCGGGGTACGGGTCAGATAGCACAGGTGATCCTTTGGCTGCTCGTCCTGCCGGGCCAATTGGTCCAGCACCACCTGCGACGCTCCGTCGCCCACCTTACGGCCGGATACATGGCCGTTTTCGATGTGTACGATGGTGTGATCCGGCCGGTTGCCCGATACGTCGTGGATCACCACCTCGCAGTTGCTCCCAAACTGGGCCGCCACACCGGCGGCGATCTGCTTCAGCGTTTCCAGCCGTCTTGTCTCCATGTATCCGCCTCCTGTTTTGAATCTTTCACAGCTACATGATACCACACTTTTCGCAGAAATCAATGCCTCATTCAGAAAAACTTTTTGGTTTCATGAATTTTTGTTTGACATCTGCCGGGACTGTGGTATGATGGTGCTGTAAGGGTAAATAATTTGTCCGAATACGTCTGTCACGATCATAAAATTTTAACGGAGGTATACTATGGATTTCGAAGCCATCAAAAAAGCAGCCGAGGGCTATAAGCCCGCTATGGTCAAGTTCCTGCGGGACATGATCGCCATTCCTTCCGAGTCCTGTGAGGAGAAGGGCGTGGTGCATCGCATCGCCGAGGAGATGAAGGCTCTTGGTTATGACAAGGTCGAGTTCGACAAGCTGGGCAACGTCATCGGCTGGATGGGCGAGGGCGACAAGATCATCGCTCTGGACTCCCATGTGGACACCGTGGGCATCGGCAACCGGGACAACTGGGAGGCCGACCCCTATCAGGGCTACGAAACCGACGATATCATCTACGGCCGCGGCGGCTCCGATCAGGAGGGCGGCATGGCCTCCGCCACCTACGGCGCCAGGATCATGAAGGATCTGGGGCTCATCCCCGCCGGCTATAAGATCATGGTGGTGGGCTCCGTGCAGGAGGAGGACTGCGACGGTATGTGCTGGCAGTCCATCGTCAACGAGTACTTCAACGGGCCTGAGGATGCCCGCAGCAAGGTGGAGTTCGTCATTTCCACCGAGCCCACCGACGGCGGCATCTACCGTGGCCACCGTGGCCGCATGGAGATCCGTGTGGATATGCACGGTGTGTCCTGCCACGGCTCCGCCCCGGAGCGTGGCGACAACGCCATCCACAAGATGGCCGAGGTCATCCAGAACGTCCGGGATCTCAACGAAAATCCCGCCGACGACTCTGTGGAGATCAAGGGTCTGGTGAAGATGCTGGATCCCAAGTACAATCCCGAACACTGGGAGGATGCCCGTTTCCTGGGCCGTGGCACCTGCACCACCAGCCAGATCTTCTACACCTCTCCCTCCCGCTGCGCCGTGGCCGACAGCTGCGCCATCTCCATCGACCGCCGCATGACCGCCGGCGAGACTTACCAGTCCTGCCTGAAGGAGATCGAGGATCTGCCCGCCTGCAAGAAGTACGCCAAGGACGTGAAGGTCTCCATGTATATGTATGACCGTCCCGCATGGACCGGCCACGTGTACAAAACCGAGTGCTTCTTCCCAACTTGGATCAACAAGGAGTCCGCTCCCCATGTTCAGGCGCTGGTGGATGCCTACCACAACCTGTGGGGTACCGAGCGCATCGGCGCCGATGAGAAGGCCATGTCCACCCGCACCGGCCGTCCTCTGACCGATAAGTGGACCTTCTCCACCAACGGCGTGTCCATTCAGGGCCGCTACGGCATCCCCTGCGTAGGCTTCGGCCCCGGTGCCGAGTCTCAGGCTCACGCCCCCAATGAGATCACCTGGAAGCAGGATCTGGTGACCTGCGCCGCTCTGTACGCCGCCGTTCCCGGCCTGTATAAGCCTGAGAACAAGGACGGCTCCGCCACCAGCTTCCGTCAGGAGCTCACCGGCAACGACATCAAGTAAAGCAAGTCTCTGAACTACACATAACAATATAAAGGAGAACTATCATGAGCAAGACGCTTGAGCTGGCACGTCATCTGGAGACGCTGCACATCAACGATATGTACAAAACCGACTTCTACTGGACCTGGGACAAGACCGACGACGAGATCGACGCCATCTTCACCGTGGCCGACGCCCTGCGGGACCTGCGGGAGCGCAACAAGAGCACCCGCATCTTTGACTCCGGTCTGGGCATCTCCCTGTTCCGTGACAACTCCACCCGTACCCGCTTCTCCTTCGCCTCCGCCTGCAATCTGCTGGGTCTGGAGGAGCAGGTGCTGGACGAGAAGAAGTCTCAGATCGCCCACGGCGAGACTGTCCGTGAGACGGCCAACATGGTGTCCTTCATGGCCGATGTCATCGGCATCCGGGACGATATGTATATCGGTGAGGGCCACAAGTATCAGAAGACCTTTATGGACGCTCTGGAGGAGGGCTACCGGGACGGCATTCTGGAGCAGCGCCCCACGCTGGTGAACCTCCAGTGCGACGTGGATCACCCCACCCAGTGCATGGCCGATATGCTGCACGTCATCCACTACTTCGGCGGTGTGGAGAACCTGAAGGGCAAGAAGGTGGCCATGACCTGGGCCTACTCCCCCAGCTACGGCAAGCCCCTGTCCGTGCCTCAGGGCGTCATCGGCCTGTTCACCCGCTTCGGCATGGATGTGACGCTGGCTCATCCCGAGGGCTACGACGTCATGCCGGAGGTGGAGGCCATCGCCCGCCAGAACTGCGAGAAGTACGGCTCCCGGTTCCACAAGACCAACGACATGAAGGAAGCCTTCCGGGATGCCGATATCGTCTATCCCAAGAGCTGGGCGCCCTTCGCCGCCATGGAGGAGCGCACCAAGCTGTACGCCAAGGGCGATCAGGCCGGCATCGATGCGTTGGAGAAGAAGCTGCTGGCTCAGAACGCCGAGCATAAGGACTGGGCCTGCACCGAGGAGATGATGAAGCTCACCCGTGACGGCAAGGCGCTGTATATGCACTGCCTGCCCGCCGATATCACCGGCCTGAGCTGCGAGGAGGGCGAGGTGGACAACTCCGTCTTCGACCGCTACATCGTGCCTCTGTACAAGCAGGCCTCCTACAAGCCCTATATCATCGCCGCTATGATCTTCATGTCTCAGGTGAAGGACCCCGTCCGTGCGCTGATGGCCATGGATGAGGGTGACGGTAAGCGTAAATCCTTCTAAATCAGGCAAACTAATAGCGGGGGCCTCGGCTCCCGCTATTTCACTCTAAGGAAAGTTTTGAGGTAACAGCTATGTCCAAACGCATCGTCATCGCCTTAGGCGGCAACGCCCTGGGCAATACCGCCGCCCAGCAGCTGGAGCTGGTGTCCCTGACCGCTAAGCCCATCGTGGACCTCATCGCCGCCGGCAACGAGGTCATCATTGCCCACGGCAACGGCCCGCAGGTGGGCATGATCAATCTGGGGCTCTCTACCGCCGCCGAGGCCGGCGCCATCAAGTCGGATATGCCCTTCCCGGAGTGTGGCGCCATGAGTCAGGGCTATATCGGTTACCATCTGCAAAATGCCATCGGCAATGAGTTGACCGCCCGTGGCCTCCGGAAGGACGTGGCCACCGTAGTCACGCAGGTGCTGGTGGATGAAAACGACCCTGCCTTCCAGCACCCCACCAAGCCCATCGGCTCCTTCTATGACAAGGTGGCCGCCGACCGCATCATGGCCCAGCGTGGCTGCACCATGGTGGAGGACGCCGGTCGCGGCTGGCGTCAGGTGGTCCCCTCCCCCAAGCCCGTGGATGTCATCGAGAAGAATACCGTCCGGGCGCTGGTGGACAGCGGCACCGTGGCCATCACCGTAGGCGGCGGCGGTATCCCCGTGGTGCGCCGCAACGGCCGTCTGGTAGGCACGCCCGCCGTCATCGACAAGGACTTCGCCTCCGCCAAGCTGGCGGAGCTGCTGAACGCCGATATGCTCATCATCCTCACCGCCGTGGAGAAGGTGGCCATCAACTTCGGCAAGCACGACCAGCAGTGGCTCAGTGACCTGACCCCGGAGCTGGCCCGGCAGTATATCGCAGAGGGCCAGTTCGCCCCCGGCTCCATGCTGCCCAAGGTGCAGGCAGCCCTGTCCTTCGCCGAGTCCGCCCCCGGCCGTGTGGCTCTGATCACTCTGCTGGAGAAGGCCAAGGACGGCATCGAGGGTAAGACAGGTACGAGAGTGCATCTGTGATCTTCCCCCTCCCCATCCCTTGTACCGCAGCAGCTTCTAACCCTCGATGGCCGTCCTGACAGTCTGATCCATGGCTCCCGGCACAACCGGCAGCCCGTGGGCATGCCCACGGCATCGAGGGTAAGACCGGTACGAGAGTCCACCTGTGACCTTCTCCCTCTCCGCTCCTTGCACCGCAGGGGCTTCTCTCCCTCGATGGCCGTCCTGACAGTCTGATCCATGGCTCCCGGCGCAGCCGGCAGCCTGTGGGCGTGCCCACGGCATCGAGGGCAAGACGGGTACGAGAGTCCTCCTATAACACACATCGCCTCCCTGATAGGGCGGGACACCTTATGTGCCCCGCCTTATTAGTTTACCCAATTCCTGACAGTGCAGATCCATATCACCGCTCCGGGTTTTTCTCCGCCCATTATAAATTCTCACAAAAATTCTCCTCTTTCTTTGTGCTGGTGGCCGTAAATTTGTGATTTTCCTCATTCCCCGTTGAAATCCCGGCGCAAATCCTGTATAATAACGCATAGTTGACAGGGGTGTTCTCCCTGTCCGCAGCATTCGCACAGGTTCGGTTCAAATGTGCGTCTGCCAACAATTAAAGGAGGAAAATTGAATGAAAAAGATCCTTGCGCTGATCCTTGCGCTGGTCATGGCTCTGAGCCTGGTGGCCTGCGGCTCCAAGGACAACAATGACACGCCCGATGATGGTAAAAAGACCAACACCATCAAGGTCGGTCTGATCTGCATCGGTGACGAGAACGATCAGGGCTACACCTACAACTTCATCCGCGGTAAGGAAGCCGCTACCGAGGCACTGGCTGCCAAGGGCATCAACGTGGAGTGGGTCATCAAGTACAACAAGGGCGAGAACGACGACTGCACCAACGCCAACATCGAGTGCGCCGAGGAAGGCTGCCAGCTCATCATCAACAACTCCTACGGCCATGAGCCCTTCATGCTGAAGGTGGCCGGCAAGAGCGAGTACAAGGACATCCAGTTCATCGGCTGCACCAACTGCGGTTCCCGTAGCGACGGTCTGGAGAACACCCACAACGCCTTCGCCAACATCTACGAGGGCCGCTATGTGGCCGGCGTGGTGGCTGGCATGAAGCTGCAGGAGATGATCGACAACGGTGACATCACCGCCGAGCAGGCTGTCATCGGCTACGTGGGCGCTTTCTCCTTCGCTGAGGTCATTTCCGGCTTCACCGCTTACTATCTGGGTGCCAAGAGCGTCTGCCCCTCCGTCACCATGAAGGTCCAGTTCGTGGGCTCCTGGTCCGACGCCACTGAGGAGGCCAACGCCGCTTCCGCTCTGTGCGATGCCGGCTGCGTGATGATCTCCCAGCACTCCGATAACACCACCCCCGCCACCATGGCTCAGACCAAGGGTGCTTTCCATACCGGCTACAACAACGACATGACCGGCGTTGCTCCCGATGCCTCCCTGATCGGCACCCGCATCGACTGGGCTCCCTACTTTGAGTACGCCATCGAGACCGTCTACAACGGCGGTACCATCGATCAGGACTGGTGCAAGGGCATTGCCGACGGCTCCGTGGTCATGACCACCCTGAACGAGAAGATCTGCGCCAAGGGCACCGCCGAGAAGGTGGCCGAGGTGGAGAAGGCTCTGAAGGACGGCACTCTGCAGGTCTTTGATACCAGCAAGTTCACCGTCAAGGGTGAGACCGTCACCCACGCCTTCGCTCTGGATACCGACGGCGACTTCACCCCCGACGCCGAGGAGGCCGTGTTCGACGGCGCTTTCCACGAGTCCTACTTCCAGTCCGCCCCCTACTTCACCCTGCAGATCGACGGGATCGAGTGGCTGAACTCCGCCTACGGCAACTAAGCCTCTCCCTCCCCAGCCAAGCGGACAACAAGCTGTAAACTGAAAAAGGGTACGGCTGCACACAGGCAGCCGTACCCTTTTTTCGTGGTGGTATCTAAAAAATTTTTAGTTTTCCTGACGATTTGTTGATTTCTCCAAAAAATCAGCGGTACTTTCTGCATAGCAGACGCCCAGTTTTTATTTACTTTTTCGGCTGCTTATGATAACATATTTACATTATATATTGTCCGGAAACCGTACCGGGGCGGCAGCGCCCCAATTCACAACGAAAGGATGACAGCCTTGGAAACTGTTTGCGCCATTGAGCTGAGAAACATCACCAAACGTTTCGGCAGCGTCGTCGCCAACGATGGCATCAATCTGGCCCTGAACCGTGGTGAGATCCTCTCCCTGCTGGGGGAGAACGGCAGCGGTAAGACCACCCTGATGAATATGCTGGCCGGCATCTATTTCCCTGACGAGGGCGAGATCTTGGTAGAGGGGAAGCCCGTATCCATCCGCTCCCCCAAGGATTCCTTCCAGTACGGCATCGGCATGATCCATCAGCACTATAAGCTGGTGGACGTGTTCACCGCCGCCGAGAACATCGTGTTGGGTCTGGACGAGGGCGGCCGCCTGGACATCAAGGCCGCCAACGCCAAGGTCAAGGAGATCTGCGACCGCTACGGCTTCGACATCGACCCCACTCAGAAGATCTACGATATGTCCGTCTCTCAGAAGCAGACGGTGGAGATCGTCAAGGTCCTGTACCGTGGGGCGGATATCCTCATTCTGGACGAGCCCACCGCCGTGCTGACCCCGCAGGAGACGGAGAAGCTCTTCACCGTCCTGCGGAACATGAAGGCCGACGGCAAGGCCATCGTCATCATCACCCACAAGCTCCATGAGGTCATGGCTCTGTCCGACAAGGTGGCCGTCCTCCGCAAGGGCAAGTACATCGGCACCGTCAAGACCTCCGAGACGAATCCGCAGGCCCTGACGGATATGATGGTGGGCCACAGCGTGACCCTGAACATCGACCGCCCCAAGTACGACGCTCCCGTCCCCCGCCTGACCCTGAAGGGCATCACCTGCTACGACGGCGAGGGCGTAAAGCGGTTGGACAACGTCTCCTTCACCGCTCTGGGCGGTGAGATCCTGGGCATCGCCGGCATCGCCGGTTCCGGCCAGCGGGAGCTGCTGGAGGCCATTGCCGGCCTGCACCCCGTGGCCGAAGGCTCCATCCAGTTCACTCCGGAGGGTAAGCCCGCCTCTGAACTGGTAGGCAAGACCCCCATGCAGATCAAAAAGGCCGGCGTGGCCATGGCCTTCCAGCCGGAGGATGAGGACGAAGAGGTGATTTTTGCCTCCCTGAATCTGCTTACTGCCAAACCGGTTATTTATGCGGCCAATGTTTCCGAGGAGGACCTGGCAGATGACGGCGCACAGAATGCCGGCGTGGCTGAGGTGAGGAAATATGCGGCAGAAAGCGGAAGCGAGGTTTTCGTTATCTGCGCACAGATAGAAGAGGAGATCTCCGAACTGGAGGATGACGAAAAGGAGATGTTCCTGGAGGATTTGGGCCTGAAGGAATCCGGTCTGGACAAGCTGGTTAAGGCGAGCTATCATCTTCTGGGACTCATCAGCTTCCTGACCTCCGGTGAGGATGAGACAAGGGCCTGGACGATTAAAATCGGTACGAAAGCACCTCAGGCAGCGGGTAAGATACATACCGATTTTGAAAGAGGTTTTATCAAGGCCGAGGTGGTAAATTACAAGGATCTTTTAGAGCAGGGCTCTCTGGCAGCGGCCAGGGAAAAAGGCCTGGTCCGCATGGAAGGCAAGGATTATGTGGTACAGGATGGGGATACGATTCTGTTCCGCTTCAATGTATAAGATAATCAGCTGGAGAAAACGGCCGGGAAATAAAAAACGAATGAAAGTAATATAAATAATGAGTATTTTAGAAGTTAAACATTTAAGTCATGGTTTTGGTGAGCGCACGATTTTTGAGGATGTCTCATTTCGTCTGTTAAAAGGGGAGCATATCGGTCTTGTCGGAGCCAATGGTGAGGGAAAATCAACCTTTATGAGCATTGTTACTGGTCATTTGCAGCCAGATGAGGGAAAAGTAGAGTGGTCAAAATACGTAACGGCTGGTTATTTGGATCAACACACGGTTCTTGAGGCAGGAATGAGCGTGCGTGACGTTTTGCGAACAGCTTTTGATGAGCTTTTCAAGACAGAAGCACGTATCAACGAGATTTATATGTCTATGGCGGATGATGGTGCTG
>OGYB01000783.1_pt1 | contig 17566 bp, 15 predicted proteins | sample 1576421 | NCBI WGS metagenome assembly OGYB01 (sample SAMEA3541577, study PRJEB24748) | human gut metagenome | biome: human gut; feature: human-associated habitat; material: faeces | place: China | collected 2012
CGGACTTTTTCGGGCCGCCGCCCGGCGTTTTTCTGCTTATGCCGCGCCGAGGTAGCGCATCAGGATGACGGCGACCTGCGCGCGCGTGGCGTTCTGCTGCGGTGCGAGGTAGTCCACCCCGCCCTCGCGCGTTCCGGCGATCAGTCCCGCCGCGTTGGCCCACGACAGGGCGTCATAGGCCCAGCCGCTGACGGCTCCGCCGTCCGGGAAGCTGCCGAGGTCCGCGCGCCCGCCGGTCGGAACGCCGCGCAGGCCTGCATAGCGATACAGGATCGTGGCGATCTGCTCACGCGTGACATTGCCGTCCGGCTCGAATTCCCCGCCGCCGACGCCGTTGACGACACCGTTTTCGGCCGCCCACGCGACGGCCTCCGTATACCACTGGCCGCGCGGCACATCCGTAAAACTACTGCCGCCCGCCGCGCCTGGCTTACCGTCCATGCGCCAAAGCACCGTGACGAGCATGGCGCGCGTCATCGGCGCATCCGGGCTGAACATATCGGCCGCCGTGCCCTGGAACAGGCCGTGCTGATAGGCGAATTTCACACCGGAATAGAACCAGTCGCTCGCGCGGACGTCGCGGAACGGGTCGTTCCACGGCCGTTCCGTTCCGGACCAGCGCGGGTCCTTCGCGCCGCACACTGTGCACGCGCCGTTGCGGTACCGATGTCCCGCAGCCGGGATGACCTCGCCGTGCGTGATCTCCGTGCCGCAGGCCTTACAGACCGTGTCGCCGGTGTAACCCGCCTCCGTGCAGGTGGCCGCGCGGGCGTCGCGCAGCTCCGTCTCCAGATGGGCGCAGCGCGCAGAGGCGGAAAGCTCCGGATAGGCTCCGTTTTCCAGCATGAAGCAGCCGTTTTTGTCCAGCTGCCGCAGGAAGGACAGCGCAGCGAATTCTGCCGCCGTGCGCGCCGCCGTGCCGGATGCCTCCGCCTTGCCGCCGACGGCGGTACCGCAGGAATCCGCGCGGTAATAGAGATTTTCGCGCACGTTTGTCGAACGGCTGCTGTCCCGGCCGATCAGGCCGCCCGCCGTTCCGGCCGCCGCGCTGACCGCGCCGTAGCTGAAGCAATTTTCTGCGCGGTAATCGTTTCCGTAGCCGATCAGGCCGCCCGTGCCGGAGGAGGCATAGGTATGGGCATTGCGCACCTCGCCGGCGCTGTAGCAGTCGGTGAGTGACGACGCGCCCTCCGTCATGCACGCACCGGCCACGCCGCCCAGATACCAGCCGCTGCCGGTGACGGCCCCATAGTTCGCGCAGCGGAGCAGGCTGCCGCCGATGCGTCCGGCCACGCCGCCGATGCCCGTGGCCGCACCGTTTCCGGTCACGGCGCCACGGTTCACGCAGCCGGTCAGTGTGCTTTCCTTGTCGTTGACCACACCGGCGAGGCCGCCGACGCCGTCCGTGCCCGTGACGGCCCCGAGGTTGGTGCAGCCCGTCAGGCTGCTTGCCCCGTCGAGGAGTGCGGCGATGCCGCCCGCCTTTTCGCCGGTCGAAGTCACGGCCGCTTCATTCACGCAGCCAAGGAACTGCGTGTTCTTCGCCTGCGCCGCGATCCCGGCCGCGCTGCCGTTGGCCTTCGCCGTGCCGGAGACGCGGATATTCCGGAGCACTGCGCCGTCTGTCGCAAGGAACAGGGCCGCGCCGCTGCCGGATGACTCCGCCGTCATCTCCGTGATGCGGCAGCCATTGCCGTCAAACGTGCCCGCAAACGGGGCCTGCGTGCTGCCGATGCCGTCGAACCAGCGGACGCTGCGGTTGAAGGTCTTGTCGTCATTTGCCAGCGAGATATCCGCGCCGAGCAGGATGGTCTTGCCCGCGAAGGAATTGCCCTGCTTGACCAGCTGGGCCAGGCCCGCCAGCTGCCGCGCCGACGTCAGGGTGAAGCGGTCGGCCGACGGCGTATACCAGTCCGTCTCGGCCAGCTGCGTCCAGACCTTGTGCGTCGTGTAGGCCGTGGCGCGCAGGCGCAGTGAGGCGCTCGTGATCCGGCTCGTGACGGTGAATTTCCCGGTGTCCGTGCTTTTCTCCATCTGGGCTGCATCCTGAAAGGTGAAATAGTAACGGAATTTCCCGTTGTAGACATAGCTCAGGTCCTCCGGCTCTGCGTCTTCCGCCAGCGTGGCCGTAGCAGTCAGCACGTCGCCCTCGTAGAGCGGGTCGCCGTCCGCCACGGGATAGTCCGTCACGCGCCGCGCGGTCCCGTTTTCCATCACCGTGCCGTCCTTCTTTACCGTGATGGAGAAGGCCGGGGCGTTCTCGATGTACAGCGCGCCCGCCGTCATGCGGGAGAACACGCCGCTGACGGCCGCGTCCGCTGTCACGGTCGCATAGGGGCCGGTCAGGGTCTCGCCGTCCAGCGTATAGGCGCGGAAGGCCCAGCCGACATCCGGTGTATTGGAAAGATGGAGCACCGTGCCGAAGGCCACGCTCTCGCCGCCGTCCGAGGCGACCGTACCGCCCTCCGGCTGCGTGATGCGGACGGTGTGGGTCGCCGGGCTGCGCTCGGCCTCCCACGCCAGAACGGGATAGCTCCCCTGCACGGCGGCATAGGCCGCGCCGTTGCAGTTCAGCGCGTCAACGAGCTTCTGCGAACGCATGTCCGCCTTCGACATAGCCGTGACGGAGACGACGCACGAGAGCGCCGTTCCGGTATACCAGCCGTTCGAGGCCGGATCGTCGTCGCAGCCCTCGAGATAATAGCAGTCCGAGACGGTGTAGCTGCCGTTGTTGTGGCCGCCGATGGCGCGGCCGCGCTGGCTGCCGCTCGAGTCGATCGTGCCGACGTTATAGCAGTTATAAATGTCCAGCCCGCTGTTGCTGCCGCAGATGCCGCCCGCCGGGCAGGCATAGCCCGTCGTGACAGAGCCGGTATTATAGCAGTTGACAATCGCGCCCTCGCTCCAGCCCGCGCCGACGATGCCGCCGACGCCCTTGGAGTCCGTATTTTTGACGGAGGCGTGATTTGCGCAGTTCTCCAGATAGATGCCCGTGGGGATGCTGCCGGTGCGGCCGACGATGCCGCCGACCATGCGGCGGCCGTAGATGCTGCCGCTGACGGAGAGGTTCCGCACGGCTGGGTCCGTTTCCGGCGCGGCCTCGCCGTCATAGAGGTCGCCCATGTGGCCGATGAGGCCGACGCCCTGCGAATAGGCATAGCCCTTTTCGGCATAGCGGTCGCAGAACAGGTTCGTGATGCGGTGGCCCTGCCCGTCGAGCGTGCCGTTGAAATATGCCACGATCACACGCTCCGTGTTGTCGCGGTCCATCGGATACAGGCCGCCGATCGGCGTCCAGTTGCTCGAGCCGCCCATATCGAGGTCAGCCGTCAGATAGACAGTCTTGTCCGAGAAATCATGTGCGGCATCGCCGACATAGGCCGTGCCGTACTGGCTGCCGCCGCCCGCGCCGACGAGCAGATAGTCGTCGACCCGCGTGGAGACGAGCTCGCTGCGGTCGCCCTTGATGCGGTAGTCCGGCGTGCCCGCGTCGACCTGCCCGTTGACGAGGGCCGCAAGGCCCGCGAGCTTTGCAGGCGTGTCGATGGAAAACACCGTCTGCGATGCGTCATACCATGAGATATCGACCGCGCCGTCCCAGACCGTGGTAGAAAAATATTCCGGCTTTACGGTGCAGGTCCCGGCGGGACGGTCAAAGGCATAGGCATAGCCGGTCGGGGTCTCCTCGAACGAGGCGAAGAAATAGCTCCCGTCGGCCAGCTCGCAGCGCACCGACGCAAGGTCATAGCCCGCGCGGCGCTCCAGCGTTCCGGTCACCCGCTCCGCGGCAGCTGCGCCGGGCACGAGGCACAGCAGCAGGCAAAGGGAAAGGATCCAGCAGAGAAGTCGTTTCATTCCATGTCCTCCGTTACGATCAGGCTGCGGACCGTGCCGCGATCCGTCGGCACCTCCGCAAGAATGGCTTGAATTCCGTAAAGCGTCTGCAGAAGCTGCGGCGTCAGCGCCGTCTCCGTCGGACCGTCCGCCGCAATATGACCGCCCTGCAGCGCAAGGACCCGGTGGGCATAGTGCAGGGCATGCTCCGGATTGTGCGTGGAGAGCAGGACGGTGTAGCCGCGCGCGGTCAGCGCCCGGATCTGCGCCAGCACGCGCTGCTGATTGCCAAAGTCCAGATTGGCCGTCGGCTCGTCCATGATGAGAATTTCCGCATTCTGCACGAGCGCGCGGGCGATGAGCGCCAGCTGCCGCTCGCCACCGGAAATGGTGCCGATGCCCCGCTGCGCAAGCGCCTCGATGCCAAGCCGCTGCAGGGCCTGCATGGCTGCCTCCTGCTGCCGCCGGCCGGGGCGCTGCAGGACATTCATCGTGCCGGTCGTGCCCATGAGCACAGTGTCGATCACGGTATAGTTGAAGATCGGCTCCGACGACTGCGGGATATAGGCAAGCTTCTCCGCAGTCTCCCGCCGGGAATAGGCGGAAAGCGGTCTGCCGGAGAGTCGGATCTCCCCCGCCTGCGGTGTCAGAAAGCCCAGCAGGCAGCGAAACAGCGTGCTTTTCCCAGCGCCGTTCGCGCCGAGCACCGCCGTGAGCGTGCCCTTCTGCACGGAAAAGCTCACATCCTGCAGGACGGGCTGCTTTCCGTAGGAAAACGTCAGGTTCTGGACCTCAATTTCCACGCCGCGCACCTCCCGTCAGGATCAGATAGAGGAAGATCGGCGCACCGACGAAGGCCGTCAGAATGCCGAGCGGAATTTCTCCGGCCGTGGCGAGCCGCGCGATATCGTCCACGATGATCAGGAACGAGGCCCCGAACAGGGCCGCAGCCGGGATCAGCCGCCGGTAGTCATAGCCGAACAGCATCCGGCAGAAATGCGGGATGACAAGGCCGACCCAGCCGATCATGCCGGAGACCGCGACGGACGACGCCGTCAGCAGCGTTGCGCAGAGGATGACGGTGAATCGCAGCAGGCGGGTATTCACGCCCATAGAGCGCGCCTCCTCCTCGCCGAGCGTCAGCAGGTTCATGCGCCAGCTCAGGATCAGCAGCGGCACGAGCCCGAGCGTGACCGGGATCACAAGGAACAGCACATCCCGCGGCTTGATGGAAGAAAGGCTGCCCATCAGCCAGTAGGTAATGGCCGGGAGCTGCTGCTGCGTGTCGGCGACGAGCTTGATGTAGGACGTGCCCGCCGAAAAGAGCGACGAGACCATCATGCCCGACAGAATGAGGGCGATGGTCTGGTTCGTGCGGCTCATGCAGCTGACGGCATAGGCCGCCGCAACTGCCAGAAGGCCGAACACGAAGGCCGACATCGAAATGCCGAAATAGCCAGCGCCGAGCAGGATAGCCAGCGCCGCGCCGAAGCCCGCCCCGGTCGACGCGCCCAAAATATCCGGCGAGACCATGGGGTTGCGGAACATGCCCTGATAGGACACGCCCGCAGCCGCCAGCGCGGCCCCGATGAGGGCCGCCGCCGCAACGCGCGGAAGGCGGATCTGGAACACAACGTTCTCCGCGCCGTCCCGCCAGCCCGGCTCCGTCTCGGTCAAGCGGGAGAGCAGCAGGCGGAACAGCTCCTTCGGCGTGACGGAAAAGCGCCCGAGCAGCACGGAGCCGAACAGTGCCGCCGCAAAGACGGCCCCCAGCACGGCAAAGCGGCGGGGATAGGCGTGGTTCTGCAGTTTCATGGGCTTAATTTCCGTTTTCTATAATGTAGTATTTTCCCGTCCCGGCGTCGTAGTAGACCTCGCCGAGCTTTTCCATGCCCTCGTCGGTCTCGCCCTCGGTGGAGTCCATTTGCTCCAGCTCCTCCGGCGTGAACGACAGGGCGTTGTCGCGGTCAATGGCGCTCTGACCGCCCTGCCCCTCGGCCGCGACGGTCTCGCCGACGTTCTCGGAGCTTCTGCCGCCGGTGGAGATGTCCACGTTCCAGTGGACGATGAGGGCCAGCATCATGCCGACTGCGAGGACGAGCATCGCATCGGACAGGTTGGAAACATAGTTCATCGGGTCGACGCTCTCGTCCGAGAAGCGTTCCCCGCGGCGTCTTCTTCTCTTCATGCCGCTTCCTCTTCGCACACGCAGTCCATCAGCGTCTCAAGGTCCGCCATGTAGCCGCCGTACCAGCGCTTGCGCAGCGTGGTCACAACAAGGCACACGGCCGCGGCGCACAGGCCCGCGATCGTCGTGTCGAACGCCGTCAGCAGGGACGTGGACAGCGTCTGCGTGTCGCCCTGCCCCAGCGCGATGATGCCGGGGCCGAGCGGGATGAGTGTGCCAAGCAGGCCGAGCATCGGAGCCAGCTTGCTGACAAGCTCCGTGCATTTCAAAATATGGTCATAATGGCTCTGCTCCCGCTCGAGCAGGTTCGCAGCCAGACTTTCGCGCAGCCCGCTGCTGAAATCGGGATGCTCCGTCAGCTCGAGCAGCGCAGCCTTTTGCCGCCGGTTGAGTTGGCTTTTTCGGATGAGCAAAGCCGTATCGGCTCCCCGCTCCCGCAGCGCGTCGAGCAGGCGCGGCAGGTCCTCGCGCATGTGGCGGTGCTCCGTAAAATACTCGCAGATCAGCCAGCCAACGGAAAACACGGCAAAGCCGAGCGCCAGCACAAGAAACACAACGTCCGGAATTTCCATCGCACCGGCGACGGCGCGCAGAATTTTGTGGAATACAGAAGTCATGATGATCTCCCCCCTCTGGTATAGTAGCGCAGCGCGCACAGCGCGCCGAGCACGGCAAGTGCAAGTGCTCCCGCGCCCGTCAGCAGCAGGAGCTTCCGGTCATCCTCCGGCTGCACCGTAACAACGGTGACAGGAATGGGATCGGCTGCGCCCGGCGCTTCCGCCTGCCCGCCGCCCTGCAGCTGCAAAGCCAGCGCATCGGGCAGGGCGTACATGCGGATGGTCTCCGGGTCCACGGCCGCCGTCGGCTCGACCGGTTCGGACGGTGCTGCCTCGGATGGCATGGACGCGGACGGCGTCGTCTCCCGCGGTTCGGCTCCGCCGGTCGGGGCGGAGGGCCCGCCGCCCGGTCCCTCGGACGGCTCCGTGGACGGCGTTGTCTCCGCCGGCTTCGTCGGTTCCGTCGGCTTTTCCTCGGGCTGCTTTGTCGTGACCTGCCGGTTTTCGGCGATGGACGTCCCGCCGAAGCCGAATGACAGCTCGACCTCTCCCTCGGCGTGCACGGTGTAGTGCACCGTCACGGTCGCAAGGTCGGAATACTGCGCGTCCGGCGTGACGGTGATGCCGGTGATCTCCAGAACGGAGCTGTCGGACGAGGCGATGTCCAGATACTGCGCCAGCGCATCGCGCAGAGCCTGCTGGCCGACGGAAATCTGAAATGTCGCCGAATGCGAGCCGAGCGTGCCGTCCAGCTCCGGCGGCTCCTCCGTGATCTTCGGCGTGCCCTGCAGGGTGATGAACAGCGTGTGCGTATATTTTGCACTCTGGTTCGTGCGGCACTCGAGCGGATAGGACTGGCCGAACAGCAGGCGGAAGCGGTTGCCCGTTCCGAGCGAGGAGTAGTTTGGCGCGGTGTGCTCCGTGCCGATCTCATAGCTCACCCAGCTGTCCTCCAGCGCCAGCATCGGCTGGACCGTCCAGCAGTCGTTCCATGCCTCGTCGCCGTCATAGCCGGTCAGCGCACCGTTTTCGTCATAGACCGGGCTGATGTGCGCAGAGAGATCATTATAATAGTATCGCTGCGTGCCGAACAGGTCGGCATAGGTGAACGAGGTGAAAAAGCCGACGCTCTGGTCGCGGGTGTAAAACGCGACGACCGAGATATCGCCGCTGTAAATCCCGGCGTAGTCCAGCAGATCCGCAAGATAAAAGCCATAGGCCGAGTCGATGACCGTGTTGTAGGTCCCATCGTCCGTGCTGCGGAAGAAGGAATAGGCCTCATAGTGCAGCGGCAGGGCGTCATAGAGCTCGCTCCAGTGGTAGGTCGCGACCTCCACATAGCGGTCCTGCTCCATGCCGTAGTAGCCGACCCTGACCGTCAGCGTATCCGTCACGGTCCCGGCCGCCTCGGCCCCGAGGCAAAGGGACAGGCACAAAAGACCCGCGACCAGGAAGGACATCTTTCGCTTCATTGGCCCTCCCTCCCCGGCTTGCGCGTGGAGCGCGCGAGCAGCTGCTCCGCCTCCTCCGCAGAAAGCTCGTAGTGCCAGAACAGGCGATAGAACTCTTGCGCCTTTTCGACCATGTCATAGTCATAAAGCTCTGGGTACAGCAGATTCCCCAGCCAGTAGATGCCCAGCACGCGGTTGATGGACGGCGGGGAGGACATCCAGTCATACGGCAGGTTTGGAATTTCATAATATGTCCCGTTTTTCACGGCCGTCAGGCCGGACCATTCGCTCTCTGCCAGCGTGTCATACGGCCCGCCCGCCGCCAGAAGGATCACATCCGGATCGCAGGCGTAGACCTCCTCGAGGTTCACGGTCGTGCCGCCGTTGCGGTTGCTGATCTCCTCGGAATGGATGGCGTTCACGGCTCCGACGAGCGACAGCACGTCCGCCTGCACCGAGCCCTCGGCATTGCAGGCAAGGCCCGTCGCACCCGTGCCGAACAGCACGGTCTTGCGCGCGTCCTGCGGCAGCTTTGCCGAATTCTCCGCCGCCATGGCAAGCGTCTGCTCCAGATAGACCGCCAGCACCTCGGCCTCGGCCTCCCGGTGAAGAAGCCGGCCGAGCTTGCGGTAGGCCTGCGGCATTTCTTCGAGCGTCGCTTCGAGGAAGACCGTCGGGATGCCGGTCTGCTTCTGGATGCCGTCCATATCGCTGCGGACGTTCTCCTTGGCATCGCCAAGGTCGACGATGAGCTGCGGCTCGGCGTCGATCAGTGCCTCCATGTTGAGGTTGGCCTTGCTGCCGTAGAACTGGCCGAACGTCGGCAACGTCCACATCTCCGCCGGGAAATACGGCCGCTGCGCCGTGCTGGGCGAACTGGCAAGACCGACGAGCAGCTCCGGCACGAGCGTCATCAGGATCATCTGTGCCGTCGAGCCGCTGGCTGCGATGCGCGTAATGTCGGCCGGGACCGTCACATCGCGCCCGGCATCGTCGGTGAACACCGTCGTCTCCACGCCCGCCAGCGGGTCATACCGCTTCCCGCCGCAGCCGGAGAACAGGCCCAGCAGCAGGGCGAGGCAGAGCGTCAGCGTCAGGATCTTTTTCATTGGGACCTCCCCGTGATACTTTTCCGAGAATTACCAAAAGGACAAAAAAGCGGATCACTTGCAGGCAAGTCATCCGTGAATACACCATATCACAGACTTCCTTTTGACCATGCAGAAGATCGTGCCTTTCCGGAAATCGCTTCTTTGGGTATTATGATACAATGTGCGCCGGGAAATTGCAAGCGATATTTTGCGGGTTCGACAAAGGCGAACGCGGGCAGATTCCGGGGCACAAGGCTTCCGGCCGCGCATTGTATGGGAGGCGGGCGTTCGTCCACTGCCAGCTGCCGTTAGAATGGCATGCACCAATTGCGTCTGTAGCGGCGCTCATTGAGCGCCTTGCAGGCTGTAGGTTTGGTGGCACTCCCGCTGACCGCACACGCCATTGTAGGGGAGCGGCATGCCGCTCCCGGCGCGGTGCTGCCGACTGGTGCGGGCTGGCGTTAAAACGGTGAAAACCAAAGGTTTGTCATTGCGAGGGCGCGCTGCGCCCGTGGCAATCTCGGGAAGGCAGTTACGTTTTTGCCGGAAGTACCCAATTATCCGGCCGGGTACTGCGAGATTCCCACGTCGCTTCGCTCCTCGGAATGACACATCAAGGCGGTGCGGCGGTGCATCAGTGCTCTTACGCGGTTGAATCGCTCTGTACAAGGCGCTCACTGAGCGCCGCTACAGACGCAATCGGTGCGCACCATTTTATCGATACCCGATACGAATCGCAAGCGTTGCACCGGGAGCGGCATGCCGCTCCCCAACATTGGCCGGTGCGGCCCACGCATCCAATCCGGTAATTTTCCGCTTGCATTTTCCGGACGCTCCTGTTATGGTTGTAATAGCATCCGCCGAAAGGAGCGATCTCCATGATCTTCTACACCGCTGACCTGCATCTCGGCTATTTCCCCATCCTGCACGACACGGCGCGGCCGTTTTCCGGCGTGCCGGAGATGGACGAGGCCCTCATTTCCAACTGGAACGCCCGCGTCGGTGCGGATGACAGCGTATACATCGTCGGCGACTTCTCCTACAACGGCGGCGAGGCCCCGACGCAGTATCTCTCCCGCCTGAATGGCCACCTGCATCTCATCCGCGGCAACCACGACACCGGCCTGAACCATGCCGAGCGCCTGCTGGACTACTGCGACAGCGTGACAGACTTTCTGGAGATCGACGACGGCGGCACGCACATTCTCCTGTGCCATTACCCGATCCTCCACGAAAAGGGCGGCTATATGATCCACGGCCACATCCACAATCAGCGCAACCATGCCTACGAAATTCTGAAAACCCTGCCGCGCGTTCTGAACGCGGGCGTAGACATCAACTTTTACCGCCCTGTTCCGCTCGACGAGCTGGTCGAAAACAACCGGAAATACTACAGCGAGGAATACCCCGAGCTGTTCCCGGTACCGCCGCGCCCCGACCGCAGCGCACCCGGCCTCATGCCGCGCAAGCCGGACTTCCGCCCGCTCCCGCAGAGGCATTGATATGCGTGAGCGCCATGCGGACCCGCAAATTTCCGTGCACCATCGCCGACCGTGCAATGCTCCCAGATTTGTCATTGCGAGGAGGCCGTAGGCCGACGTGGCAATCTCACGCAACAGCCTACGGATTCGCCGAGGCTGCCCTGTTATCGGACCGGGTCCTGCAAGACTGTCACGTCGCTTCGCTCCTCGCAATGACACATCAGGGTGGTGCTGCGGTGCATCAGTGCTCTTGCGCGGTTGAATTACCCTAACAAGGCGGTCACCGACCGCTGCTGCAATAGGATATCTCGTCAAATTGCGTTCCCCCGGGCGCGATTTTTCTTCTCTATTCAAATCGACAAATTTTTTTAGTTTTTCAAACAAAGTATTAGACATTTTGAGCTTCGCGTGCTAGAATGAATACGGTTATTCTCACGAAAAGATAACGTTTTCAGGAAAAGGAGCGAGATAACATGAGATTCTTCCGACAGGCCGCGCGGCGTGCGGCAGTTCTGCTGCTGTGCCTCTCCATGCTGACCGGCATGCTGATCCCGGCCTTTGCAGCGACCACTGACCCCGCGACGGAAACGCCTGCCCACAACCTGGTCTACACCGACAATCAGGGCAAAAACCACGACCCGATCTACAAGGCCTGGCTGACGGATGACGGCGTGGGCGGCGGCTGCGGCGGTGGCTCCGGTGAGACCGAGGACGGCTATGTCGTCGACCTGATCTACGCCGGTGCGACGCCGGAATTCCGCTTCGGCAGCAAAAAGCCCACCGAGCCTGTCGTTCTGACCGTCTTTGAGCGCTACGAGGGCGAATCCGCCGTTGTGGCGAAGGCCTACACCCTCTCCGAGCTGAAGGCGCTGGCCCAGACCGAGGTCGTCGGCTATCAGCACTGGAAGAACGGCAGTGAAAAGGTCATCGCTTCGAATCTCTATGCGACCGTCAGCAGCCTGCTGACAGACGCCGGGGTCGAGTTCGGCGCGGGCGATGCCGTCACGGCGGCCGACCCCACGGACTTCACCTCGACGCTCACCTATGAGGACAGCGGCGTCTACAAGTATTATGTCAACGAAGACGGCGCGACTGAGGTCCCCGCTGCCATCCTGCTCTCGTGGAGCACCGGCTCCGGCACGCCCGAGGACATTGCGAAGACCGCCTATATCTCCGGCAGCCTCCGCTTCTGCTACGGCATCAGCGAACAGCAGTACGCAGATCAGTCCGCGCAGGGCAAGCGCCTTGCCTCCAACGTGGTCACGCTGACCGTCACCCATCCCGAGCGCGTCGTCCTGACCGTCTATGAGCAGACCGAAGGCGGCGAAGCGAAGGAAGTCAAGTCCTACAAGCCCTCCGAGCTGGCCGCGCTGGCCACGGAAGGCGCTGCCGGTTATCAGTTCTGGAAGGGTACCAACGCCCAGCTTGTTGCCGCGACGGAATATGTCACCGTGAACGACCTGCTGACCGACGCCGGGATCACGTTCGCCGATCTCGACACCGTGACTGCCGCCGCTGCTGACGGCTTCAGCTCCACGCTGACCTACGCCGACAACGAGGCCTTCCGCTACTACATCACCGAAGACGGCAAGACTGAGGTCCCCGCAATCCTCGCGCTGACGTGGGCCTCCGGCTCCGGCACGCTGGAGGAAGTCGCCGCCGCCGCGAAGAACACCGGCAGCCTCCGCTTCTGCTACGGTATCAGCGAACAGCAGTATGCAGATCAGTCCGCGCAGGGCAAGCGCCTCGCCTCCAATATCGCCACGATCACCGTCGTGCACGGCACGAAGGCCGAGGAGCCGTGGGTCAACCCGTTCCGCGATGTCACGGAGTCCGACTGGTTCTATGACGATGTCCGCTTTGCAAATCAGAACGGTCTCTTCAACGGCGTGGAGAAGGACCTGTTCGCTCCGGAGGAGCCCATGACCCGCGGCATGCTCGTCACGGTCCTGTGGCGTCTTGACGGCGAGACGGCCCCGAAGACCGCGACCACCTTCACCGATGTGGACGCCAACGCCTACTATGCCGACGCAGTCGCATGGGCCGCAGGGTCCGGTATTGTCAACGGCGTCGGCGGCAACAAGTTCGACCCGGAGGGCAATGTGACCCGCGAGCAGATCGCCGCCATCCTCTTCCGCTATGCATCGCTCAAGGGCGTCGACACGGCCGCGCGCGCCGATCTCACGGCCTTCCCGGATGCGGAGAAGACCAGCGCCTATGCGCACGACGCCCTCTCCTGGGCCGTCGCCGCGGAGCTCGTCAAGGGCACAAAGGAAGGCTCCACGATCTACCTTGACCCGCAGGGCAGCGCCACCCGCGCGCAGGTCGCCGCCATCCTCTCCCGCTATGCGCAGAATATCGTAAAGTAAGCCAAACATAAAATTCCCGCAGCAGGGGCAAAACCCTGCTGCGGGAACTGTTTTTATGTGGGTAGTGCTAATTGGTTTCCGCCTCTGTAAGGGGAACGATCTCCAGCGGCGGGAGCAGGCGGTCCTGCTTGACCGGCGTTCCGGCATATTCTCCGGTAAAGACAACTTCATAGGCATGCTCTCCCGGCAGGACGGAAAGCACCGTCCCGGCGGGATCGTCGGCCGGATGGGCTATCAGACGTCCCGTCTTCAGCAGGCCACCCGCCATATCCTCGGAAAAATCGCCGTACAGATTGATCTTCTGCTCCTCCGAGCCGGTGTTTTTGATCTTTACGGTGCAGAAAAAGTCCACCTGGCCCCCGGTGATCGTATAGTCCCCCAGCCATGAGCCATCGGAACATATTTCCACACGCGCACTGTCCCGGCCGCATGATGCCATCAGCAGCAAAATACCGACGGCAGCGAGCATGATCAGGATCCGTTTCAAGTCTCGTTTCTCCTTTCTTCTAATATTGGATCAAGCAGGAGCATATCGTCTTCTTCGCAGCAATGGCATTCCACGTCCACATCCACTCTGGCCCCCAGCGATGCCGCGATCTGCATCACTTCGGTCGACAGCGAGACCGTTGGGAACTGCCGTGCCTCCTGCGCCTCGACGAAGAAGCGCAGGATCAGCTCCGCAGGGGCATATTTCTCCATAGCAGCCCGGAACCCGGTTGCATGTTCCGTCAGCAGGCCGCACAGCTGCTCCGTCAGGGACTCACTGCCAAAATCCGCACATGACGGAAGCACATAGTGCCAGTATCCCGGATTCTGCCTCCCGGTAAGCGGATTGATCCGCATGGCACCGCGTGGCTCAGCGCACTTTGCCGGCAGACCGATCATCTCATCCAGCCCTTCAACGGATAAATACGAATCAAAGCACAGGCAAATCTCCGCGGTGATGCTCGGTGGAAGCGGTATGGGAATGTCGAAATCGGGGAACCAAGCGTTGTTGTCCATATTAGCACACCTCCGCTACCACCACTTCTTCGGTGTGGGGTGTTGTTTTTCTCGCTCGGCCACAAAGTCATAGTCCAGCGGGCCGTAGTATTTTTCGACATAGGCCACAATTTTCGGGCCGGACTTCTTGCCGGAGCAGTCGATCATAAAGCTCTTTCCGGCGATCCATTCCCGGAAGAATGCCCGCCGCTGCGCAGGCGGGATGTAGCCCTTCTCATCCGGGCGGTATACATGGCCCTGCGTTGTCGTGACCATCAGTGTCATCATGCCGTGCGTAAATGCCTGATTATAGACGCGCATGACGTCCCGGACCTCCGTCCACGGGACAAAGCGGTAGCCGATGCCCGCGAACGTGCGGCGGATGCCGGTTTCCGTCAGAACAGGATAGCGGAGAATCAGGAGGATGGGAAACAGGAGAAACAGACTGTAGACAAGCCACACGATCAGCGCCGCCGCATTCTCCAATGCTGCCTTAAACGCCATCCATCCCAACGCTACAAATGGCAGAAAGATGATCCAGCTGTAGTCGCGAAGCGGCATCTCGTTCTTTTTATCAGGGTGCTTCATGGATAGCTCCTCTCTCGATCTTTCTATGCAAAAATCGCCGTGTCCAGCGAGGGGCACGGCGGCAGCATTATGGCAGAATAAAGATCGCGATCACGGGAAGCATACGCAGGAAAAAGCGCAGATAGGCCACGCTCTTCTGCGTCGCCCAGGCATAGAACTGCGCGTCCAGATCGTCCGGTATATCCAGCACCCACGGAATGGCGGCATAGGCCAGCGGCGCTGCCCCGCGCATGCACAGCAGGAACAGCGCAATGGACGGCAACGCGATCGATTTCGCCGGGGCGACCCCGACAGACGGCCAGAACCAGATGCCAAACAGCCAGAAATAGCCGAGGAATTCCGCCAGATCGTGCAGAATGAGCGCCCATTTCCGCGGGATGATGACGCGGCGGCACTTCATGCAGACATAGGGCGGGACCGGGTAGATCGTCTCCGTGCTGGTGGCCAGATAGCGCAGCCGCTCCCACGGCGTTTCGCCCGGAACGGGATAATGGGTCTCCTGATCGTCAAACATCGCGTCCGTCTCTCTTCCTCCGCAGTCGGATCATAGTTCCATATTAACAGGCAGGATTCCATTTGTCAAGGAATTTCCTGTAAAAATATTCAATTTTTGCGCAGCTGCCGCACGGCGCTCCCTCAGATCATGTAATTATTCGCATAGTGCGCCCGCTGCTGGTCAAGCAGGTCCTGGAGCGTGATGCCGTCGAGGTATTCGTTGATGACACGGTTCAGCCCGCGCCAGACCGGCAGCGTGGCGCAGTCCTCGCTGCGGGGGCAGTCGGCCGGGTCCTGCGCCGCGCACGGAACGGGCGCAAGGTCCCCCTCCGTCAGGCGCAGGATGTCGCCGACGGTGTACTGCCGGGGCGGCTTTGACAGCATATAGCCGCCCTGATAGCCGCGATTTGTCTTCAGAAAGCCGGACTTGTTCAGGATCGGCACGATCTGCTCCAGATATTTCTTGGAGACCTCCTGCCGCTGGGCAATATCCTTGAGCGAAATATACTCGCCGTTCTGGTGCTCCGCCAGATCGACCATCATTCTCAGCGCATAGCGCCCCTTTGTAGAGATCTTCACCGGGCCGCTCCTTCTCCGCAGCCGCGCTGCGGCTTATTCTTTTTTGTATCATCATACCATAAATATGCCCGCTTTGCAAGAAAACGCCTCACTCCCCGCGATATTTTCGGCGCGTGGCCATGCCGCCGCGGATGTGGCGCTCCGCCTTGTTCTGCTCCATCACCGCCTTGACCTGCAGATAGAGCGCGCGGTTCCAGTGCGGCAGCCGCTCGGAGAGGTCCTTGTGGACCGTCGATTTGCTGACGCCGAAATGCCTCGCCGCGGCGCGGACGGTGGCGTGGGTCTCGATGATGTACACAGCCAACTCACAGGCTCTCTGCTCAATGTTCTCCCTCATGTGCCTGACCCCCTTCGCTGTGCGTTCAGAACACTATATGCATGGGGGACAGGCGAAACGCCAGAAAAATGCGGCGGACGCTGCCGTCCGCCGCAAAGGATGCTGCAAATAGCCTGTCGGATCAGATCGTGCGCTCCACAACGCGCACCTGCGTGATCACATCGCGCAGACGGTCCTCGCCGACCATGTATTCCAGTGCTTCTTCCGCCGTTTCGCACACTTTTTCCGTTTCGGGGTGGCCGCACTGGTAGATCGTGATCTTGTGATCCGTTCCATATCGGATCACACCATACAGCACGCCCTTCCATTCAAATTCGATCTCCGCGCCCCAGCTCAGGCTGCGCTCGAAATCGCCGATCGACACAAAATTGTCGTTCCCCGCAAAGATAATGTTACTATCATCCATTGCTAATAAGCTCCTATATTCTTTAAATTCTGGTGCGCCATCAGGATAATTAATCGGGGGGCCTAGAACTGGATGTCCACCCGGATTATCCCAGTTAATCTCATGGTCGTGTGGGTTGGTATGTTTGTCGCCTCTATTATGAACTGTCTCATGTCTTTCCCGTTCAGCACGTCCATCACTACCTATTTTAGTTCTGTAGGTATCTCCCTTTGTGGTAATTGTCGTTTTGATTTCACCTGGCTTTCCCAAAAATCTTTGATCCGTTGGCTTATTGGGATTTGGTCTCCAAGTTCCTCCGTAGACACTACCCATCCCTTTTTCTTCCGACACTACATAACCCTGTTTTAAAACAATCCCAGTGTTTTCAGGCAGCGGCAATTCACCGCTAATATACTTAACATATGGTGATAATTTATATTCCTTCCCTTGGTACTTCCAAGAGGAGAGTTCGTAGTCAACAAATACAATATTCCCTTCCATTTCAGGAAATGGTGTATTATAACATATGATACGTTCTGGTTCAATTTGTCTTAGCATTTCACGGTAACCCGCCATAAAAAAATCCTTTTGATCGTTGTGGTTATCATGTTCTGATACCATATAGGTTGAAACTGCGACCGTGCTTCCTTTAGGAACACCCAAGAAACAGAATTCAAAAGTTTTCTCGTTTCCCCAACTTATAGTCGGTACAACTCGCAACCCCTCATTAGACCAATATGCACCACACCAGCGATTTCGAAATGTATTATATAACTGTATGGTTGGGTTCATTTCAATATACATACTGAAATCTGGGGACAAAACCGCCCGGTAGTTTTTCAGCCTTTCTAAATCTCGTGCAGCATCTTTCCATACTCGCTCAAACTTATAGTCATACAGAAAAAAATGCACCATGCGATCTCTATTCTTTTCATCGTCAGCTCTAGCTTTGTCAAAGCCGATTAGCATTAACTCCTGGAATTCCTTCTCTGAAAACGATGCTTTTGGGATAATCGGAATTTGGAATGGGCCGTCTCCATCAAACTGATTGCGCAATAAATTTTGGCTTGTCCTATATTGATAGTTTTGCTCTGTCATAATATACACCTCTTTACTTGTTTTGTCCATTTTATTCTACACTTTGCGTGCGAAAAAAATCGTCGAAATATGTTGAGAACCGAGTAGGAGGGACGTTTAGTCCCGTCCTCTCACACCACCGTGCGTACCGTT